>Ga0115848_100513_pt1 | contig 15349 bp, 7 predicted proteins | sample InSIn3gowninarea_FD_83862 | JGI IMG/M metagenome (GOLD analysis project Ga0115848, IMG submission 83862) | reverse complement strand
TATGCAGTTTCCCGCAAATACTTCTTGTCACGCGTAAACCGGTAATGCTCATATAAATGCTGGCTTAGCCATGGACTTCCCAGGGCTCAGTTAGCTCACTTTGGGTCACCTACCCCCTTCCCAACCGGGTTTGTCTGTGCCCATATATCAGAGTTATGATGAAGTGCCAAACCGCCCATATGGTAGTAATTTTTTGCAGTAGCTGCACCGTTTACCGCCCATCTTTTTATTTGCTGAATAAGTGGCTCCGTTAACTCTGACAGGTTCGTCGGCTCTGCCAACCAGTAATTCATCTGAACGTTGATATTTGTGGTGTAGTTACTACTCCACGGTGGGCTGAGGTCTTTATTCCAGATTCCCTGCAGATTTGCAGGTATCCCTCCGGGACGCGAACAAGAAATCAACAGGTACCGGCCAAACTGAAAATACATTTCTTCAAGAGATGGATCAGTTGCCCCTTTTTTATACGCTGCCAGTCTTTGGTCTGTTGCTAGCTGCGGTGCTGGGTCGTTCGTGATGGAAAAATTGACCCTGTGGAAATACCTTTGATAATCCTGCACATGCTGGCTGTACAACTGGTTATAATTTTTCTTAACAGCAACCCGCAAAACGTTTGAAGCTATTTTTTCTTCGTCCTTGCCATTTTTATCCGGACAAACGGTGTAACCATTATAACTGGTTGCCGCAGAAATGTAAAGGAGAACCTCTGTAGCATCGGACACGATCAATGAACTGTCTGTATTGCTGATCACACCGTTGGCAGTAACCGCCTTTACTCGAAATTGGAAGCGCATTCCGCCACAGGCATGACCGTCGTTATCAACCTGAACGCCCTCGCTTCTCCTTTCATTGTTATTTGGTACCCTGCCTTTTAATACAAGTTCCTTCGATGCTGTAACCAGCTTATCAATCTTAAGTTGGTGCTTTACACCCAGCGTGAAATTCAAAGCCTTCTCTTTGTTAGCTGTCAGTCTAATTGCCAACACCTGCTGCGGTGCGGACACAAACATCTCTCTTGTATACTCTACTCCATCTACAGTGAACCGGGTCGTGGAAGTAGCATTGGAAATATTCAGGTCGCGATAATATTTGGTTGGCTCTCCGTGAAATTGCTGCTTAATAACAAGGTCGCCGAGTGGCTGGTAGGCGGCAGTATTAGGGCCCTGTATGTTCTTTAATAATTGAACAGCTTCGTTTATACTGTCTTTAAAAAGTGCGTCTCGCACAGGCTGCAGGTATTTTGCTGCATCCGGATTTGGATTGAGGTCAGCAGGGCCGCCGGTCCACAATGTTTGTTCGTTTAGTTGAATCAGTTCTTCGCCTACTCTGCCAAATATCATCGCACCTAAACGGCCATTACCTATTGGCAGCGCCTCGTTCCAATCTTTCGCCGGCTGGTTATACCACAACACCAGCTTTTTTTGCTGGGCACAGGTGCTGCAGTAAGAAGCAATGGAAGCAAGCAGCAATAAAGTGTATTTCATTTGAAGCCAATTATTCTCGTTGTTGAAACTGAAATTACGGACAAGAAAGATATTGACTTTTTTTATTCCGGCTTTCGTTTTTTGGAATTCTCCGCCGTATCACCCGATAGCCATCGCGGCACTTAATGTCGCTGTTTATTCTTCCCTACCCCTGCCATTCAACTTCTTAAGGAGTTATTATCTAAAGAAGAATTTTTTGGGTCTGACATTCGTTATAAAATTTTTTAGACTATCTACATTAGCAGGTTTCCGGGGTTCAGATGTTTGTTCCCATGGCTCTTTTTTACTTGCTTTAAACCTTTACCCGCAAGTTTAGCTGACAATATTCCCAACAGCGCTCCCGTAGCAACATCAGAAAACCAATGCTTTTTGTGATACAACCTTAAGCCGCAGGTAACAAAAGACAACGCATAGCCACTAAAACTGGCGACAGGATAACTTTCTATTAGTTCTTGGTGTAAAATGTCGGAACCTAAAAAACCTGTAGCCGCATGGCCAGACGGGAACGATTTGTGATCCCCATTAGGCCTTTCTCTATTGACGGCTTTTTTAACCGGAAGCAAAATGGCATTTAAGATTGCTTCAGCGACAATGAAATGTACTACCTGTTGTTTAAGCTTGTTTTTTGTTTTTAATCCGACAGCATCTGAAATTACTAAAAGTGCAAGAGGGGTCCATTTTAGACTGGTATCCAAAGGAGTTGGGCTTTTGGTAACGGATAGTGGTAGCATGTTTTGAATCTGTCCATCGGTTTGCTGTAATGTATCTAACAAGTAGTTTTCCATATCATCCTATGGTTTAAAGTTGGCGATCGTTCCAATAACTATGTCACCACCCTTTCTTAAATTGTATAATTAAAAGTACATGCCACAGGTTAGTTACTGGTAACAGGGCCTTTCAAATCATTCTGGCACCTTTTAAAATGCCGGTCGCTTTTCCTTTTTCGCCTGACTCGCTTGTCTATGTAGCGACGATGAAAGAAGTGATTATGAAGGCAAAACAAAAAGGCACAAGCAGTCAAACAGCTTGTAGAACACTTCCCGATTTTTTATTCAAAGGAGAACCCGTCATTTCCCAAAGATTGAAGTTCAAGTGACGGTTGCGGTTACCTCCGTAAGAATATGTCAACTTTTAGCTGGGTTTTGTAAGCGCAGATGCGCACCCAATGGCCGAATTCACAGCTTAATTTATATTGAATCCTATTGTAAAACCGACCCAGGGTTTATTTTCATAAACCCAGAATTTACGGTTTTTGTCGAGGAGGTTGTCAAAACCTACCCCGGCACCAAATGTAAAATCTCCTACCCCTACCAGTCCACAAACGCCTTTTGTAAGAACTACTCCGTCATATTCTGTTTGAATATTATTGTTTCCAACAAAAGGGTTAATCGTTGTAGCTCCCAACCCAACAAATCCCCCTAGACTATAAGCGAAATGATTGATCCTTTGCCGGTACACATTCAAGGGGTTTTTCTCGTAGGAAAGAATGTAGTAATCGGTTCTGTAGCCAATAAACTCGGCTGCATTAAAGTTTGTATTCAGTTGATTAGGGAAGCCTGCAGTATAAGGGCGGTATTTAAAAAGAATGGTCATTACGTCCAGGTCGAAACTGGAATTTGAAAACTTGATTTGCTGCTTGTAATGGTCGATTGCGTTTAGATGAACAATAGCGCCTTCTGTCGTATCCGCTATCCATCCGCTTTTTGTTTTTGTAACTGGATGTAGTGCAATGCTGTCAGCTTCTACAACCGTATAAAAGTGCCTGTTGTTTTCTGATGAAACCCTATACATTCCTGTTTCCATGGCGTGCTTAGACGTTTCTTCTATCGCAGTACAGCCCCCTATTGCTACAACCGCCAGGAATATAAATGGGTACAGTAACTTCATTTTCGGAAATTAGAAATACAAAGATGAGGGGAGAAATTGAACAGTTTGCCAAACCAGTGAACAATAACAATTGCTTTCCGGTCTCATTCCTTTTAGCCGGTTTAATAATACAAACGTTTTTAGCGATCTCCCAACACAAAATACTATCTGTGCAGTGAAGGAAAACCGCACCTAAATAACCACCCGTGGTGTTACGCCTCCGGAATTAAACTTATTATAATATGAGGCAATTCGCTTCGAGCTATTTCGGCAATGCCTCTTTACATCCTAAACTGGTTATTACCTATAAATAACAGTTCTTTTGTTATAAATAAAATAAGAAAGCCTGTGAAAGCACGGGCTTTCCTTTTATCCTTCTTCGGACACGGCCGCAGGATCAATGACAACAGGAATTGATAAGTCTGCCGGTCTCAATCATTATCGGTTTATCCAAAAAGTCGACCGTTCTCGGAAATTGAATACCCCGTCGTTCAGCAACTCTGACAACCTTTACTTTGTTGAACAACAACTTTTCGGGCACAGAAATTTTAGATGCTCTGTTATACCTTGAAGAAATGACAAAGCATTCCAACCAACAAACAACAATAAACCGATGGTTCGACTGATTTAAAGCAGTTCAAAACTGCGACAGGAAATAAAATCGAATTAAATAAGAGTGGCGGCAAGATACGAGGTCAATGTTTTAATATACGTCACGCCGCAGAAACAGCAATCAATGACAAGTTGCCTTTTTACAAATAATATAGTAATAATATGAAAACGGTTTTAGCTGTAATACTATGTTTTTTACTTGCTCAGAACAGGGCAGACGCGCAGGCAAGTGTAAGCAAACAAAGTATTTTAAGGGATATTGATGCAAAAGTAATTACGAACCCAACAGTGCCACTACCCGCCTCCGAGTTGAATGCGCTACTGAAAACGATTGTAAATAATTTTGTAAATACAAGCGAGTTGGCAAACAGCGCAAATAATTATTTCGACGACGGAGGAACCGCAAAAACAGGGATAGCATATAGAAACACCAATAATGTTTTGAGTGGTTTGATAGACCCGTACACAAGTGAAGCCGTAACCTATTCAAAGGTTATTAACTATAGTGATGGCTCTGCCATGAATGATAGTAAAATCGACGGGGTTATATACAGGAAAAAAGGGAGTGAATATTTTAAAAGAAACTTTACCGGTCCTATTGGCATTACCTGGTTTGGTGCTAAACCAGGCGATGGAATAGACGATAAAATGGCAATTCAAAAGGCTGTCGACTTCGCCGCAAGAAACGGTGCAAAAATTACGATAGGCGAAGGAGTTTGGGATATAAGTGATGAAATAGTATCGCCGGCTGGTTTCAATCAGCCAATTATCGAAGGTGCAGGAGCAAAATTTACGAGGATTAATTTCAATGCTTCCCTTTCAGGTAAAGCAATTTTTGTTTTTAAAGGAGGTAGTGGAGTACCAAACAAAGGTAGAATACAAGACATAACCTTTAGCGGCAAGGCAGCAAACACTGTTGGAGTAAGGTTTGAAGACGCTAATATGTGTGAAGTTGCAGATTGCGTTTTTGATAACCTTAGGGCAGGAGTTCAGTTTGTAAATAAAACTGGCTTTACTGAATTTTGTGTCGCTACGAATTGTGACTTTACTGAAAGCTGCCTGAGGTCTGTAGAATACATCAACTCGGGTTCATCTCATGTAAGCTTTAATGGCTCCGGCATTTTAGGCTGCAGGATTAATCAAAGCAGGTCTGATACGGAGCCGAAAATACTTATTAACAAGAGGTGCACTCCTTATAACGCACCCCTCGACTTCCAGGTGTGGACCAGAAGCAAAGCGCCCGTAATTAGAAGTCTCGCAACCGACGACGCACCTGCAAATTTTCACGGAACTATCACAATAGAGCCTATTTTCGGCGTCGGCCAACCGCTGGTCGATACCGCCTATTATCCAGTTTATATTCTTGGCAGTATGATGTCGAATAGTACAGTGGCTGTAGCCGGAAAAGCAATTTTTTGTGATGCGATAAATATGGTTCCCGGGGGAGGTATATCTGTGATGCCAAAACAATCAATAGAAATTAAAACTGTTGCCCCCGGCAATAACTTATTACACAGATTTACGATTGGCGGCAGTAACCAGGCAGGAATGTCTTTTATTGTCACCGTTACAATTAATGGATACCAACACCAGAGTAATTATGCGATGCTCGTTAGCGTTAATTTGCTGAATGATGGGGGAAGTGTGAAGATTTTAAACAATAACATCGAGTTTGACCTGGCGAAATGGGGTGATTGGAATTTCTGGTACGACCACCTGAACCTTTACTGTTCGAATCCGCGTATACCGAGAGCTGCTGAGGTAAGAATACAAATACTACCGATCGGTTCAAATTTTCAAGCAGCAGGACGCCTTTGATGCTTTCGAGGGCTGCACGAATAATTTCAATGCATTCCTTTGTCACCTCTGCGACCATTTTTACAGCTACTTTCACCCGTTGTACAAATACACGTACACCATTTTCTACCGGCAGTTGTAAAAGTCATACCTTGCAAAGCAGCCCTCCCACAACCTTTTTATTGAATTTGTGTAATAACTGAGCAGCCTTTTATAAAAGTTGTTTCTAACCTGTTTCTATAACTAATAGCTTGGCAATGACCCATCCGTTTTCCGGACTTTATAAATATCAACATTTGCCGTTGTTGGCGAAGTTCATTTTGCAACATCACATGCAGGATTTTTGCGTAGAACAACTCAACTATGCAAGGCAATACAAGGTCCCGCTCCTAAACTTTTTAAGTCACCTTTCGGATGAGCAATTAATAGAAATTACAAAGAGTTCCCTTGAAGAGGTATTTAGATTCCTGGCTGAAAACAATGCAGGTGAACAAATCGCCAGCGCTTCAAAAAGATGGTTATCAAACCAGTTAGAAATAGTAGGCAAATACGATGTAACGGCAGAAGACATAACCCTGGTATCGCATGTAAGAGGAAAGTGTCTAAAAAACTACGCGTTCAAATTTTATGACGACAAACTGCAAATACAAGCGTTGCTTGCTGAAATTGATGATTTCCTCTTAGCATCTACTACGGCCGCAGCCAACACATATATCGCCATCCTAAAAGGCCAGATACAAGAAGAAGAAGAGTTCCGCTCAAAACTATCTAATGCCCTGCCGGGTTTTGTGTATGTGTACGATGTGCGCGATAAAATACAAACTTTTTCCAACGACAAGCTAAAGGACATATTGGGCTACACGACTGAGGTAATGAAGGAGATGAGCGACAACTTTTATCAATCAATTACTTTGCCGGAGGATTGGGTAAAAACGTTGGATTGCAGGGCGGCCTATTCAACGAGCGATTCCTCAACCTGTTCTTTTGAGTGCCGGGTAAAGGATCTTTATGATAACTATAAATGGATACGATATTATGAAACTATTTTAAGAAAAGAGCCAAACGGTGAAATACGGGAAATCATTGGGGTCGCTTTTGATGTTTCGGGTGAAAAAGAGATTAGCGAAGCACTGGTAATGCGAGAAAAACAATTGTTAGAGGCGCAAAGCATCGCCCACATTGGAAGTTTCGAATGGCATATTGCAGGTAACCGGTCCACCACCAATACGCCGGAAATTTACAAGATTTTTGAGATGGATGAAATGGAGAAGTTTGAGCAGTTCATGCAGCATGTCCATCGCGACGATTTGCAGAAAGTGGAAGACGCCATGAAGCTGTCCTTTGAAACGGGGGTTTACGAATGCGTTTACAGGTACCTGCGAAATGGGCTTGAAAAAATAATTTGGTCAAAAGGAGTCGTAACTATTGAAGAAGGCAAACCGTTAAAAATGGTGGGAACGGTACAGGATATCACTACTATCAAACGCATTGAAGAAGAATTAAAACAAAAAACAATTGAGCTGGAAAAATCAAACGAAAGTCTTCAACAATTTGCCGCTGTTGCGAGCCATGATTTAAAAGAACCACTGCGAAAAATATCTATTTACGGGTCAAAAGTACTAAATACGGAGAAAGACAGGCTTACGGAAGCATCTTACGCAGCGCTAACCAAAATCTTTGACAGCACCGGCAGGATGCAAAGAATGATCGACAACATCCTCCAGTTTTCTTTTATCGACGGCGACCAGCAAAAACGACAAACAAATTTAGAGGACCTTTTAGCAGAAGTAAAGGAACTCCTGTGTGAAAGTATAATAGCTAAAAATGCAGAAATCATAACGGATGGGTTACCATCTGCATTTGTAATTGCGCCGCAAATCAGCCAGCTTTTCCAAAACCTGGTTGCAAATGCATTAAAGTTTTCGAAAGAAGGCGCACCTCCTAAAATAACGATTACGCATTCATTTTTTGTTAATAAACCAGCCGCTTCATCCTTTGAAAGGCAACTCGAAATTTGTGTCGCTGATAACGGAATTGGCTTCGATGATAGGGATAGTGAGAAAATCTTTGGTTTATTCTATCGTTTGCATAGCAAATCTAAATTTGAAGGAACAGGCTTAGGATTATCAATTTGCAAAAAAATAGTCGACAAACATTCTGGAACAATTACCGCTAAATCTAAAATTGGTGAAGGCTCAAAATTTATTATTAGAATGCCCCAATAAAGTAAGATCACGTTGTTACTTACGACCCACTATACTTACTAACCTACTTTTCATCAAGATTCACAGAGGCTACATCAGGTATTAGCTGCACTTGCCCGTTTTGTTGGCAATGCCACATCGTGCAGTATAAAAATTGTAAATGGTTTTAAAAGTAATATTTTAGCCTTCCGGATACAAAAATCTCTAACTCAACAACTACAAGTGCCTGAAATACCAGATATACAAGTATTTGCTTCCAACGTTAAATCAAGGTTTGTAGGTAAACGTCTTCTAAAAGTGCGCGTCTTAAACGGCAAAAAGCTTAAAGACACTTCTGATGAACTTTCAAAACATTTGGAAGGAGCAGTCCTTGAAGATGTTTACCGGTCAGGCAAGGAGTTTCGGCTTAAGTTTTCAAATGGCGTACTGTTAGGGATGCATTTAATGTTGACAGGTGATTTGTTTCCATTTGATACGAAGAATGAAGCAAAGTTTACGATAGTGGAACTACATTTTGACGACGGTACCGGGCTAGCTCTTACCGACCGTATGAAGAATGCAAATATTAAGCTTCATCCCGAGGATAAGGACGGAGTGGATGCACTGGACGACGCACTGGATTATAAGTACCTGAAAAAAGCGCTAAATAAAAAGGCAATAGTGAAAAACATACTATTAGACCAAAATGTTATCAGGGGAATTGGCAACGGATACTCAGACGACATTCTTTGGGTAGCGAGAATCTCCCCCTACTCCACTGCAAGCGCTATTCCTGATAAAAAGATTAAGGAACTTGTAAAAGCGATTAAAAAAGTTTTACAAGACGCGACAAAGAGAATACATGAAGCTCATCCAGGCCTTATAACCGGCGAGGCCAAAGAATTTCTTTTGGTTCACCGGCAAAAGGAAAGTCCTACTGGCGCGCCGGTTAAAGTCGAGAAAAGCGGCTCAAGGAAGACCTATTACACGGATGAACAGGAATTGTATAATTAAAGCCGGTTCCACATGATTCTTCCAAGCAAAATCAAAACGCCTGTAGCACTTCTGCCAACAAGAAACCAGCGGTCGTCTTAGATGAAGAGAGAAACTATTTTATTGTGACTTCCGACTCTGACACACCTGATCCTATTTGCACTGCACCTTTAATGCTTTGTGCATTTTTACCTGTGATATTAATATTTGATGATTTGCCGCTTACCACAAGAAAGGTCTTGCTATTACCTGCAAGGATATTATTTATAACAATGTTTTTGGCATTCGCCAAATTATAAACAGGGTCTTTAGCAACAATGTTTACTTCATTGAAGTTAATATCTGAAGCATTTGTAACCACAACACCTTTTGTCGCTGATATATTCAGGTTGGTGAACTTTAGGTGGTTAACGGGCATCTCGGGCAAACCAGTAATTGAGATGGCAGTTTTAGCACCTGTACAGGATACATTACTGATATCAAAGCCGGAGAAATTAGGCGTTTTGTCTCTTAATGCGGTTCCTGTTGTGTCATTCGCCTTACCTACTGCTACATCTTCATAAAAAGTATCGAACAAGATTGCATCTTCCAGGATTTCAGACATCACAATGTCTTTAATTACCACGTCTCTTACCACGCCCCCTCTGCCTGCATTACTCTTAATGCGAAGACCAATATCAGTACCAATGAAGGTGCAATTTTTTACAAAAATGTTTCTCATGTTTCCGTCGGTATTGCTTCCAATTACAAAACCACCGTGGCCCCGGTAAACTGTATTTTCTGCTATTACAATATTCTCTAGCTGAAAAGCACCCGTGTCATCATTCTTTCCACGACTTGACTTTAAACAGATTGCATCATCTCCTACGCTTAAAGTGTTTTGGTAGACCAGCACATTCTTACAGGCACTTATGTCAATGCCATCACCATTTTGCGCGTTCCATTCATTAAAAAATGAGGCCTTACGAATAACAACATTGGTACAACGGCTGGGATAGAAAATGAATTTCGGTGAATTGCGCAGGGTAACTCCCTCCACCAACACATTCTCGCAGTCCACGAACATAACCATGTAAGGTCTTAAATAGGTACGGGCAGGGATATAATCTTCAGGAGTTACCTTCGACTTTGCTTTCTTGAGTTTCGCAAGGTACTCTTCTCCCTCCATCGCTTCCTTACCTGGCCACCAAACATCGCCCTTTGCAGCTACTACTCCGCCTGATGCCAGCAACTCCTTCCATTCACTCGATGTCACTTTACTTTTCTTTACCGGCCGCCATGCTTGTCCTGAACCGTCTATAATTCCATCTCCTGTAATAGCAATATTTTTCAGACTGTACCCATAAATTGGCGAGGCAGGGGTAAGTGTACTTCCTGTGTTCGTTGCTTTTATAATTGGATACTGTGTAAGATCAGTAGTAAAAAGAATTAATCCGCCGCGCTCAACATGAAGGTTGACGTTGCTTTTCATTTCTATTGGCCCGGTTAAAAAAGAGCCTGCTGGAACAACCACTTTGCCACCCCCTGCTTTTACGCATGCCTCGATGGCTTTTACAAAAGCCCCTGTGTTCAGGGTATGGCCATCGCCAACACCGCCGTATTCCATTACATTGAAGCTTTTAGGAGGGAAAACAGGTGTGCGAATTACAGGCATTTTAAAAGGAGCGCTTTTCAAAAAATACTCCAGGTCTTTTTCCTCATTCTGTTGACCAAATGCTGTAACAACCAGTGTTGCACAAACAAACAGCAAACTCACTTTTTTCATCTGTTTCATTTAATAATTAAAGAAAGCGCCGTAAAGTAGCTTATTAAATGTTTAGGTATGTTTAAACCTATGGCAACGATTGCGGAAGCGGGGCAGGTAGAAATTTTAGAGGATGTCCCAAACTAATGTGCAGAACCGTAGCCCTGGCCTTGATATCTATTTTAAAATTTTTTTTCCTCGTACACAATAACCTGCTACCAGTAAACCGTTGTTTTACTTCCCAAACTGGGAAACCTTAAAACAGAATTAAAATAGGTCTCAATTGAGCTTGCATTTAATTCTTTTTTAATCGCCTGTAACTTTTTTATGTACGTTTGAAATCTAATCCCATTTCACTGATGAGTTCGAAAAAGATAATGTCCAACGAAAACCTTGAAACCCTGGCTACTATTAATGTTGACGATACCGAAGTCGTGATCGCCGAGACCGCAAAGAAGAAAAGTAATGGTAACGGAAAACTGAAGCAAAAACCAATTGCCGGCGCTGACGAACCCGAATTGGATCGACGTGAACTGTTGCGGGTTTTGTCTGAAGTAAAAAACGGAAACTTCAATGTGCGGATGCCCATTGATTTAATCGGGATTGACGGGAAGATCTGCGATACTTTAAATGATATTATTTACCTGAACGAGAAATTGATGGGTGAACTTACCGTTGCCGGCAAAACGATCGGAAAACAGGGTAAGTTGAACCACCGGGTCGAGCTTCCATATGCAAAAGGCTCATGGAATACGGGCGTCGAGTCCATCAATAACCTCATCTCCGACCTTGTACATCCTACGGTCGAAATAGCCCACGTAATCGGTTCTGTGGCAAAAGGAAACCTCTCGCAGGAAATGCCTTTGCAGATTGGCGACCACGTATTGCAAGGGGAATTTTCGCGTATCGCGAAAGAGGTGAACGACATGGTGAAGCAGTTGAACCTGTTCTCAATGGAGGTGACCCGTGTGGCGCGTGAAGTAGGCTCTGAAGGTAAACTGGGAGGGCAGGCGAAAGTAAAAGGTGTAGCGGGTGTATGGAAAGATTTGACTGACTCTGTAAACCAGATGGCGGGAAATCTTACTGCACAGGTTAGAAACATTGCCGAGGTAACGACGGCGGTGGCAAAAGGTGACTTATCTAAAAAAATTACTGTGGACGTTCAGGGAGAAATTCTTGAGCTGAAAAATACCATCAACACGATGGTAGACCAGTTGAACTCGTTTTCATCTGAGGTAACCCGTGTGGCGAGAGAGGTTGGTACCGAAGGTAAACTGGGAGGACAGGCAACGGTAAAAGGTGTTGCCGGTACCTGGAAAGATTTGACAGATTCCGTAAACCAGATGGCAAGTAACCTAACCGGCCAGGTGCGTAACATCGCCGAGGTAACGACGGCGGTGGCGAGAGGTGACTTGAGTAGAAAGATTACCGTGGACGTAAAAGGTGAGATCCTTGAGCTGAAGAATACGATCAATACGATGGTGGACCAGCTGAACTCCTTCTCAGCAGAGGTAACAAGGGTGGCTCGTGAGGTGGGTTCAGAAGGTAAACTGGGTGGACAGGCAACAGTAAAAGGTGTGGGTGGGGTTTGGAAAGACCTAACCGATAACGTGAACCAGCTGGCAGGTAACCTTACGGTTCAGCTCCGTGACGTTTCGAAAGTGGCGACAGCGATTGCGAATGGTGACCTTACCCAGAAAATTACGGTGGATGTAAAAGGTGAGATCCTCCAGATCAAGGATGTGATCAACCTGATGGTTGACCAGTTGAACTCCTTTGCATCTGAGGTAACCCGTGTGGCACTTGAGGTGGGTACAGAAGGGAAACTCGGCGGACAGGCCAAGGTGCAGGGCGTAGGTGGAACCTGGAAAGATTTGACAGACTCGGTAAATAATATGGCGGGTAACCTAACGGCCCAGGTACGTAACATTGCGGAGGTAACTACGGCGGTGGCAAATGGTGACTTGTCTAAAAAGATTACAGTGGATGTGGCGGGAGAAATCCTTGAACTGAAACGAACCATCAACACGATGGTGGACCAGTTGAATTCGTTCGCATCGGAGGTAACGCGTGTGGCACTTGAGGTAGGAACTGAAGGGAAACTGGGTGGCCAGGCGAAGGTGCACGGTGTGGGTGGTACATGGAAAGATTTGACAGAATCAGTAAACCAAATGGGTAGTAACCTTACTGCCCAGGTTAGAAATATTGCTGACGTAACAACGGCGGTTGCAAAAGGAGATCTGAGCCGCAAGATTACGGTGGACGTTAAGGGTGAAATCCTGGAGTTGAAAAATACCATCAATACGATGGTGGACCAGTTGAACTCGTTTGGTTCTGAGGTATTCCGGGTAGCACGTGAGGTAGGTTCTGAGGGTAGATTGGGTGGCCAGGCCGATGTACCGGGTGTGGAAGGTTTATGGAAAGACTTGACCGACTCGGTAAATAAAATGGCGTCTAACCTTACCGCGCAGGTACGTAACATAGCCGAGGTAACAACAGCGGTGGCAAATGGTGACTTAAGCCGTAAGATCGAGGTGGACGTAAAGGGTGAAATTCTTGAATTGAAAAATACCATCAACACGATGGTAGAACAGCTTCGTGCGTTTGCATCCGAAGTAACGAGGGTGGCGCGTGAGGTAGGTACCGAAGGTAAACTGGGTGGACAGGCAAACGTACCGGGTGTGGGCGGCACCTGGAAGGATTTGACTGACTCTGTGAACCAAATGGCGGGTAACCTGACGGCCCAGGTGCGCAATATCGCCGACGTGGCGATTGCGGTGGCAAACGGTGACATGTCAAGAAAAATTACCGTGGACGTGCGTGGAGAAATCCTGCAGTTGAAAGAAACGCTGAACACGATGGTGGATCAGCTGCGTGCGTTTGCATCTGAGGTAACGAGGGTGGCACGTGAGGTGGGATCGGAAGGTAAACTGGGTGGACAAGCGTTCGTACCAGGTGTGGCAGGGACATGGAAAGACTTGACGGACTCGGTAAACCAAATGACGGGTAACCTGACATCGCAGGTTCGTAACATTGCCGAGGTTACAAAAGCGGTGGCTTCCGGAGACCTTTCTAAAAAAGTAACAATCGACGTTAAGGGTGAGATTTTTGACTTAAAGAATACCATCAACACAATGGTGGACCAGTTGAACTCCTTCGCTTACGAGGTAACGAGGGTTGCCCGTGAGGTGGGAACGGAAGGTAAACTGGGTGGACAGGCGGAGGTACAGGGCGTGGCAGGTACATGGAAGGACTTGACGGACTCGGTAAATATGATGGCATCTAACCTTACCAACCAGGTTCGGGGTATCGCGAAGGTTGTAACCGCAGTTGCAAGCGGAAACCTAAAACAGAAACTGTCCATCGTATCCCGCGGTGAGGTGGCACAGCTTACAGATACCATCAACGAATTGATTGATACACTTGCCGTATTCGCCGACCAGGTAACAACGGTTGCGCGTGAAGTAGGTGTGGATGGAAGACTGGGTGGACAAGCTAGTGTACCAGCGGCTTCCGGTACCTGGAAAGATTTGACGGAAAACGTAAACCAGCTGGCTGAAAACCTGACCACACAGGTACGTGCGATCTCGGAAGTGGCATCAGCGGTAACGAAAGGTGACCTTACCCAGATGATCCGTGTGGAAGCAAAAGGTGAGGTGGAAGAACTGAAGGATACAATCAACCAGATGATTGCAAACCTGAAGAGCACTACCCTACTAAACCAGGAACAGGACTGGCTAAAATCTAACCTTGCGAAGTTTACCCAAATGCTGCAAGGTCAAAAAGATTTGAATACCGTAACCCGCCGTATTCTTTCTGAGTTGGCGCAGGTGGTAAATGCACAAAAAGGTATGTTCTACATACTTGAACAGGATGAAAACTTGCAGAATCAAAAATTGAAGCTTTTTGCGGCATACGCGTTCGGTAATGAAATAGAAACGTCCCGGGAATTTAGATTAGGTGAAGGATTGGTGGGACAGTGTGCGGTACAGAAAGAAAGGATCCTTTTAACATCGGTTCCAAGAAATTATATAAAAATCGAATCAGGACTGGGCGAAGCGACCCCCCTAAACCTGATCGTACTTCCGGTGTTGTTTGAGACACAAATAAAAGCGGTAATCGAATTGGCTTCATTCGACGCGTTCAATGAAACTCACCTCGACTTCTTAAGCCAGCTGACAGAAAGTATCGGTATCGTATTGAATACAATTGAAGCAAACTCAAGGACCGAAGACCTGTTGAAGCAGTCGACTTCTCTTGCAGATGAACTGAGAAGAACAAATGAAGAATTGCAGGATAAAGCCCATCTCCTGGCCAAACAAAAAGAAGAGGTGGAAGACAAGAACAAAGAGGTTGAAGACGCGAGAAAATCGCTGGAAGAAAAAGCGGAACAGTTACAGCTAACATCCAAATACAAATCCGAGTTCCTTGCAAACATGTCTCACGAGTTAAGAACGCCGTTAAACTCGCTCTTAATTCTTGCACAGCAACTTTTCGAAAACCAGGAAGGAAACCTGACTGAAAAACAGGTTCGTTATGCTAAAACAATCCATAGTTGCGGAGATGTAATGGAATACGGCGGTGTTGGCGATGGCCATACCCTGAACACAGGGGCTTTTGTAAAAGCCATCGAGGCATGCGTAAAAGCAGGGGGTGGCAAAGTGGTTGTT
>Ga0115848_100507_pt1 | contig 15374 bp, 5 predicted proteins | sample InSIn3gowninarea_FD_83862 | JGI IMG/M metagenome (GOLD analysis project Ga0115848, IMG submission 83862) | reverse complement strand
CAGTCGAGCACCTAAAGGTGATGGCGGCCTTAACAGTCGAGCATGCTAACGCATTCAATTTACTTATTGGGTGGGGGGGCTTATGGTCGAGCACCTAAAGGTCCTTATGGTCGAGCACCTAAAGGTTAGGGTTTACTTATTGCCCCTCTCAAATAAGTAACCAAAACAGTCGAGCCTGCTTGCGCATCCTTATCAGTCGAGCCCCTGTCGGTCCTCTGATGGCTGCGACCTTGTGTGTATTACTGTGAATAAGAGAGATGTAGTATGTGGGTGAAAGCGTCAATGTGGTGTATGTGTGTGTTCAACCTGCCCTGTAGTAAGGTAGTGTTTGAAGTAGTTGTCCCCTGTGTTTCCCTCGCATCAAAACGTTGGTAAGTGTGTGGGTAAGCGCCAATGAATAGTGGATCCGTGGAAAGTTGTGTGTGGATAATATATATTCGGCGCATGCATCCCCTGGCTGTGTCAAATGAATGGAATCCGTTGGAAGGGCTGGCTGTGTCATTATATATGATAAAAGTGGGTATGTGTCTGTGGACGTGAACTAGCATGGCTGAAAGAAGGTCCCGGAGGGGCTTGCGCTTCCTAGTGCAAGGAATGTGTGTGGCTTGTCCCGTGTGAGTGTAAAGGGTGTAAGGACCTGGGCGAGGAGTGTAGGGGTGGGCTGCAAATATATATGGCGGAATACTGCATGTCTAAGTAACTGGGGTTTGTATGGCTTTTCATATTAGATATTGGGTATGGTGGGCTTCGGGCCGAGGTAATGGAATGTCCGCTAAAGTGGCTGTGTTTTTTGGGGTATATCCCTCGCAGGTAGTGTGTGTTGGGTGTGAACCGTGCTTCGTATTGCTCGTAGTTGTGTCTTTCTATACAAAATATGTTTGATTGTGGGGCCCCGGCATAAACCCTTTACCGGCGGGCATCGACCCCCATATATATAAGGGCATAAACTCCCCCGCATCAATCAGTCACCATCACCCGAACGAATGTAGATAGTGGCAGCATCACTAATATACCCACCCACCCGGCATCACAATAACGTATATATAGGTAGGCATCAGTAATGTATAGATAGGCATGACATAAGTAACGTATATTCAGCTCAGCCGGGCGCAGAACATAAGGGCACCATAGACATGGCATCAGTAACGTATATATAAGCATCAATAACAGCAACGACACGTATATATTTATATACCACTAGCAAGCACTCACAAGGGACTATCACTTGCAAGGGAGAGATAGCTGGTTGTTGGGCTCATCATCTGTTACCCAGGCCTCGTGTTGCTATTGGACTGGTTCCTAAGCTAGTTAGTCAGTGATAAGCTGTTACCGAACCCAAGCAATTGGTCTAATTCCATCTGTCGGTGCTAGTTGGTCTAATCACTGGGACCAAACCCTACCTACTAAGCTAGTCAGTCTGGTGGCCTACCTCGCTAGCTAGCTCTTGGGCTGGTCATCCCTATCGATTCTATCGCTAGCTGGGCTGGGGTTGAAGAAGGAAGGGCTTTCCATGCCATGATAGATGGGAAGAAGGATGTGGTTCCATGATAGAACGATAGAATCTAACAATTGGTTCTCCTACTTTACTGCGCCATAGTTGAAAGGAGGAGCGAGTGTAGCTTCGCCGCCGTACGATAGGACTGGGTTGGGCGGTTCCCAAGGATAGAGATATAAGGACTGCTTACATCACGATCTCACTAACGTGGTTCCCACATGAGGAAAGCTTAGGTCATGAGGGCCATATATTTGTGAAAGACGGATATCCCTGGAGGGAGGGGACCACATCTCGCTTCCCACTGTTACGCCATGCTTGCTTTGCGGTAAGGTCCGGTCAAAATAGACTCGAGTCTTTATTCCCTTTCATCCACCCATCCATCCGCTTTCCACGGGCTGCAGGTCTCAATATCGACCGTTTACCCGCCCATTGGTATGCTGCTTGCTTCCTCTACCCTCATGTGATGCGCTTTGATAAGTATACGTACTATGCTATGTATGGATAGATGCGCTTTGTACTCTATGGTAAGCCTGTCATGTTAGACCGTCCAGCATGACGTGATGCTTTATACTCTCTGGTGGTCCCTCTCCACCCTTTCCCCCACAAGAATCAGTATAGGGGAATGTATTACCTACGTTATACCGATATGACAAAAATGGTATTCCAAAGTGCTACTCTTGTAGCGAAGTCAGGATCGCTGTCATAGAGTTGGGACCACCCGGAGGTATCATGCCCACAAGAGTTGAGCACCGTGGTTAGTGCTGCAACTGTGTAACTGTCTACCACTTTCACCGTCCACTACCTGTGCTGCTACTCACTGGGAACTCTCACTGGAATTAACCTTCTGCAGTTCCCATGCGAATTCACCAAATCCGACCTCGTTTCTGTATTCAAACAAGGGGAAATAAATAGAATCGCCTAGCTTTCAATACGCAATTATTAGACTCTTCTTTTCCTGGCCTTGGCTTACCTTACGCCCGTATCAAATAGCGTAGCCTCAACTTACTTGAAATCACTACGTTACGCCTCATTCAATATATGTTAGTTACACCTAGCTTTCAATATACCTATGTGTAGCTTGGTTTTCAGTCTGTTACGCCTTACTTATATCCAGCTTATCTCTAGCTTACTTACTTCTTATTTCTCTTTCCTCGATCTTATTATTCATCTGGTGAAAAATAGAGTTCGGGAAGATATTTCAGTTTTAGGGGAAGAAAATATTATATCCTGACTGTGCCGGCCCTATATTTATTCCCTCAAGGGCCGCTAGCCAAAAAGAAGAATCAACCTTTCAGGATGCGCAAGCAGGCTCGACCATAAGCCCCCCCACCCAATAAGTAAATTGAACCTGTTCCGTAATATTTCCGCATGCATCCAGATTCGGGTTGACCAGACCCTTTATATAGCCTTTGTTCATCGATCACTAGGCACTACGGTAAGACGTGGAACACCCAATCCCCTCTATATGTGAAATTGTCTTGCGCCCCTTGATTCTATGAGGCCAGCAACTACTCTCTATACTCCACCCTAACCAAAGACAACGCATTCTTCTCACGTAGGTAGAGTGGTTTGGGTATAGCAAGCAGGACTTTATTGAACCTGCAACCAAAAAGCCCAATAAAATAAGCCAACAATATGCTATATGCCAATACAACAAGCCGAGCCAACCCAACCAAGATTGATTTTCTCTATCGATCTTATTGCTTCTTGCCGTCTCTACGATAGGCATCGATAGCTAGCTCGCTCGATCATAGGAAGGTTCGATCATAGATAGCTAGTGGCGGTTTAGTCCGATCGATCATACTTAGGTTAGGTACAGAGTATAGAGCACGAGCCTGCCTGAGCATAGGTAAGGTCGGTCCCTAGCCGCTTGCTCATAACCTGACCTCTCGCTACGGGAACCTTCCCTTCGTTATTGTGTGTATGAAGGTAGGTGTTATAGGTATCGTCGAATAGCGCTTCCTGTCACGCACGGTACACCGTGTCTGATAAGTGGAACTTTTCTTTTTGGTTGGGGTGGTAGAAAAATTTGCCTTTACAGGCAGGTTATTAGGGCCGTGGTGGAATGAGTAACCTCGGTCAATTGCTTGCTAGAAGGCTTGCTCGCTGCTTCTATGTATGGGGTCGTGTTCGCGTTGACACGCCCCACACCACACGCTTCCTGTTCGGGTTATGGTCTCGCCTCAAGCCCTCGTTCGGCCACCACCTACCCATATCCATCCCGCCCGAACCGAAGTAACCTTACTCAAAACATCAAATCATTTTTGCCTCTTTCCAATTTCACACATCCATCACAGCATGGTAGTGGTTTCATGGTTCATCAGAAGACGCAATTTCATGGTTCATCCATCACACACATCATAGTACGTTATTTCCGTGTGCGATCGAGATTGAGTGTTTCACATCAATTTATTGACGTACGCGCTTATAACTAAGCAGTCAGCCTTTAGGGAGGGTGAGGGGTGGTTAATTTATTGAGCTCACCGCATCCCCGGTCCACTTACTTACTTGATCTTCTCTTTCATCTTTCCTCTCCCTATCGGTCGATAACGTTCCTCGATCTTATCTTTCCTTACTCGATCTATAAAGGTGGGGCCTCCCCCCGGACCTATACATACCTCCTGGCTGGGGGCAGAAATGATTTCAGTCGTAGTCACTCCCCAACAATACGTAATCGGAAACGCCATCTATCATTGATGAGGGAGGCAAGGCGAACCTTGACAGCTCCCCGCCCGGGTCGTTCCCTCTCACCTACCTATGTTGATTCTTGATTGAAGCGATCGAGCTATTCCCGTATGAGGGAATGGTGTATCAGCGGCGGAGGTTTTTGAACTTTTAGCTCCTCTCGATGGCGGCGATGGCGGCGATGGCGGCGATGGCGGCGATGGCGGCCTTAACAGTCGAGCGAGAAATCCCTCACCATATGAATAGTGAGTGACTCCGTCCCTTTTGGTCGAGCGAGAAATCCCTCACCATATGAATAGTGAGTGACCCCTCACCATCGGAATAGTGAGTGGCTCCGCCCCTAAAGAATATAGGGCCCTTTTGGTCGAGCGAGAAATCCCTCACCATATGAATAGTGAGTGACCCCTCACCATCGGAATAGTGAGTGGCTCCGCCCCTAAAGAATATAGGGCCCTTATGGTCGAGCGAGAAATCGATGGCGGCCAGTCGAGCCCCTACCGGACCTTATGGTCGAGCACCTAAAGGTCCTCTTGGTCGAGCACCTAAAGGTTAGGGTTTACTTATTGCCCCTCTCAAATAAGTAACCAAAACAGTCGAGCCTGCTTACGCATCCTATTTGGCCACTATTTACCCACCCACCCCAATCCCCGGAGGTTTTGAGGCGTAATGACATATATAATGAATGAATGCATAATGACATATGCCCATAGCAATAAGAATGACTGACTTGCTCGAGCAGCAGTGGCTTCCAATCCCAATATCTCTTATATATGTCATTATTGACCGATAAGATGGCGGAGGTTTTCACATCTTTCTCTTCAATTTACTTATTGGGTGGGGGGGCGGTGGTTTACTTCCATTACTGGTTTTCAATCTTGAACTGCAGCTCGAACTTCAACCAGATAATATGGTGCTACTGATGGTGCTTACGTAGATGCTATTGGTGGATCTGGATCTGGACCTGTATCTATAAGCTCTGGGACAGGCTCTGCCGCCGGTGCTTTTACAATATCTACCTAAGTCACTCTTGCTTCTGGTGCCTTTACCTTTGTCTCTGGTGCTCACTCTAGGTCATCAAGGTCCGCTGGAACAAGCTTTCGATGGAATGTGCATAAAGTCGGAACAGGCTGGTATGCTGGTCCTGGTTCATAGACTGCTCCATCAACTGAATCAACTCTATGACTTGTTGGAACACCTGGTGCAGTAGGAACATCACTAGTAGGAACAGGAAGTGCCGCTAGGAAAGAAGCTGTGGCTCTGCTACCTATTGCCTTGTAATCGCCTTGTTCCTGCAATGGATGCATATTACACATACAGCTTAGATGGGAGGGAACAATATAGCTATTGATGAGCACCTACCCCCCTATATAGTTCCGCTCCCAGACTTACTATATTATGTAGGGCGGCTTACCCCCAACTCTTTGGACGAACATTGATTGGCATCATAAACTCTAGTGAAGTGGGCGTGTTCCCCCGTGTTCCTCTGCTCATCGACCTAACTAAGTTCTCTCCGTGCGGCTCTGCTGTGCGGATTTATACAGTGTAATAGCGTGAATCTCATGCGGTTATATAGGGTACTGTAGACTGTAGTAGGGTGATGCGAAGGTTTTGTTCTCCCTCCATGGTGTTGGATAGGTCCATAGAATATCGTAGCACCAAAACCATGAGCGAATCTGTTCGGAAAATATGGATGGGGCGAGGTAAGGATGAAAGGCGGCTTACTTTTTCATTGTTCAGGCCTAGACACTACTATACTGCCCATTTTGGGAGGAGATAATTCATGCTTCAGCCTACTGGATGAATGTTTGTGCCACCTACCCTTTGGAGGACGGGCTTGCTTGGGCTGGCACTTTGACCTGGAGTATTTACCCTTTCCCGACTTGAAGATTTTGGAACCGCTTGGATTGATTCACTAAAGCCAGAACTTCAGCAGAGATCGTGGAACTGCCTTTTGAAATACAGCCAGACGCATAGAAGATGGAAGAAGATTAAGCTACCTACTTCAGAAGGTTTAGAAAAGAAGGAAGAAGGAGGAAGGGAAGGAAGCGAGAGCTACTTTCCCGCATCGGGGAAGGAAATCACATTTGAAGAAGTCATCCACCTGGTCATCCACTCGCTATAGAGAATCTACTCATATAGACCCGTTCATATCGACCCATTCCTCTGGGTATAGTTTCTCTAGTTATCTAGGGATAGTTCATCCATTACGGTGATAAAGAGTGATTTGGTTCCAGCCAGGCAGCCAGTTGCCTGTTGCAGCTTATCTAGGTATAGGTTATCCAGTCTTATATATATCAGAAAAGAGATAGGCGGATTATGAAATGAGTCACATAATAGGTATAACCCTAGACTTCTCTACTGCGTATATCAACCTCGTAATCGAGTCATCGACCTGGTCATCGATCTTCCACCTCGTAATCGACCTAGAAAACCTAGTATACATTCTTACTCGCAGTGCCAAGGAAAACCCAGAATCACCCCTTGCCCCTCCTTTTTCTCCTCTGGCGGCTTCGCACCTTTTGAAATAATCAGGAAAGAATCTATAAAAGAAAACCCAACGATGTCTACCTCTTTTTCAGGGAATTGATCTTAAGAAACCCGTAATGGCTTGGAATCCTATTCGTACTATTGGCTCGAGTACTGCTCTCTTCCATTACTACTGATTCCATCGGCTAGTAACACCCCCTACTGTTCTTCCTATAGTCGTTTATCTCCGCTACTTATTAATGTACTTATCTCTTTCCAGAGGTCCCGATTCCCGGTTGCCAATACCCGAAAGAATGATCCTCATTACCCACCCGACCAGGAGGTTTCCACAGGGAGGGGCATTGACAGGATGCCATAGGAGAGCCAAGATTTGATGCCAGGTTTCAATCACTCGATGCCAGGACTCTTTCGCCGATAGTTGATCCAAGAGCCATAGTCGCCAGTAGGTTGTCGATCCAATAGTCGCAGTATTCGCAATAGTTGAGTTAATTAGTATTAACTAGAAGGTGCAGCAAAAACCTCTAGTCGGTGCATGAATGATGCTCTGGTCAGTGCAGCATGAAGTCTAGTCACAATGCAGCTAGGCAGTGATTAAGCTCTTGTCGATGCAGGAATGAAGTCTACTCCATGGGAAGCACTCATCGAACCTATACTCAGTGAGTGCATGAATCTATTGTCGATGCAGGAATGAAGTCTACTCCGTCGGTGCATGAATGAAGCTCTTGTCAATGCATTCAGCTCTAGGAAGTGCTGCTAGTCATTGTTTTGATAGCCGATCATTTGAAAAGCCGGTCACTAGTGGTCGCCGAGTGGAAGGACAAGTTGATGTACCGATTTCTTTATATACTTGCACCCCGGCGGACTAGTGAAGCCGGGGTTGGACGACGATAGATGAAGGAAGTCGCCACGATGAGAGAACGATCCTACGCGATGGCACTAGAGCTTACCGGGAACAATCCTTCCTACCTGTAGCAGTTCACTTACCGACACGGAACAGGAGGTCCTTCATCACCAGCGCATAGAGCACCAGACGTAGCAGCACATACAGCACCTCACAGAAACACATAGACACCCTACAAGCCAGACATAGCAGAAGCGCCTACAACGTGGATATTGAAATGGATTCGATGTTGATATGGAGGATGTTTAGTTCGATGTTGATTGGTGTTGGCGTTGGCAAGGGCAGAGAAGGAAACCACCTACGAGATGGTGGCACTACAGCTTCAGTTCACCGAACGATATGGAAACATAGTTCCTACCTGTAGACGTTCACTGAACGATACGAAACGCGAGGTCCTACAGCAACACTTAGAGCTTAATCGAAGGGGAATAATCAAAGGGGAATAAGCCGCAGAGGTTACTCACAGGGCCTAATCCATGGGGATACACATAAAGCTACACGTAGAGGAGTACTCTCTGAGCTACAACGTAGAGCTACACAATGCATGAGGTTCGATGAGGTTCGATGAGGTACACGTAGAGCTACGATGGATGAGGTTACACGATGATGAGGTCCCGATTAGTTGCTGATATCCAGTTGACGATACCCGGGAGAACAGACCCACCGGGGTCATTCCTAGTCGGTTGACACAGGGAAGGGGCCTAATCCATGGGGCTAATCCATGGGGAAAATACATGGGGCTAATACATGGGGATACTCGACGCTGTCGATCCATGAGTTTATGCCGGTACTCAATGCCGGTACTCGATGCTGGTAGGAGAGATCCCAAGAGGAGATCCAAGAGTTGATGTACTCGATGCTGCTGATCCCACGAGAATATGGCCACGTGGAGATGCCAGTAATAGCCGATTGACATAGCCTGGTGTATTTGCTTAGAGTCAATTGTTATTGCTGGGAGTACTCGTATTTTCTCACTGCCGAGAGAAGACCCTCATTCCGGGAGGTTCCGATACCCGCTAGCCGATAGATAGCCGCCCGTTACCAATACCGGGAGCCACTAGTTCATGCAGTCGATGCACTCGATACAGGTGGAGATGCCTTCTTTTCTGTTTGTGAACCGATAAGCAGGATGTATTCTTGGCTGTTTTGGAACCGATAAGGGAGGTCGACGATAGCCAAGAGGTGATCCAAGTGGTGATGCTTGTACTCAATGATGGTACTCTATGCTTGTACTCCATGGCTTTGACTCTATGCCAGTCAGCCAATAGTCATCAGTAACAGGAGAGGTACCGATTAACGCTAGCCATGAGGATAAGGCCAACTCACATAGCTTACAGACTTACACAGGGAAGGGGGCCACCCAACATAGCCAACAGATTCGGCCCAGGCACCAAGTTGGCTTGGAACAGATTCCACAAAAAACTATCATTTTCCATTTTCATTTATAGAAACCTCGTTTTGATCGGGTCGGAGGCATAATCCGGGACACTTCAAATTTCTTTTCTTCTTTATGAACATAGCCTTTTCCAGATGTTTACCTACTTCTTTTCTTTTGCTCAAACTTCTTTTTATGGGGTACAAGGATCTATCATTCGAGCACTTCAAGTAAGGTTTTGATAATAGAAGAATTACATTTCGTGACGTTTCTCTAGAGCAGGCGGGATGGCATCCATTGCTTTGAGGTTGAGCTTATGCTTGCTGGGCGGGACGATAGAACCCAAGAGCTGGTCGAAAGAAAGAAGAAACCCCAGGCTGGGATGGATAAGAAACCGGCTTGCTGGCTTGCTTCAACTTACATACGCCTGCCCTAGACCTTGACCTCATATATAGCTTCACCTCGACTCTAGACGTTCAGTTTTGTGAAAGCCAGAACCCATACCGAGTTAGTTTGTTAGGTGCACAGATACAGATCGGATTCTTAGAAGACAGATACTGGCCAAGATCGGCTAGACAGGGAAGGGACGGAAGTGAAGGTCCCGGAGGGGCTTGCGCTTCCTAGTGCAAGGACCCGACAGGGGGCTCGACTGATAAGGATGCGAAAGCAGGCTCGACTGGCCGCCATCACCTTTAGGTGCTCGACTGATAAGGACCTTTGTGACTCTATATCCTAGTTAAGAAGCACCTCTCTCAATTGCTTTTGCACTATATATAGATATCTGACTCCATCACATGGCCTCTAGTATCCCTTCCTATCTTAATAATGCAAAATCATCTACATGCTAGCCTCACTGGCCCTAAACCTCGATAATTATCTTACACTATATGAGTCTTGCTACTCTAGATGGCCGCCTAGGTAATACAATCATAAGAATATTTTTAGGAGACTTTACTTGTGGTGGGAAGGATGGAAGGTCATAGGAAATGAGTGCTAGATCTACTACTCTATGCTTAGTGGGTGGCTGTAGTGGAATGTGTGTCTTATCCTCCTCTATCTTCTTAATGATCTCCTCTCCATCACAATGCTTTAACCGTAAGATTCACCCACCTGACCTGACGCGGTCGATCCTACCTTTGAAAGCAAGCACCGTACCTTGGTTCCGTACTCTGGTATTGGCTTGACCACACCACCACACCACCACGAGTTCAGCGAGTGGCCTGGTTCCGTACATGAGAAGGTTCTTTTTTTTTGAGGACCCGGTAGGGACTGATAAGGAGAGGAAAGAGAAAAGGCGCCTACTTATTGAGAATTGATCCTACTTCCGGTAAAGGAAAGACCCTTGGATGAAGGACACTCCGTATTCCAGCGGGAACTAGAGGAAAGACCCGGTTCCGTGGGCGTTAAGGATTGGATGGAAAGACTCTTGAGAGCCTGAGGAAAGGCCCGAGGATCCATTGCTTCTATAGATCCATTCCACTAATCCAGCTCAAGTTATTGGAAGGACTCCAGCGTGGTCCCCATCCCAGCGACTAATGCCTGGTTCCGTACATATTGATAAGAAAGTAAGAACTTGAATATGAATGTAGGGGCAACTCTAAAGGATCCATTCTCTTTTCACCCTTTAGTAGATTTTTGAATTAGCAGCTTATATTGGAGCGGTAGGTAACTGACTCTGGTTAGGAATGGCGCAAAAAAGAGGGCCTTAGGGCATCGATCGTACCCTATATATCGTATACAAATAGATATATCTCATTATCAAAGCCCTAAAGCAAGCACTTGAGCTAGCCGTAAGAGCGCGGCAAAGCAAGCCTTCCTCGATTGAAGCATGGGTCGCATGCAACCAAGCCCTGCCTTACATGCCCCACCCCCTTGCACACGCTACAGTTTCCAACCCATTGACCTCCATCAAACCAGTGCCCTACATGTTCAACTGCAATCAAAGGAAGCACCATCAAGGCTGTTGACATTCACTAGGCCAAGCAACGCTTCAACGCAAAAGGGACTTCCAATATACCAATTCAATGGCAGGGAAGGAGGGTCTCCATCACATCAAGGAAGCATTTCAGCTTCTAGCACATTTCTTTGCTAACCTTACTTCACCTTCCTACCTACCTTCTGACATTCAATGGAACGAAGCACATTCATTAACGCCCATTTAGGCTCTTGACATTCACTAGGCCAAGCAACGCTGTCAAGGCACCATTTTGACCCTTAGCAAAATTCAATTGCAGGGCAGGGGAACAGGAAATTCTATCCCATCAAAGCAAGCGGATCGGGTGAAACGAACAGGCATTCTCAAAGCGGGTGTTATAAAAGCCGAGCTAGCGCTCGGAAACTCCATAAAAACGAATGGGTGCGTAGGACCGGACCTGGGAGCTTCTCCTGCTCATTTCTCATCCTTTTGGCAGGCATAACTATCTCATTCTCCATCGTACCTAGGAGCGGCACCTTAACCATATCCTTTTTAAGCAGTACGAGTTTGAGTTCGATCGGATAATAGAGCTGGAGCGAGTGAGAATTAGAAAAGAAAGTCAAATAGAGTCATCATCAGCCGAGGGAAGTCGAGCAGCAACGAAACCCTTCTTTCTCGGTCGCATGCATAACTCTTTCTTTTCCGAAGAATATCCTAAGGCTCCGGTAGGCCCCCTGAACCAAACGAAGGTGGGAATCATCGGTACGAATTGAACCTGTAATGACTAAAGTTGCCGAAGCCTACTCTTCTTTTATTGGGCTATTGAGAGAGAAGAATCGAAATTTGATCCGGCCCGAACAGGCGAATCAGGCAGTTTCAGGCACCTTCTCAGTAGCGGTATCATAGTCTCGGTATCGGGTCACATTGATGCTATGAAATCCTATTCCATCGGCAGGCTTACCAAAACCTAAGTTGCGGAATGAAACCAAAGCTTCAAAGCAGTTGTTATTGAACCGGAATCAGAGGCGGAATGAACTAGTGGGTATGCAGGGGCGGATAAATTAGTATCATATTATATACCATATTGTAGAGTAGAAGTAACAAGATTCATGGGTTTGTCAACAGCTTGGAACGAACGCTTTATCTAAACCATTCCTAGTGTTTCTATTGCAAACTCTATTCCTTTCACTGCCAGTAGGACCTCTTCCCTCAACCTTCTATGGCCGACTAAAACCAAGAGACTTAGAAAAGAACTATTCGAACAGCATCCTTCACTCCGAAAGGGAAACACCTACTAATCTTGTTCACCCCGGGCGCACTAGCACCCCTAGGAACCTTTGAATCGTAGTCAAAAGCTTGATCGTATGCACTGGCGGAACACTATCTATCTATGCGGAGATCAAATCTTGGGGTGTGTGGGAGAAAAGTGTCTGGATTCGAATAGGCAGAATATAAAAGTGAGTACTTTTCCTTTTGCCTCCCCTTTCCGGCGGTGTACCAACAGCCCCGGAGAAAGCAGAAACAGTAGGGATTGGACCATCATTAGCGTGAAATAGTTATTGGGCAGATCCAATCATTGTAGCGGCAGAATGAGTCAACTATGGATCGGGAGTAGAATCGGCTTACTTGTAATCAGCAGGGGCTTCGTCACCAAGTGCTTCATCATAAGTTCAAGTTCCGATCGGAGCTATATCGAATTGAATTCGACCCTAGCTATAACAAAATGATTAGCTGCAAGGAGGAGAGGAACCAATAGCAGAGTCAACAGGTGCAACCGAAACACCAACCATTTACGCATTACGGAGAGGAAATTCTATCATTGGCGAGCACAGATAGGCGTATCAGTAGCATTCATTATTATGATTCTGATTCTATCCCGGTCTCGGCCAGCGGCAGCTCACACAGTATCCTTTCTTATTGGCTAGCGGCGGGATCCCCAAAACAAAACACAGATCGGCTATGATTGGCTATCAGCTATGACTTCCTTGTGTCTATGATTGTCTATCATCTATGATCGGCTACCGGGTATCGGCTATAACTGGTGGTTATGGGGGCTATGTCTGGCGGATCATCGAAAAGTTCATTAACGTATGTAACGCATCGTCATTCCTTCCATCCATGATTCGAGGGAGGAACGGTTCCGTAGATGTAAGTGAGGTAGGAACCCCGTGTTCCTTAGCGGTAAGTGAGGTCGAGGGTCGAGGGTAAATGAAAGCATCGAGTGATTCGGTGGGGGAAGGTTACAAGGTCGAGGAGGTAGATCTAGATCGACGGGCAGGAATATTGAGACGGACAGCAAGAGAAATCGATCAGTTCTCCGATTCGGTGGTATTGTATCGCGAAGCATAATCATCGGGTCTAGCCTCACGGGGTGGTGGGGTCTAGCCAGCAAGCAATCAATCCCCGTCAAGTTTTTCATTGCATCCAGTCCTCCAGTTAGGAACATGCCATTGTTCCATACCGTACTAACACAACTTATTAATTACATTATATACGTGAAAACACAAAACCCAAAAGAATAAGCCAAGCACCACGGCCTTACGTACTAACAAAGCTAACAAACTCACCTCAAACTAACCACCCGCTGGCACGTGTGAAATAGAAAAGGTAAATATATAATGACCAGCACAAGTACCTCCTTCCATACATGTTGAATCTAGAAAATCACGTAGCCTCCTTTTGTATATGGTTGTCCTTTCCGTTATCCGAGCTGAGTAACCAAGTAGAGTAGCTGAGTAGAGTGACCAAGTCGATTAGCCAAGGAGAGTATCCCAGCCCAGCTATGACCGGCTTACTACAATGACTGTCTATGGGTGACCACCGGCTATGGGTGACCACTGGCTATGGGTGACTATCAGCGGCTATGACCACTGGCTACTGGTTTTGTAAATGACCTTCTAGTAAGGACCTTCTAGTTCTGACTGGCTTATGGCTATGACTGACTATGACTGCTGGCTATGATCAACTATGATCGGTTATGACCGGTGGTAGTAATGGGCTATGAATGGCGTATGATCCTCAACTTGTGCATTATCATATGTAACGCATCGTCATGGCATCCAGTTGAGGTAGAAACTACTGTAGGGGTAAGCCCCGTCCCTGTTCCTTCCACATGTCAGTCTGCCCTCCTGCCCTCCTGCCCTCCACCTGTCGGGGTTGTCTCTGTGGGCTCCGTCCGTCTGTTGGACCACCGCTCTAAGAAGACTGGCTATCAATCAAACAAATAAAGAAAATCAATCCCGTCAGTTTGGCATAATCCTCATAATCCTCTGCTGCTCGAATTGTGAATCAATGTAAGTAACAAGATCTGTATATCGCTATGTGTTGATGGTCTCAGTGATATGGTTGGTGAGGTGAGCTTTCATAAGCCTGCCTCCTAATAGGAGCCTGCCTCTAACGAGCCTGAGATTCATTTTACTTATTGCCTCTCAAATAAGTAAAAAAAAGGGCCTGCTTGCGCATCATGACTGGAATCACTGGTCGAACTAAGCCTTCCATCCCCTTCCTGACCCTAGCATCCACTGGCAGGATCAAGTGGTATATGACTCAAATCCCATACCAACAGCGGTATCAGGCCTTGAAATATCGACCCACAAGGAGGGCTCCCATGACATAAGGAGAGATTGAAAGGGGAGCTGGGCCAAATGAAGGTCCGGAGGGCTTGCGCTTCTGAGGGCAAGGTCCGGCAGGGTGAGCAAGCGAACTCTCGACTAAAAGGCCGCCATCGCTCGACTGTTAAGGACCCTTTAGGGGGCTCGACTGATAAGGAGAGGAGAGGATGCGAAGCATGGCTCGACCAACGCCCCCCACCCAATAAGCATCAAGGGACGGAGTCACTCACTATTCCGATGGTGAGGGTGCGTTAGCACACTCGACTGTCAAGGACCGGCAACGGGGCTCGACTGATAAGGAGAGGTCCGGCAGGGTGAGGCAACGAACGCTCGACTAATTCAATACGCAGTCCGCTTTCTTTACGCTGTCACTTTTCAGTTAAACCCGCACCAACCAACATCTTACCAGAAAAGCGTCCCCATCATTCCCAGATCACGGCCCAATCATATCCACATATCACGTACACATCGAGGGATAAGTTCATCCCCCATATTACGCTTTCTGTTCTTCCACACATTACGCTTTCTGTTCTTCCACACCATCACCTATGCTTGCTTTCAGTTCCATTTCCCATTACGTCATTTATGCTTTCAGTTAACTTCCCTCTCAAAGGATAAAGTTTATATAGAATAGAATCCAGTTGTATGGCCCGATGATGATGTCCTCGTACTCCCGGAAATAGCCTTTTTGAAGACTAAAACACATGAATGAGGATGTTTTCTCAATCTGTTGGAAGTAAACTTGGAAGCGTTTTTCGATTCAGGTAAGCCAGGTAGGTGTTGGGGCGTATAAACCCCCCATGAGCGGTATTGCTCAAACAAAGCACCCTAATGGGGGAAAGCGTAAAGAAAGCGGACTGCGTATTGAATTAGTCGAGCGTTCGTTGCCTCACCCTGCCGGACCT
>Ga0115848_100504_pt1 | contig 15434 bp, 10 predicted proteins | sample InSIn3gowninarea_FD_83862 | JGI IMG/M metagenome (GOLD analysis project Ga0115848, IMG submission 83862) | reverse complement strand
GCTAAATTATTGGAGAAATACTATAGATGGGTTCATACACAGGTTTAGACATGTTTGCGATGAGAATCTTATACTGTAGATGGTTGTGAGTGTTTGGGATTGTTAAGTATAGGGCATGATCGAGGCCCACTTGAGGTCATATTTTGAGTCACATATTGAGTCTTTAGAATCCTCTCAAAGACACTGTGATTTCACTTTTTCACTGCCAGGGAGGTATATATGATATAAACTTCTCACCTTTTAGTTGATAGGGGGAACATAGTGATGATCATGACACTTCAATTTTCGAAGTCTACCTTGATGGATTATGGTTTATTCAAGATGTTGATTATAAGGATTATGGTGATTGATTATGGATTTAGGATACAAATTCAATGATTTTGACATCAATCAATTTCAAGATTGATTTTGCAAATGGATTATGGATTTGATGATTGGTTACTTTGACCTTCGTAGAATATTTTCACCAAGATATTTCAACACTTTTCACTTTTAATGGATGTAGGATTTTGATGGATATTGATGATGGATGACTTGCCACATTTTGGAATTTGATGGATTTTAATCACCTTGTGACTTTGATGACAATTTGACATTTTGATCAACAATTTGTTTTTTGGATTTGAGGCAGTACTAGCGATTCACCTGATTTATTACTCACAAGTTTTTGGGTTTTGTATTTGAGGCAGTACCAGTGATTGAATTGGTTTAGTACTCATAGATTTTTGGATTTTGGATTTGAGGTAGTACCAACGATTCACGCAGTTTACTACTCACATGTTTTATGGATATAGTATTTGAATGTCGTTCCACACTTTTTTTCTATCAACTGGATTATTGACAAAAAAAATTATGTGTCACTTTCTGAGAGAAGTTTTGTGAAGTTTTGTGTTCACTTGATCATATTTACACTTTATACAGATGATCTTCACATCTAGCAGGGGACAATTGATTCTTTTGCATTTTTTCTTGGCACATTTAAGATTGTCAGGAATCTTTAGGTTTTTGGGATGTATTATACTTGTAGCCAATTCAGTTCTCATCAAAATTTGCTCTCATCAATTTTTGGTTCACATCAATGAACATCTACATGTTGTTTGGCTCATTTGTTGCATGGTGAGTTTTCTAGACTTGGTTTATGGTGGAAGTATTTTAGGAAGATATTCATCAACACTCATGAGGTTTCAGACCATGAGTATTAGGTTGAAGTCTTGGATACATGCATTATCAAAATTTTCACTAGTGTTTGATTCCTAGTTGATACACTTCTACAAACTTATGGTTGGGAAGGGGGGGGGGGTTGTTATAAATATTCTCCTAATCCTAAGTCTTAATACCACCCAATGTTTATTAAGAATATATTCATTATCCTTAATAAACTGACACTTAGTTATTTGGATGTTTATTTGGTGGTTATGGGAAAATGTACTATATTTGTGTGTATGTAATTGATTTGGTTTAGGTGCCTTTTTTGCCTTTTTATTGATTTCTTGAATGTTTTTTGTAGCTTATTGGCTGCCACAAACCAAGTTTGGAAAAATCACTATTTAAAAATGAACCAAACAAGCTATAGGTGTTCATTGATGTGAACCAAAAATTGATGGGAGCAAACCCTTATGAGAAGTGAATTGACTACAGCTCCAACTCATGCCAAATCCTAAAGATGCCCGACAATCTTAAATGTGCTAAGAAAATATGCAAAAGAATTAGTTGTCTCATGCTAGATCATAAAATTGTCGCTATAAAGTTTAAATACTATCAAGTGTTAACAAATAAGCTCATAAAATTGCTCCCAGAAATCTACACAAAAATCTATCAATAATCCAACTGATAGAAAAACGTGTCAAACAACATCCCAAACCCATATCCATAAAATCCCGTTAGTTCTCAACCATGTAAATCTCTGGTACTACCTCAAATTTGAAAACCAAAATCTCTTGAGTAGTAAACCAAGTGAATCAATGGTACACCCTTAAATCCAAAGTCCAAAAATCTAGTGAGTAGTGAATTGAGTGAATCACTAGTACTACCTCAAATCCAAAATCCAAAAACTTGTCAATCAAACTATCGAATTGTCATCAAAGTCACAAGGTGATTGAAATATATAAAATGCAGAAATGTGGCAAGGCATTCATCCATCCAATCCATCAAAATCCTAAATCCAACAATAAATTCCAAGTGTTGAATAATCTTGAGAAAAAGATCTGAAGATCAAGTTGACCAATCCAATTCCATCATCCTATATAAACTATAATCAACTCGAATAAACTTTCAAAAATCCTAAAGATTGAATCCACAATCAATAATCATATTCCTCAAAATCATTATCCCAAATAAACTAGAATTCATTAAGGTAGACTTCAAAACTTGAAGTCTAACAATCATCACTATGCCCCCTTATCAACTGAGAGGTGAAAAGTCTCTACCATTTGATATACCCCCTAAAGGTGGAAAAGGGTAATCACATTATTTTTAAGTGGAGTTGGACGACTTGATATTCAACTCAAAAGATGTATACAAGTGGGCCTTGATCATGCCCTATACTTAACAATCCCAAACACTCACAACCATCTACAGTATAAGATTCTCATCGCAAACATGTCTAAACCTGTGTATGAACCCATCTATAGTATTTCTCCAATAATTTAGCTTCCAAACTGGAATTCCAAGTCCCTAACCATTCAAAATTTACCTGTTTCCACAGAATCTTCTTACTCCTCAGACACCTTTCTGATAGGTAATTGGTCTCCCAACAAAAAATGAATGACTGAATATCAAAATAGTTTAACTCATCATGGCCAACTCGGTGATAGTGTTGGCACTATAAAAGTTCTTCATCCAACAAATAGTTAATACCTATATCAAAATCAACATCCTTAGAAACTACATCATCATCTTGAATTGCATCATCATTTTGATCATCTTGAAATGCACTGACATAATCTTGATAATCCTTTACCTATTACTTATCATGATACTCATGTTCCTTCTTCCAATCATCATCAGCTAGAAAACCTCCACTCATAAATCTAATGAGTTTGCAATAATTATAAATATGAAATAAATTATCAATGATCCTTTGCATATCCTAAGCCATATCTATTTTGTTTGAATTGTAGCTCTTCCCAAGTTCTAAGAATCTTAGCTTACTTATCTTGATTTTCCTCGGTGTTGTTATTTGTCTTATGACTGTCATTATTCTTCATCTTAGTGACTTCATCCAAGTCATCTTCTTTTTGTTTAAGTTTTTCATTGAATCCTTCCTTCAATGTCTTAGTAACTTCAATTTCATCAGAAGAAAATAATTCTAACTCATAATCAACAAGTGCAATTTAATTGTCTAGTTCCTTGCTGTCATCATGATTTGAGTTCAGATTTTCTTTCAATAAATTTATTTGTGTTTGAAGCATATCCACCTTTTTCATTGCTTATAAGTAGGTAAGAATAGTTGTAAGTGTTCCTTTGTTCACATAAATTTTAGATCTTGGAGCAGTGTTGATCAGTATGCGTAGCTTATTAAATAGTTATTCAATGCCATCCATCTTAAGTGCAAGATGTGCAAAACTCCTAAAGACCCAAAAAAGTTTCAATACCTCTATTTTAAGCCCCTTAATATATTTTAGACACAAAACTTCCTTATAGATACAGCTACCAACACTTATAATGACCCCCTTATTCAATTTCAGGCAAGTCATACAAAGACATAAGCCAAGGGATTCTTCATAAAAAAAATCCTTCTTACAACTTCATTAAAAGACTCATGGAGACACTTAATACTATAGAAAACTCCATAAACAAATTGGACATAAAGAAGTCTAAAGAAACCAATTGCAAGATACCTTTTGTATGATAAAAATGTGTTGTTGAGTTGTTGTCATTGTCAAGTGTAAAATGCTTGATTAATTGCACTCATACTTTATAGGAATTACTTGTGACATTTTTTGTCAATTTAAATTAATTTCCTTTTGATAATGCTTTTTTGTTAATTTATGTGTTGTGTGCAAACAAGGGAGAAATCAAAATGCACCAAATGTCACAATGGCACACATACAAAGTTCCTAAGACCCCCTTATTCAATTTCGAGCAGGTCTAGGACTCAAGAAAAATATTCAATATTATTAAGTATCATGGAATCTTTGAGATCTTGGAACCCCTTTACAAATTTACAAAAGCCATCATTTTACAAGAGTGACTTATAACACTAATGATGTTGATTGAATTGTCATTGATGCCAACAAGGGACTTGTAGTGACCATTAAGTTACATAATGATCTGTCTTGTCCAAACTATGAATTGATGATGTGGTTATGTTAATTGACTCATGGTCATGGATCATGTCGAATGATGTATTGATGGAACCCTCACTATGTTGGTGGAAGCCCTCGGTAAATATGCATGGTCATGAATCCATAATAGAGACTCCTATACATGTACACTTGGCATCTTGTCCTTGAGCGAAGACTCTAGCCAAGATGACGTAGTGCAAAAGGCACTAAAACAAGGAGTTGGATGAAATTATATGAGTCGGCTTGGAAGTGCAACAAACAGCTTGAACAGCTATAAATGGTCATTCACATCCAAGTGATGAGGGTGAAAGTTGGGAGAAGATGTTTGGTATTTGACTTGGTTAATGGAAATGATTCTTATTGGATGTGACCTAAGTTACTCACAAAGAAAGGGGTGAGCATAGTCTTGTTGCGGGTCTAGAGAATTTGTCGAAACTTGTTGCTGCAACTTATTCTGTAGAAGTTGTCGAAACTTATTCTAGAAAATTTATCGAAACTTGTTGCTACAACTAGTTATGTAGAAGTTGCCAAAACTTAGTCTTGAGAAGTCGCTGAAACTTACGTTGGAGAAGTTGCCGAAACTTATTCTGTAGAATTTGTCGAAACTTGTTGCTGCAACTTATTCTGTAGAAGTTGCCGAAACTTATTCTGGAAAATTTGTCGAAACTTGTTGCTGCAACTTGTTCTGTAGAAGTTGTCGAAACTTAGTCTAGAGAAGTCGTTGAAACTTGTGTTGAAACGTGTTCTGGAAAATTCGCTGAAACTTGTACCGAAACTTGTTCTGGAAAATTCACTAAAACTTGTACCGAAACTTGTTTTGGAAAATTCGTTAAAACTTATGTTGAAACTTACGCTATAGAAGTTGCTAAAACTTATTCTAGAGAAATCATTGAAACTTACGCTGGAGAATTTGCCGAAACTTATTCTATAGATGTTGTTGAAACTTATTCTGTAAAAGTTGTTGAAACTTATTCTGTAGAAGTTGCCGAAACTTATCCTGTAGAAGTTGTCGAAACTTATTCTGTAGAAGTCGTTGAAACTTACGTTGTAGAAGCTGCTGGAATTTCCACTGAGACTTATGAGTGAAACTTGGAATATGAAGTTGGTTCTTAACAGAATGGTCTCTGGAGGTGTGACAGAATGAAAACAAAATAATTGAGAGAACAGCAAGACTGAGGCAGAAATCGGATGAAGTGGAGCGATGATGAACAACAACATTGAAGAAAGAAGCAAAGCGTGAAGAAATCTACAATTCAGGGTGGCAGGGTGGTGCAAGGCAGGTGGTTGTAGCTACCTTTAGGTTGGTGTCTAAGAACCAGGAAGTTGGAGCTTCCACCCAATTGGTGCTGGTAAAGACAAAGAGGTTGTAGCCTCCTTCTAGTTGCTGCTAGAAGAAAACCAGGAAGTTAGTGCTTCCATCCGGTTGGTGTTGGTAAAGACAGACAGGTTGTAGCCTCCTTCTAGTTGTAACTAGAAGAAAACCAAGAAGTTGGTGCTTCCATCCTGTTGGCGCAGGTAAATTGATTGTAATCCATTACATAATAAAGAAAAGCAGTTTGTGGTTTTCCCCCAAATTGGGTTTTTATGAAAAATTATTTTTAAAAGTGTTTTTTTTTTTTTAGTTGGAAGTTCCATATTTAAAAAAGGTTAAAAATTTCCCTTAATAATTCCCCCCCCCCCCCCCCCTCTCAGTACACCTGAAAGGTCCAACAAATGACAATTTTTATGTCCTAAAAAATTGTAAGTGAGAAAACCCCCTTATAACACCATACAAAATAATTTCAGCCATATAGCTTCTAGAAAAACCAATATAAATTTAACCTTATATCTCCTTACAAATATGTATAGCTTTGAACCTTAAATCTCCTTTTGAATTTGCAATGCAAAAAATTAAACCTCCTTATAATTGTGTCTTTGTAAGTAGCTCCTAAACTTATATCTCCTTCAAAACTTGAAGTTTGGCAATCATCACTATGTTCCCCTATCAACTAAAAGGTGAGAAGTCTATATTAGATATACCATAGATGTCGAAATGTCGCAAGTGTATGAATTAAGGCATTAATAATTTCCCCATAATGTGTGATGTTAGAAGCATTTTGTATAGTTGAAAGACATCATAGTGTTTTCCCCACATGCCTTGAAGGAGCGTGGATGACATCCTAAAAGACAAAATCAAATAATGGTGATACATAATATCTAACTTTTATACAAATGGGGTAGGCATTTCCCATGTGTGTGAAACTTGTCAAAGTAAATTACAACAATCAAATTAAGCTAGGGGGGGACTTTGAATACCTAGGGTACAAGGATGAAGTTGGCTCCAATCCAGAACTGAGGGGTAGGTACTTGTTGATCTTTGAATGATAACATTAGCACTTTGAGGGGGAAAGTTGGTATAAAATTAATTCACAAAGGTGGGGGACCAAAACATGATAGGTGTTGCCTAAAGGATGACTCCTATGTTGAAGATGCCAAAGAAATGTTGAACATTGAACTAGTTCTCAATATAAAAGCTCCAAATTCACCAAGTCATTCCCATGTGCCTAAAAGTGATCCATGAATACCAAAGTACCAAGCATGCCAAAGTAAGGAGCCTTAGTCAACATCATTATCTGACTCACAACCAAGCAGGACTTGTTAGGATACTTAAATGCACCATGGAAGTCATTGTATTCTTAGTCCACATGAGTTGCATAGATTTCAAATACATTCAATATGCACAAACTCATGCAATCTATAGTTCTAGCAATCACCGATCTGGTAAAAAGTCAACTAATGGTTTAATTTCTTATTCACTATGTTGTTTAATGATCGAAGAGAAGCTTAATGAGATGCATGATGTATGCAGATGACATCTTCTAGTAATAGATGTCAAAATGTCATAGGTGTATGAAATTAAGGTAGTAGCAAGGGGATGCAAAGATAAATAATATCCCAAACAATACCACGTGGGGAAAAAGGAAAATAGGAAGTTGAAATTTCCTTGTACATTATGTAAAGATGACACTATTACTCACCAATTCCCCAAGACGGAGAATTCTCAGCATGATGCTCAATGACAACATGCTTTTCTTGGAAATGATTTTCCTCCTTAACAATAGCAATTGGTTGCAAGTAACCTTGCACCTTCGCAAGGTGGAAATTAGGGTACCCCTACACAAAGGGGAGTTTTCATCAAATCAAAATTTATAATTATGTGATTGGGACATTAATGTTTAAACTTGATATCTAAATTATGATTCTCCTAAAGTTTAACCATATAGGAAAAGACCTTCCTTGTCCCAATTGATTATCCCTTGGCATTAATACTTCCATACCCAAAGTAATTTTTACATCCTTATTGATATTGCTTATCAAGCCATTCAAATGGCCACTATAGACCTTGACTAGGAAATTTTCCCTTTCGAGGAGTATGATTAGTTTACCTTGCCCATATGACCCTTCAAACTACCAAGTTTGAATGACTTTCTGAACATGGTTTTGCATTATCGATGCATGATGGTATGCATCAAATATCATATTTTCTTGACAAACTAGAATGGTTTGAGGTTGGAAAGAGTAGTTTTGGTTCCACTCAAAGAATTAAACTAGTATCAAATCCCATTCCAACACATGATGTGTAAATTTAAGTAAATATAGTAGACATATTTAAAATGATACAATTAATATCTATGCAAATCTTGACATTGTAGAAAACATTTTGATTGAATCCGGATTGTTCTATTGAATAAGTTGAAAACTATACAACTCTTTTCAAACAATTTTGCAACATGTTTACTTGGCCATATGAATAAATTCCAAGATTTGACCCTAGTGTTGTCGAACTTGAGGTTAAAACATGTCATACTACTAGACTTCTTTGATAAAAGTTGTGACTAGTTAACTTGAGAAAGAAGTTGCTATCAAGACAAAGGTAGAAAATTTGTGAAAGGATATATTCATATATCCTATTCCCTGACCAAATGGGTATCTAACCCAACTCCTATTCATAAGAAACAAGGGACCATCCACGTTTGTATTGACTTCCATGATCCGAACAAGGCATGTCCTAAAGACAATTATATTACACTATTCATTGATTTTAGTTTTATTGAGTGTGATGGAAATGAAATCTTCTCCTTCATGGATAGAATTTGTAGGTACAACTAGATTCAAATCTTCAAACACAATTAGAATAATACTCCATTTGTCCTATCGGAACATTTTCTTATTAGGAAATGTCATTTGTTCTTAAAAATGTTGGAGCCACTCTTAGAGATCCATGCCATATGTTTATCATTGATATCAAGAACATCATTGAGAATTATCTAGATGACTTAGCTACTCAGTAAAAGAGAAGAGATGTGAATCCAACACATATATTCATTGCATTTGAAAGATGTTGATACTACAAAATTCGCTTAAATCCACATAAATGCATCTTTTGTTCCATGTCTAGGAGATTACTTTGATTCATTGTTTCTAAGTATCTGAATATGGAAGATACCTTTAATGTTGAGGCAATACTTAAGTTGCATCCCCCGTCATTAATTATGCAACTTCAAATCCACCGAGGTAAAGGAAGGTTCATTCCAAACTATGTTGAGATGACGAAAGGTTTCATGTGGCTTTTGAAGAAAGGAATTTCATTCATGTGGGATGACCAAGCACAATGATATTTTGATACTTTGAAAAAATATCTCATGTTATCTCCATTACTGTGTCCTCCAGCTTATAGTAGGGATTTCTTATTATATATTTCAATGTGTGAATCAACCATCATTATAGTTCTCGTTCAGGAAGATGGACCATTTCTAGGTCACGCGATTAATTATTTAAGTAAGGGTCTCATTGGACTAGACTTAAGGTATTCCCATATTTAGAAGTTCATGATATGTAATACCCTAGTTTTGTGTCCCTGGTTCTTATTGAATGTATTACGATGATATGGCCATGGCCAAGACAAAGTACTTGTGTTTGAACAATGGTTTAATATAAATGAGTCCAAATGTTGTGGAAAGAAAGGACATGAGAAATGGGGGATATGAACCATGAGAGGGGGAAGAAAGGAGGTTTTTAGATACTTGAGTGCATAACCTTGACTAATTATGTAATAAATTATTAACCTCAATTTAAGGATAATAATATTTTATCATGGGGTTAGTGCCCTTGGAAAATGTGAAAGCACATTTTTAAGACAACAAGTGGAAATAATTTCCATGCATATATTTATATTTGTTACTTTAGGGAGTAAAGCTCTCTCTTGGTCATTACTCACTATTCCTCTAAGGTTTTGATCTCTGAAGTGAAGAGAAGAGAAGACAAGAAGACTTTTTAAAAATACATGTTTAACCATGGCTATAATGGTGAATTCCTAGAGTAACCAGTAACAAAGACTTCTTGTCCAACCTACGATGTGTACTAGAGGGATGGAGGTTAACTAAGGGATTGTTTAACAAAGAAAGGGAACCCATTCCTTATACCAAATTGGTTGAGGGGAATGACAAACTGGTTATTGGAATTGTTGTAGCAGTGTTTTGGGAAATAGTGGGTTGTAAGAGAAAGCCTTGAGAGTTTCCCTATGGTTTCATAGCCCAGCTCGAGGGTGGCTATTATGTTGAAAGTTTAAGAGCACAGGTTGCCTAAGGTTGGGTGGAATGTCCTCTTTCCACGCCGATTTGTCCCAAATTCTCATAAAGACAAGTACTCTTGTCTTTTATGTTTATGCGGCCATAATTATTGTGCATATATTATGTTTGTATGTTTAATTTATGTTTATTGTTGTACAATTTGTAAATGTACTAGTAATAATTCTACAATAGACAATATAAATTATAGTTGAAAACCATTGGCCTAACTTACAACATGTATATATAACAAAAAATGACATAAATAAAGGAATACCATGGTTATTAGTGTTAATAGAAGTTAAGAATTCGTGCTCCATGGCCTCAATAGTTTACAGGGGTTGTTGGGTACATTACAGAGTGGTATTAGAGAAACTACAACACTTAAACCTCATGGGTATAGAATTAGAATAAATACAAAAAAATTGCATTCATAAAATTATTGATAAAAATCTATCCAAGTATGGATGCAAGTACAGGTACGAATTTGTATAGGTATAGATGCAAGTACATGTACATATGTAGGGACATGTGTAGATGTAGGTACAAATGCAGGTGTAGGGGCATGCAAAGGTGTAGGAGAAGGTGTCTAAGTATAAGCAAGTTATAAAGATAAGCTATGGTTAAAAAACAAATTGAAATAATGGCTTATTTAAAAATTACAGAGAGAAAAAAAATTGAAAAAAATCAACAAAAATATTTTTTTTGGAAAAAGTTTGATTTATTAAAATAATCAAATTTTAGTGGAAATCTGACATGGATAGAAGGATGACGTGGAGGTTACACGTGGACATAGGGTACAGGTGGGGGCTAAGTGTCACTGATGAGTGTCTGCATGGCATGGTAAAGTTCAAAGTTGCACTGGTGAAAGATCCAATGATTACTAATCACAAAAATCTACAATTGACATCAATATAGGGATCAAAAGTGACTAAAGTTTATTTTCGAAGTAGCATCCCTAATGATCTAACGGTGGAGATCGATCATGATCCTATGGCTCCCATTCATTTAGAAGTGGAAATTAATCAGTCTTTAAAATGAAGTTGTGTCCCCTAAAATTGGATGGCCCAGAATCTCCATGATCAACAGACAAGATTTAATCTGGGGAATCAAGTAATCGATGGTTAATAATTTGAAGTTGCATACTAAACAAATCAGACGACTTAGAGTGATCACGATCAATGATGGAGATTGATTTAGGGGTGAGAAGTGAATGTTTTTTATTGCGACAATGCTTTCCCAAAGTATCCAACAGTGGAGATTGATCGTGATCCAATAGTTCCTATTGATCATGACTGACACATGTCTTCCATGCCAACTCACACATGTCATGCCACATCAATAGGAGAGAGAAAAATGGGATTTTTCTAGATAAAAATTCTAGATCCATTTTCTTATTTTTGACATAATAGGAGCAAACTAACTTAGAATGAGCTAAAATATCAGGAGAAGGTCCACAATGACAAGATGCATGAAAGTGACTGTGAGAGCCAAATTATGAAAATGGTGATAAAATCCCAAAATTGCAATTACTATTTTTTAAAGAACAAGGTAGTACTTCATCTCAGCGAGTCAAATGATTGTCAAATTAGGACAAGAAGGTTTATCAGTAGGCATGATGAAACCCAGTTGGGTGTTTCTTCATATTCCAAATGGTTTGGAGTGGGGATGCAGAAACAGGGCCAAAAGCACTATTATCGAAAAGTTTTTAGCATTTTTGGAAATCGTAAATAGAGGATCACTGACCCCAGGTGGAAAATATGGAAATTTTTTCTTAGTTGACTTTTTATACTCTCAACATTCTAGACAATTTATGTTTAGTGAAAATATTCTAGTTTTACTATGTTTAGAAGATAACAGTTTTTAGTGAAAAGTATTTAAAGTCTGGAAGAAGTGATGAGAGGGCAAAGTTGATAATTCCATAATTTTGTAGAAGATGGAGTATCCATTTTCTATTCTTAATGTTGTTATGTGTCCCTAGTAATGGCATTGATACAATATAAAGGGTTCCCACTATCCAAAACAGGGCCAAAAGCACTACTATCGAAGAGTTTTTAGTAATTTTGGAAACTGTAAACAGAGGATAACTGACCCCGGGTGGAAAATATGGAAAACTTTTCTTAGTTGACTTTTTATACTCTCAACATTCCGGACAATTTATGTTTAGTGAAAATTTTCTGGTTTTACTATGTTTAGAAGATAAACAGTTTTTAGTGAAAAGTATTTAAAGTCTGGAATAAGTGTTGAGAGGGCAAAGTTGACAATTCCATAATTTAGAAGATGGAGTATCCATTTTCTATTCTTAATGTTTTTATGTGTCCCTAGTAATGAATTCTATATGCTCCTAGTATAAATTTTATGTTAGATCTTTTTATATTTTCCTCTATAGGAGACAAAAGTTGGTCTCTAGTATGAAATACACTAGTTGGAAAAGTACAAAAATTGGGCAAAATTACTAACTTCAAGAGGCTATAATTTTTAGCTCATGAGTCAGAATGGGGCATGGTTATAGTTGTTGGTTACATAATCCAGAGGAGAATAAATATGAATATTTAGGTTCTAGAAATGTGCATTAAGAATTTCTAGAATCTGAAAATAAAAAGGCCTATAGCCTTCATTTGACAAAATTAGGAAAAATGGGTAATGTCCAAAATATGTAGAAAAACAATTATACAATTTTAAAAAAAAAAAATTTAATCGGAAAAATGGGTAATGTCCAAAATATGTAGAAAAACAATTATACAATTTTTAAAAAAAAAAATTTAATCTAACAAATCCAATTGAATAAACATGTCCTGTAGATAGAGTATTGTTGCAGGGATTAGTTAAGGATGCACACTGGAAGAGGTATGGAAGAAGGAGAGATTCATTGCAGCTCAAGAGAAGAAGCAAGGGGTCTTAACATCAGTATAGGAAATGAAGAGACATAATATAATGTGCATAGAGAGAGGTTTGGGTCAATAGAGTTGGTGGAAAGCATGAGGAGTTTGAAGATGGAAGTACATAGTTGCAGGGAAGATAATGAAAGACAGTGAAGAGATCAAGAAAGGAAAAATCAACTAAATGATCAACTAGTACAAATCTTGAATCAATTACAAAAGAAAAGGAAGAAGGAATCAAGCTCAAGGCATGAGAATGAAAATATACCTCACCCAAGAAGGGAGTCCTACATAAGCTATATGAATTCAAGAAGTGCTTCTAGGGATCAAAATCATCATTACTCTCCTTCTCATCCAAGGAAAGAATATTATTCATCTGAAGGTCCAACGAGTAGCCTAGAAGTGTCTCCAATTAGGCATCAAAGAAGAATACATGAGAAAGAAAAGTTTCATGGAGAACTCAAAAAAACTAAGCCACCTACTCTTGATGGTGAAAACAAGAGAGGTGAAGATGTTGAAAGTTGGCTATTGGGAATGAGAAGGTATTTCCAATTATATCAATATTCACCTAATCTTGAAGCTAGAATTTCAATATATCATTTAAAAGGAAAAGCTTCCATATGGTGGGAGGAATTAGCACAAGTTAAGGTAATTAATGAAAATAAAATTACTTGGAGGCAACTCAAGAAGTATTTTCAACATAAATACTTATCTGGGCATTACTATGATAGGAAAATACAAGAGTTCTTTGAACTCAAATTGGGAAACATGACCATGGAGAAATATGAAAGATTTTTTTGGGAATTACTAAGGTATGTAGACTATATCAAGAATGAAAAGTCCAAGATATGTCGCTTCTTAAGTGGATTGTCAGCATACTACAAAGATAAAATTCAATATGATGAGCCTAAAAATATTGAAGCAACGATAAGAAAAGCCAAATATTTGTATGAGCAAAGCAAAGGTAGATCATTTCTACAAAGGTATTGGTGAGATAAGAAGAAAGAAAAGCAAGACCAAAGGAAGAAAGGTTTTAAACCTCCTTTCTTTAGGGGAAATCCCAACACTTTTCAACCAAATCAACATCTGAAAGTAGATCCAAGACCCCTAAAGTATTGGGAAAAAGACCAAGGTAATTAATTAAATGTTGGGGATGTGGAGGAGACCATGTGGTTAAAGATTGCCCACAGCAAGGAGGTATAACAATGACAGCTCACAACATTCAAGAAGATACTACTGTGGATGATTTATGAAGGTCTGTACCCAAAATTTGTGCAGCATTGGACAATAGGAAAGCAGAACATCAGTCACACATGATTGAGATTGAAGGTGGAACCAGAAAGAGGTTTTCAGGTACAACCAATGCGCATCTTGGACAGGAAAGTCACTACTATTAGGAACCAAACCATAGGGAAAGTAAAGGTCAAATGGATGCATTCCATCCCTAAAGACACGACTTGGGAAATGGAAGATGTTATGTGGGAAACATACCCGCATTTGTTTTGAAAATTTTAGCATTGTAATAAATTTTGGTTGTTGTATATAGTGCTATGATGCACCGAGGAGGATGCATAAATTAAGGGGGAGGGGAATGTAATACCCCATTTTTGTGTCCCCTGTTCTTATTATATGTATATGATGATATGGCCATGGGCCAAGACAAAAGATTTATGTTTGAACAATGTTTTAATATAAATGATTCCAAATGTTGTGGAAAGAAAGGACACGAGAAATGGGGGCTATGAACCACAAGAGGAAGAATAAAGGGGTTTTAGATACTTGAGTGCATAACCTTGACTAATTATGTAATTAAGCCTTAACCTTGGTTTATGGATAATAATATTTTATCATGGGGTTAGTGGCCTTGGAAAATGTGAAAGCACCTTCTTAAGAGGACAAATGGAAATAATTTCCATGCATATAGTTATATTTGTACTTTAGGGAGTAAATCTCTCTCTTGGTCAATTATTCACTCTTCCTCTAAGGTTTTGAGCTTTGAAGTGAAGAGAAGACGAGACAAGAAGACTTTGTAAAAATACATGTTTAACCATGGCTACAATGGTGAATTCCTAGAGTAACCAGTAACAAAGACTTCATGTCCAACCTAGGCTAGGTATTGGAGGGAATGGGGGTTAATTGAGTGATATTTTAGAAGAGAACTTAGGAAACCCATCTCTTGTAACAGGTTGGTTGGGGGGAATGAGAAACTGGTTATTGGAATTGTTGTAGCGGTGTTTTGGGAAATTTTTGGGTTGTGAGAGAAAGCCTTGAGAGTTTCCCTATGGCTTCATAGCCCATGCTGGAAACTGGGCCAATGGTTTTCAAGCATATTTTATATTGTCTATTACAAAATTATTACTAGTACATTTACGAATTGTACAGTAGTAAACAAAAATTAAACATAAAAACCATAATATATGCACAATAATTATGGCTGCATAAACATAAAAGACAAGAGTACTTATCTTTATGAGAATATGGACCAAATAACTGTGGAAAGAGGACATTCCACCCAACCTTAGGCAAACCATTATCTTAAACTTTCAACACAGTAGCCACCCCTAAGCATGGGCTATGAAGCCATAGGGAAACTCTCAAGGCTTTCTCTCACAACCCAAAAATTTCCCAAAACACCGCTACAATGGTGAATTCCTAGAGTAACC
>Ga0115848_100503_pt1 | contig 15443 bp, 11 predicted proteins | sample InSIn3gowninarea_FD_83862 | JGI IMG/M metagenome (GOLD analysis project Ga0115848, IMG submission 83862) | reverse complement strand
GCCAATATTCATAATTGAAATATTATATGTGTAATACTTCAATGATTATACTAGCTCGTTTAAAAATGGCTGGGAATATTAATCAACAATAATATATAATAATCTGATAAAAAGAAGTATTAAAGATAGATTGGAAAAAGTAAAAAACAAAAGTTCTAAAGAAGGAAGTCGCTTCTCCGCACAACCGCTGCTGCATGTAAAAAATGGTATGATAGAGTCTGTGCCAGATACAGTAATGGCGCAAAGCCTCATACTTAGGTTTAACCAGGTAAAAGATCAATCTAAAGGATTGCTCGAGTTAGGTGTAAGAGAAAGCACTTCAGTACTCGATTTCGTTACACTTAAGGCTTACGAGTTTCCTTTTATTAATGTTTTATGGTTAGGAGTTATGGTGATGGTTATTGGGATTGTTATGAGCATTGTACAACGTGTAAAGCAATTAAGACGAGGCAAAGATCTGGTTGCGATTTAAAAGCTAAATGTCTTTTACCTAATTGATATAAAAAGAGACTTCTGATTCGGAGTCTCTTTTTTATTTATTTACAATTTATAGTCTGTACCACGCTTTACGAGTAGAAAAAGTAATTAGGACAAACTATCTTCGTTACTGGAGCAACGAAGGAATTTGCTAATAATTAATTTAAAAGCGTTCTTTTCATAGAGCAGATTGCTTCGTCGTTCCTCCTCGCAATGACGTCACTTTTGCCAGGTTCACAACCAACTTTTATAGCTAATTGATTATTCTTCTCCTTTCTTTTTAATAGAACTTTTGTTTTTTACTTTTTCCAATCTCTCTTTATCGCCGCCGGCGCTTTTTGTTTCAACTCCTTGTTTTGGTCCGGCAAATAATTTACCTAGTTCAATAACTTTATTGCCCGGTTTATCTTTCTTTTGATCCGCTCCGCTCATTGCTGACGCCGTGCCGTCTAACATGCCGCGCCACATAAAACCAAAGAAAGACTCGCGAGGATCTCTTACAACGTTAATTGGCCCTTTTCTAAAATTTCCGTTCTTTTTTGGATTATCGTTTGGCAAAAACATATTTGTAAAAAAGGAAACAACAGACATCTTTTTCAACTTGTCATTTTTGTCGTCGCGTTTTAGCAAATGTACTTTCATGTTTTTGTAATAAAAGTCAACGTTTCCAACTGCACGGTACTCATCAGCTTTCATGTTGATCTTCATTTTTTCTATGTTGGCTGATTGTATTTGCATTAAAGACAACGCTTCCGATAGCGGGTTTAGCACGGTTCCGTCCATTGCACCCAGTGTAGATGAAAGCGTGTAAGGTGCATTTTTATCTTTCAGGTTAAATACAAGTTGAGACTCCAATACGCCAGCGTTCATTACTTTACAAGTCGACACAACTGTTGTGTATGGATTTGCATTTTTAACGGCGGTATTATTAGTAATATTCGTCGTAACTGAGTGAAGGTCGTTAAGAGTCAACTCGGCTTTCTTCTCCGATTTTTGCCCGATTATTTTAAAATACATATCTGCATGTTTCACCACCATTTTTGGTATCGTTACATCAAACGCTAACATCTGTAATAGTTCACTCGGGTATTTATTTTTTCGGTTAGGAGGCGTTCGCAAGGGCCAGTTATAGTTTGTGTAGAATTCTAGCCATGCATTATCAACTGTAACATTTGGAATATAAAACTGATCTTTTTTACTGAATCTCTCAAAATCAAAATCATTCATAGAGATACCGGTGTATTTAAAATGATACCTGTAATTTGCTTTTTTTGCTCTGACAGCTTTTACAAACTCCGCTTTAGTTAAAGTGGGAGTAAGCGAGAATGCACCTACATAAATCTTTTCCTCAGCAGGAATAATGCGCATATTATCAAAGTCAACGTAGTAAAGCTTATCTGCTGTTACTATTCTTTGGTGACCAATTTTTATGGCTGCATCATTTTTTGCCGTGCCCTCTTTATTTGCCAGACTTCCGGTTGATACGTTGTTGATGGTTATATCAAGATTCCGTAGCCGGGTCGTTTTTGTTTTTTGTTCGTTGTCGTTGATATAAACAAGACTGGTGTTATTCATAAAAATATTATCAATCTTCATCTCGACAATGTTATCGGTGTCTATTGTTTTAAACAGGCTTTTAGTTAATTGAACCAGCCATGAAGTTTGTTTCGCAGTGTCGTTGTAACCTCTGCGCTTGTTGATTATTTGAATTGATGGATTTACGACAGACATTTTTCCAATATGTAAAGCCTGCTCACCTTGTACTTTATTAAAGCCAAACCCGCTGATAACTATTTTATCAGCAGTAAAACTCATGATGTTGTTAGGCATTTTATTCTCCTGCAAAAGCTTTTTGCTTATGTTGGTATCCCGTAAAATCTTCAAATTGCTAATGACCGCGTAGCCCGAGTCGATATCAAGCTTTAAATCACTGTAACCAATTTTGTAAAGGCTATCGGTTGCCTCTGCTACCACTTTCTTAACGGCTTTGGCTATTACAGGCTTTGTCTTAGGATCATTTGAATCAACGTCTTTTTTAAAAAAATGCCAAAAGGCAATTAACCCGATTACCAGTACTAAAACAATGGAGATTATCCAGACGAATACCTTTTTTGTGCTTCTGCCAATATTCATAATTGAAATATTATATGTGTAATACTTCAATGATTATACTAGCTCGTTTAAAAATGGCTGGGAATATTAATCAACAATAATATATAATAATCTGATAAAAAGAAGTATTAAAGATTATGCGAGTCGGCTTCACGATTTCCTTATTAGATGGTTTGAAGAATATAGAGAAACCTTCAAATTAAAACCTGTAGATAAAGCTGAAGTAGAAATTGCTTCAATTAGGGAATTATGCTGCAGCTCTTTGCAAAATAACTTTACAACAGATATCAGAAGTTACGGTGACTTTATGCGTTTTATGTAACGGGATAGCAAGAAAATCGCCTGCAACAAGATCGTAGTTTTCGCCAGCGATAGTTATTGTGCAAGAACCTTCTACAATCAAAAATTTTTCATATTCGTCGTGGTGTACTTCCTGAGGCGCCATGTCTTTAATCCAAACAATTGCAGTGGTAAGCTGAGGCGTATAGGCAATAATTTTTGCGTAAATATTTTCAGGCGTAGCGGGAAGAACCATATCCGCACGAGTTAGCCACTCTGCATAATCGGAGATGTGAGAATGTTGACTAAGCGCAGGTGGGTTTGCTGGGAGTTCACCGTTTTCCACCCGGGTAATATAATCAACGGTAGCCATTACCATTGGTTTTACCAATACGTCAGGTTGCACAGCGTTTGCCATTGCCTCTCTTTCTAAAGTGTCACTAAAATCATCGATGGCTACACGAACCTCACTGTGTAACTCTGCAAGACGTTCTACTTCAGATTGTTCTTCGGGAGTAGCAAGGCCTAAGACATAGCTTTCAATAATACCAGATTGTATGTACTCGCCGAAATTCTTCATTCGTTATTGGTGTTATAGCCGCTGCTTTTTATTCAGCGACTACAAAAGTAAAATAATGTTGCAACTCTATGGCCTATATACTAAAATTAACATCGTTTAGATTTATTGAGAAGCTTTTTTCAATTACTTTTCTATTATAACTGTCGTATGCAATTAAATATTATTCTTTTAAAATTAAAAAGGCTTGCACTTTGATTCTCTTTGCTCGACAACTTCGATATTACTTCTAGCGGCGCAACGGTTACATTTAAAAATGCTATTATTTTTACAACTTTTTAAATGCTCTCTGTGCCGGAAATCTATAACATGAAATTTTTTTTACTACTCATATTTTACTCACAGTTTATAATTGCACAGGATACAATAAGACCTTCCGGAAATCTGATTGTTGAAGGAATTCCGGGTATTCCTTCGTCTATTGCTGAAGAAGCGCAAAAATATTCTGAATCAAGAAGCGCCGTTTTTTGTGACTGGAGTCCGAGGAAAAAAGAAATGCTGATTAGTACGCGATTTGGTAATGTGCCTCAAATTCACCAGGTAAAAATACCACTCGGAGCTCGTAAACAACTTACTTTTTTTAACGAACCAATTACTAACGCTGTTTATGAACCAGTTAGCGGCGATTATTTTTTATTTACGAAGGATAAAGGCGGCGATGAATTTTCCCAGATTTATCGATATGATTTAGCTGATGGTAAGATAAGCCTGTTAACAGATGGTCAGCGGTCGCAAAATGGGCAGATAGTTTGGAACAATAAAGGAAATCTGATTGCATATACTTCAACAGCACGAAACGGTACTGATCGTGATATTTACCTTATGGATCCTAAAAATCCGTCGTCAAACAAAATGCTGTTGCAGTTGCAAGGCAGCGGCTGGTCGGTACTTGATTGGAGCCCGGGAGACAAGCAGGTTTTGATCAAGGAATACATCTCAGCAAATGAATCTCATTATTGGCTTGCTGACCCTACAACCGGAATAAAAAAGGAATTAACGCCACAGGCGGAACACGGCGTATCGTACGGTGACGCTCAATTTACTAAAGATGGCCGCGGTATTTACTTTACATCAGATAAAGACAATGAATTTCGCAGGCTTGCTTATATGGACTTATCAACGCAAGTTGTTTCTTATCTCACCTCTGCTATTAATTGGGACGTAGTAAAGTTTGATGTATCAAAAGATGGGAAGCGGCTTGCATTTATAACGAATGAGGCAGGAGAGTCAAAGCTGTATTTGCTAAATCCTGTTACCAACCAATTTTATGTCATTAGAACACTTGGTACAGGCATTTTTGCTACCCTCAAATTTCACAACAACAGTAACCAACTTGCCGTGTCTGTCAATAATGCCCAATCGGCTTCTGATGTATTCGTTATTTCGACTTCAAACGGAAAAACAGAACGTTGGACAGAGAGTGAAGTCGGGGGAATTGTTGCTTCTGAACTAACATCACCACAATTAATTAAATGGCAAAGTTTTGATGATAGGCAAATTTTTGGTTTCTATTATAAGCCTCCCGCAAAGTTTGCAGGTAAAAGACCGGTTATTATAAATATTCATAGTGGGCCTGAAGGCCAATCGTTGCCGCAATTTCAGGGAGCAAACAATTACTACCTGAATGAATTGGGGGTTGCAATTATTTACACAAATGTGCGTGGTTCTCTGGGATATGGAAAAACTTGTTTAGCTGCTGATGATGGAATAAAAAGAGAGGAATCGGTTAAGGACATCGGCGCGTTGCTGGACTGGATTTCGCAACAGCCTGAGCTCGACAAAGATCGCGTTATGATAACCGGCGGTGGCTATGGAGGCTACATGACTTTAGCTGTTGCGACGAATTATAACACGCGCATTCGTTGTGCTGTAGATATAGTTGGCATTTCAAATTTCAATACTTTTTTAAAGAATACAGAAAGTTACAGACGCGATTTAAGAAGGCTCGAATATGGAGATGAAAGGGACAGTACAACGCCTGCATACCTGGAAGAAATTGCGCCTATAAATAACGCACAAAAGATAACTAAACCGCTTTTTATAGTACAAGGTGGAAACGACCCACGGGTGCCAAGAACCGAAGCGGTACAGATGGTAGATAAGGTGCGAAAAAATGGCGGAGTACTTTGGTATCTTGAAGCCAAAGATGAGGGACATGGCTTTAGAAAGAAAAACAACATAGATTTTCAACAGTATGCAACTATTCTTTTTATAAAAAATTACTTGCTTGATGGAATGAAGTAACTATCATTCCATCAAACGTTGTATTAGAGAAACTGAGAAAAGAAATTATCTTGTTTTTAGTGATTGCATTGACCAAGTGCATACCAAATAATAATAAAAATAAGGATGGTACTAAAACACCCGCCACCTAATTTTTTTGCTCCCCAGCCTGCTATTAATCCTCTAAATAGATTGTTCATTGTTAAATATTTTATGAATTCGTCTTTAATAATTGTGCCACAGCATTTTAAATTCATAAATATCTTTCTCTACAAGACTTATAAAGACATCTTTTAAAACATAAGTTTCTTTTTGATTTTTTACAACATTTTCAACTTTGCCCTACTTTATTCAATTATTTTTCGCTCAACCTTATTCTAAATCTTTATTCATAATAAGATGTTTAAGTTGTTGCAGTAAGGATATTTGGATACACGTTTGCATTACATAGATTTATTATAATCTAAATTCCTGCAAATGAAAAAGCTTCTATATATTTTTTCCTTCATCTCATTATCACTGCTTGGTTGTTATAGTTCACGTGGTGTAGCTACTGCAAATTCCCCCTCCGCTGATTATGGTAATCAACAAGAGGTAAGTTATCAAACTTTTTATAACGACTTGCAGCCTTACGGCAACTGGATTGACTATCCCGGTTACGGCTATGTCTGGCAACCAAATGCCGGCTCTGACTTCAGACCATACGAATCAAATGGCCAGTGGGTATCTACAGTCGATGGCTGGGCATGGGCGTCTAATTACAATTGGGGCTGGGCTCCCTTTCATTATGGCCGCTGGTTAAGAGATCCTGCAATAGGCTGGGCATGGGTTCCGGGATATGAATGGGCTCCGGCTTGGGTCATGTGGGGACAGTATGAGAATTCGTATGCGTGGGCACCGCTCGCACCAGGTATTAACGCTGGCTTTGGTAATACGTGGCGGGCTCCTTATGATTACTGGTCTTTTGTACCTCGTAACTACATCAACAGTTCTAATCTCAACAGGTATGTTGTAAGAAACCGTTATAATGCAGGCGTGGTGAATAATATTACAATCATCAACAATTACAACGCTTATAACAATCACCAATATCACGCAGGTCCAGATTACAGAGACGTAGAGCAACAGACACATCACGTAATAAGACCTGTGCGAATTGCTAATACAAATCGTTCGGGGCCTACAAGGGTTTCTGGTAATGCTTTTGAAATATATCGTCCACAAGTAGCTGCCAATGCCAATGGTCTTGCTGCGCCAACTCCTGGCAGAGTAAGACAAATGGGAGAGTTTAATACGGGTACTAATAATACGCCAGTAAACAATGGTTTAAATAATAATGGAAATCCTGTTCGAAGATATTCGCCAGGCGCAGAAAATGGTGGCAGGAGAGATGTGAGTCCGACTACTCAACCGCCGGCAATGCAACCTGCTACAACGCCACCTGCGACAAACGCGTTTGAAAACCCTCAACCTGCAAATCCTGTAAACCCGGTTAGGGATTCCCGGTTTCCTGCAGATAACTCGCCTTATCGCTCAAACGATAATAATAGACGCTATAGCAGACCCGATAGAGTTAATGACAACGGACAAAGCACCAATCCGACTACACCAAATGCACAAAGGCGCATGATGAGGGATAATTCTTCTCCGGCAAATACACCGCCTGCTACCATTCCACAAGCCGGTTATAGAAATAATCGTGGCTTTGACCGGGGACAGCAGATGAGACAACAGCAGCCTGCCAACACCCAATATCGGACACCAAGACCACAACAACCGTTTACACCGCAAAGAGTTGAAAGACCGCAACAGCCGCAACGGATGATGCAAAGGCCGATGCAGTCTGCACCTGCACAGCAAAGGTCAGGCGCAGAAGCTGTCCCAAGAAGGGTGGAAAGAGTGAGACAATAATGTAAACAAAAATATAGGCGCCTGAAGAAACTCTTCAGGCGCTTTTTATTTTGCGCGTTTTTTGTATCTACGTGCAGATTAATCTCCGATTTTTCTTTCAACTCCGGGTACCTCCATAATTAGGCCTTCACCATATGCGCCAGCAGGAGTTTGATAACCGGTTTTAAATTCTCCTTTCAGTATTTTCTGAACGATAATAATGCAGGTATAAGCCGTAAGCGTATAAGCTTCCGGACATTTCAGCCTGACAATTGCTTTTTTACCTACTGCATTTGCTGCCTGGCCCCAGACCACAGCTGATGCTTTTGCTCTTTGTTCGTCTCCCGGCCCTGCGGCTCCTTTGTGCATCTTTTTTGTAATAAAATTCTGAAGCACAGGTTTACGCAGTAACCAGTTAAAGAGGCCTTGAATTTTTACCATTGGAAAAGCTAGCGGAGAAATGCCCGTGAAAGTTTCTATATCAGGAATACCCGTTGTGTGGTAAGCAGTGAAGACATCACCCCACGGAATGCTCATGACAAAGAGCTTTTTGTCTTTTTTGCCACTGCCACGAAAAAATGGAATCCAACGGCCATGTTTGCCTACTGGTTGAGGAATGATTTGACCGCCTTTTCTGACTGCGCCAGGTTGACCAAGTTTTAGACCGGTAGTTATGGCTGTACCTCTTGACATTCCACCGCCGGGTGTTGCAAATGCTATTTTTAAGTCGGTAGCATCCGGCAATATCTTTTTCAGCCATAAAGCAGTACAATCAGTTGGTACAACATCAAATCCTGCTCCGGGCAATATCATTATTCCTGCAGCAACTGCGGCGGAATGGTAATTATGCAATAATTTGAAGACCTCCATATCGCCGTTAAGATCAATATAGTGAGTGCCGGTTTTAAGGCAAGCGTCTATCATTTGTTTAGCGGTAAAATCGTATGGTCCTGCAGCATGCAGTACCACCTTTACCTCTCTTAATGCTGCCACCAGTGTAGCCTCATCATTCAAATCAATTACTTTATAAGGTAATGAAAGTTTTGCAGCGAGTTGCTTTAAAGCTTCTTCTTTTCTACCTGATAAAATTGGTTGAAGACTAAACTCGCCGAGTAACTCAGACAATGGATTACCGGGGCCGGGAATAGTATAGCGAGCAACTAATTCTCCCGAGTAACCGTATGCGCCGTAAAGCAGAAATTGATTTTGTTGCATGGTGAAAAATACAAACAATCACGCAAAAAAGATATTCTTCAGCTCTAAACCTCTACCCGCGTTGCATAATAATCATGGTATTTATAGTAAGGGGTTTGCTTAAAATTTTTGATGTATTTATTTGAATAGCTTTGCGCCCATATTTTTCTATTTATACAACATCAATTTTAAATATAAATGAAGTTTGGAGATTATTATTTGAAGGGATATGACTGGCTGTTGCGATACGGACCACGAATAATTATCGCGATTATTTTAATGTTTTTCGGTTTTTGGTTCATCAGAAAAATGAGGGGATGGATAGCTGGTACGTTTGTAAAACGTGAAGTTGATCCTACACTGCAGCCATTCTTAGTAAGCTTCTCAGGCGTTCTGCTACAGATACTGCTTATACTAACCATCATACAGGTACTCGGCATACCGATGACTATGTTTGCTGCTTTAGTCGGTGCCTTCGGTGTGGCAGCAGGTCTCGCATTGTCCGGAACTCTGCAGAACTTTACCAGTGGCATTCTAATTTTGCTTCTGAAGCCTTTTAGAGTTGGTGATAATATTATTGCACAAGGGCAGGAAGGGACGGTCTCTTCCATCCAGATATTTTATACACTTCTTACGACTTTTGACAACAGAACAGTCGTTCTTCCTAACAGTAAGTTGTCTAATGAAGTAATTGTGAACCTGAGCAGAGAAGGTATTCGCAGGCTAGACGTAGAACTTAAGTTTACTTTCAATATACCTTTTGAAGAAGTGAAATCTATACTTACAAACACGCTCAATGCACATAAAGAGCTTTTAAAAGAGCCTACGTTTAGAATAGGCGTCTCTACTGTTGATGCTGACGGCTATAAGGTAATGGTAAATACATGGGTAAAACCGCACGGTTTCCAAGATATAAAGCTTACTCTGCAAGAAAATATCATCAGGGATTTAATAGCAAAGGGTATCAAACTGCCCGGCATGGTTTAGTGTTTTATTTATTGTTGTAAAAATTGCCAGGGCGCAAAATCTGTTTCAATATTCAAATCAGAATAACTGTTTATTGGCCCATGCGGAAGGCAAAAAATATTTGTCTTTAAAACAATAGAAATTATTGGGTTATATACTTAACAAAGCACCTTTTTGCAATTGGTAACAACGTTTCTTCTAACGGGTAAACCAAGTCAGTTTCGATATTGTATACTGCCGGGTTTGGCAATTCTTTTCGGTTTCTAAGTAATTCGCTCTTGATATTTTGTGGTGAATTGCTTACAGTACGTTGCCACTTCTCAATGTAGTCGGTGCGTAGACCGCGGTATTTTTCATCGTGTTTTTCAAAGAATGATAAACGATATTGGTAAACCACTGTTGCATCGTATCGGCCATCTTTTAAAAAAAGATATCCTTCCTCAACATTTAATGGCACAAGACCTACCGGCTCTATATTAAGCTTCGTTTCAACGAATTCATATATTTCAGCGCCTGTTTTTATTGTACTTTTTATTTTATTTGCAGAGTATTGTATGATGTCTTCCAGCTCTTTCATTATCTCATCGTCTTCTATCATTTTCTCGTAAGCCAATTGCAATTTTTGAATGTTTACATCAGTTAATTGTTTTGGAAAATGTTCCTGCAAAAACTTTTTATTTTCTCTGAAAGAAACAATGTTGTTATAGTGAAAAATAATATCAGCTAGTTGAGGATACAGCTTGTTTTCGTTGAAGTATTTATTTACCTCATTCAAATAGGCGAGGAGTGTATACTTCTTAAGTTCAAAATCTATGTATCCTTCGGTGAACCATGTTTCAGATAGTGTTTTCATAGTAGGTTGATTTTATATCAATTTACTTAAAAGACTTTAAAACCGGGGTAAATGTTTAATTACTTGCAGATGTATTAACAAGTGATTAGTTTACAGTAAAAAAATTTATGCCAGTAATCACCTTAGCAACGTTTAATTGTGAGAATTTATTTCGCAGGTTTAAGTTTGATGATAAGGTGCCGAAAGCAGAGGCTGAAGGCGCAGTCGCAAATGGAATAATACAAAACAACAATCTTTTTACTGTGGTAAAAGAGCCATTCAGGGCATTAACAGCAAAGGTTATAAAAGATACGAAGGCAGATATTATAGGTTTGCAGGAAGTTGAAAACCTTGACACGCTTAAGAATTTTTGCAGCCAGAATAATTTATCTAAAACCTATCCTTACAAGCTTTTGATTGATGGTAATGACCCGCGATTGATAGATGTCGCGGTTTTAAGTAAATATCCTTTTGAAAGCATTCTAACTCATCAATATTCAAAGACACCAAAGAATGAATATATATTTTCACGCGATTGTCTTGAGCTTGAATTTTTGATAGCCGGTAAGCCTTTTTACTTGTTTATTAATCATCTAAAAAGCATGTTTGATTTAGCTGATCCCGTTAATGGTCGTGCAACAACAGCTCCAAAACGAAGACTGCAGGTAGATGAAATTATGAGAATAGTTGAGACAAAATTTGGGAAGAAGATAGACAAAGCAGCGTTTGCGATCTTGGGTGATTTTAATGACTATCCATCTGATGATTCATCGCTAAAAAAATTGCATGACTGGAAGCATGTAAAGAATATTGTTGAGAATTTGCCGGCCGATCAGCAGTGGACGCACTTTTGGAATAACAGTAAATTAGCTGAAAATGATAAGTATAAGCAGCTCGACTATATCTGGCTATCCAAATTTCTAGTTGGTAAGAATAAAGATGTAAAACCTGTTATAAACAGAAAGGGTTTGACTAAGAAAGCAAAAAATATTTTGATTGGTAAGAGGTATGCTGAAATTGGAAATTCGAAAGAAGATTTAGCCGCGAGCGATCATTGCAGCTTGGCTGTCACTATTAAGTTGGGTGAATAATATTTGCAACTTGTAATAAAAAAAAGAAACACTCGCAAACTGTTGCGAGGGTTTCTTTTTTTTATAAAAATTCTGCTACCATTGTCTATTCATGTCCCAGTTCTCGAATTCTTTTGCTACCTCGGTTAAGAAGCTTGCACCAACGCTTCCGTCAACCACACGATGATCGTAGCTGAGCGATAAATACATCATGTGTCGGATGCCTATCGCATCGCCTTCAACAGTCTCTATTACAACAGGCCGTTTTTTAATAGCACCAACAGCCAATATTGCAACTTGTGGCTGGTTGATTATCGGGGTGCCCATTAAGCTTCCAAAAGTGCCTACATTGGTTACAGTAAAGGTACCCCCATTGGTATCATCGGGCTTGAGTTTGTTGTTTCTTGCACTGTCTGCAAGTGTGTTGACAGTCTTACTTAAACCAACAAGATTTAGGTAGTCTGCATTTTTAATAACGGGGACAATCAGGTTACCGGAAGGAAGCGCGGTAGCCATCCCAATATTAATATCTTTCTTTAGAATTATTCTATCTCCATCTACAGAGCAATTGATGTACGGATATCGCTTAATAACTTTTGTGATACACGCAATAAATATTGGTGTATAGGTTATTTTAGTTCCTTCCTGCTTTTCAAACTGTTTTTTTACGTGTTCTCTCCACATCACCATATTTGTAACATCCGCTTCTGCAAAGCTTGTAACATGTGGGCTAACATGCTTACTGTTAACCATGTGCTTTGCTATCATTTTGCGCATTCTGTCCATCTCAATTATTTCAACGTTGCCTGTTGGTGTTGAGTAGGATGGTAGATTCTCTTCGGCTGTTTGTGCAACAGGTGTACCCACTGATTGAGCTTGTTGAGCAACTGGAGGAGCAGTTTTTTGTGAAGCCTGTTCCGCTATCGGTGCACTTGCTTGTGAAGGTGAAGCTTGTTGAGAGGATTGAGCTTGTGTTTGCCCACCATTTTTTTTATCAGCAACGTATTGCAGTATATCTTTTTTAGTAACGCGTCCTTCGTTGCCCGTGCCTGATATCTTTTCCAGGTCGGTCATCGAGATACCTTCGCTGTTTGCAATGTTCAAAACCAGCGGTGAGTAAAATTTGTTTGATCCTGCATTTGGTATCGAAGCTGTATTTACCGCCTTTGGCACATAAGGTACATCGCTTACGGATTCTTCATCTTCGTGTTTAACCGCTTGTGGTGTCTCTTCACCCTGTATTGGCTGTTGCGCTGCACCATTGGTATCTGTCTCTATACGGGCTATTATGGTTCCGATAGATACCACATCATTTTCACGATATAAAATTTCTGCAAGTATACCTTCCGCTGTTGACGGCACCTCGCTGTCAACTTTATCAGTCGCAATTTCTAATAGAGTCTCATCCTGCTTTACGTTTTCGCCAACCTTTTTAGTCCACTTCAAAACAGTGGCTTCCATTATACTTTCTCCCAGCTTGGGCATTATCAAATCAACTAAGGCCATAACAAACGTATATTTTTTATTTAAGAAAGAACTAAACGCATTTTCTTTCTATTATCATTGTTCCGACGCTCTGTACTGCAAAACCTATACTTCGTATTGATTTATGTGCAATGTAGATGCGAAGTGCAAAGATGTTTGATTTGTGGCACATAACAAAAGATGCCGCTCAAAAGGCAAGTGGCCAAATGTTTTAAAACCGGAGAGTAACAAAAATGCTGTACAAACACAGCTTATAGTAGAAAGTTACCCGTAATGATAATAGGTTTTTATTTAATAGAAATCGTTACCAAAATCGATATTAGCTGTAAAAGCATCTAATAACCTCATTACATCAACGCCTTCTTCAGCAGGGCTGGGATTATTTCCTTGCCCTAAAAAATACTGTACAACTTTCTCTATCATTGGCTGCTGTACATGTTGCAGCTTATCAAAACGTAGTGTTTCTGTTTTGCCATCTTGTGTAAGCTGAATTTCAGGAGCGCCAAAAACGCTAAAACTCATTTTGCCTCTTGAGCCAATTATTTCACACGTATCTTTTGCGTCTTCCGGTAAGGCCGTAAAACACCATAGCCCCTGAAAAACAATTTCATTCTCAAATAACATTGTGCCTGCAACCATATCATCTGCTTCGTACAATCCTGCCTGGTTAGCGGAAACACCCGTGGCGCTTTTGATTCTGCCAAATAAGAAATACATTATATCTAATTGGTGAGGGGCAAGGTCGTGGAACAAGCCTCCGCCCGCCACTGCAGGATCTACGCGCCATTGTATTCCCGGTTTTTGCAGGTCTTCTAAAGTAACTGCAGGTTGCACGTATTTAAGGTCTATAAATTTTACATCACCAATTGCTTTGGCGGCTAAAAGTTCCTTTATTTTTAAGAAGACAGGTTGAGCTCGCCTGTAATGTGCAACTGTTAATTTGGAGCCTGGTGTAACGGCGTCAGCCATTCTTTGCGCCGCGCCCGTATCTACTGCCATTGGCTTTTCTACATATACCGGTTTGCCTGCGTTTAAAGCTGCTATTGTATATTCTTCATGTTGCAAGGGAGGCGTTGCAACATAAATCGCATTGACTTCAGGATCATTAATCAGGGCATAAGCATCGGTGTACCAGTTTGGCACGTTGTGTCGTCTTGCATAATCCTGTACTTTTTCCTGGTTGCGCCGCATGACGGCAACAAGCCTGGAGTTCGGTACTTTGTTAAATGCCGGTCCGCTCTTAACTTCTGTTACATCTCCACAACCAATAATGCCCCAATTTATCATCATGCTTTATTAAATTTAGAAACCGTGATTATTTGAAGTAGTTCTGATTTAAAGGTAAATTTTGTTTAGAATAACTTTGATGATAGTTTCCTCAGATTTAGCCGGCAAAAGTTTCAATTGAGGTGTAAGGAACTTGGTCTGATACGCTTAAGTTGAGGGCAGAAGAATGAATTCTTTGATTAAGATAAATATGCAAACCGGTTATTGCTGTTCACCCACTTTCAACACTAATCCTGCTTTTGAATCCAATAAATCCCGGTTCTATCAATTGCCAGCATCTCTTCTCTCAAATACCATAGCCCCACCTTTTGCAAAAAGTCGTAGCGCTAATTCTTTACCTGCGCCCTCTGTATCTTTAAAAACCATTTTTTCATTTGACACTGACGGCATGTTAGAGCCGCTTTTTACATTAAGAGTTGCTTCATATTTGTCGCCTCTTTTTTGAAAATTTATATAAGCTATAGGCGTATTACTATCAGCATCTTCGACCCAATCTATCTTACATTTTCTAAGCTCTTTTATTACTTTTTGCGTATGGTCATCACTGACGCCTGCTGTGTTTAATTTCATCTTTATTGTTAGACCTGAGAAGGGAAGAAGTTGCGGATACTCTTCGTAAAGCGCATTTGCATAAAAGTTATAATCCTTCTCATATCCATCGTAATTGTTGCCTTTTGCCAATCCTTCATACAATCTTCCCAGAAAAAGTTTTTCGGTAGAAGTATCCAGCAAAATCTGTTTTACCATCTGCTGGTATCCATGAAAGGCATCATCTTCATCACCTGCCTGCCACTGCATCTGCCGCGTGAAAAGCTCAAAATAACGTTGCACGTTTTTACGTTTGTCTTTCTTTGGGTAATCCTCATATTTTTTTATAAAGTAAGATGGACTAAAGTCTTTAATCAGGTAAAATGCTTCATCAAAAGTAGTTGTGCTTTCTCCGCAAAAAAGGTCGTAGATGGTTCTGTCCCGCTCCGGATTAGTGGACATTTCATTCACCAAAACATACTGCATAAAAACCTTTTGAATTTTTAAAGAAGCAATGTTAAAA
>Ga0115848_100418_pt2 | contig 15479 bp, 14 predicted proteins | sample InSIn3gowninarea_FD_83862 | JGI IMG/M metagenome (GOLD analysis project Ga0115848, IMG submission 83862) | reverse complement strand
AAATCGGTGGCGAGGATGATTTACTGACACGAATTCAAAATGGAGAAGTGCAAATTGTCATTAATACTATGACAAAAGGAAAAGAAATCGAACGAGATGGATTCCAAATACGTTTCATCACATGATAATGGCTCATCCATTCGCTTAATTGAATCAGTTCGGATGTTAATTCAGGTTTAATATCACGCACTTCTTTTATTTCTTTTAGTTTCGATATATCCATATTTTCATCTGGTTCTTGTTGAATATTCATGACGTATCCTTGTATAGTTCTAGGTCCAAAAGGTACCACAACGCGAACGCCAATTTGAATCACACGTTCTAAATTTTTAGGAACAATATAATCAAATTTAAAATCGACACTTTTCGACGGAATATCAACAATTACTTTTGCAATCATTACTGCCACCTAGTTTCTAAAATTTCTATAATTTGATGTGCTAAAGCTGATTTTTTTCCTTTCTTAATATTTACTTTTTCATTATTTTTAAAATGCATAGTTAATTCATTGTCATCTGAACTAAAGCCGATTGATGTATCACCTACATTGTTCGAAATGATAACATCTGCATTTTTTCTTTTGAGTTTGTCTAGAGCATACTGTTCAATATTTTGTGTTTCAGCAGCAAAACCAACAAGATATTGGTGCGTTTTATTTTCTCCTAAGTATTTCAAAATATCCTTTGTACGCTTAAATTGAACAGATAATCCTCCTTCTTGTTTTTTTAATTTATGTTCAAGTATGTCCATTGGTGTATAATCAGACACCGCCGCTGCTTTAATCACTATATCTTGTTTCGCGAAGCGTTCGGTTACAGCTTGAAACATATCATCTGCACTCTCAACTTTTACAACATTAATCCCTTCAGGTAGAGATAAGTGGGTGGGACCACTAATTAAAGTTACGATTGCTCCCTTATCTCGTAATGCTTCAGCTATAGCATATCCCATTTTTCCTGATGAACGATTTGATACGTATCGAACAGGATCAATAACTTCAACTGTAGGCCCAGCGGTAACTAATGCGCGCTTTCCAGAAAAAGAGCTTTTGACAACATTCTTCTGTTGAGTAAAAAATTTATTCATAACAGATAGGATTTGCATGGGTTCTTCCATTCGCCCTTTTGCTACATAACCACATGCTAAATAGCCACTACCAGGTTCAATAAAATAATATCCGTCTTGACTTAGCACTTTCATATTATGTTTAGTACGTGGATTGTTATACATATTTACATTCATTGCGGGTGCAACGAATTTTGGTGTTGTTGTAGCAAGTAATGTAGAAGTAATTAAATCATCAGCAATTCCAACACTTAATTTTGCGATAGTATTAGCAGTTGCTGGCGCGACTATAATCGCATCTGCCCAGTCTCCTAATGATACATGTTGAATCTCTTCAGGATTTTCTTCTTTAAATGTATTTGTGTAAACAGGATTTCTACTGATTGCTTGAAAAGCTAGCGGAGTAACAAACTCTTGAGCATGATCAGATAGCATAACTCTTACATCATAGCCGGATTGTATTAATTTACTTGTTAAATCAATTGCTTTATATGCTGCGATACCGCCTGTAACAGCTAATAAAATATGTTTCATTATTTATATTCTCCCTTAATACTTTATCAATACGCCTAAATTAGAAATGGAACGGAATAATTTAGTTATGTGTTATCTATTAAATATCAAATTTAAAGGCAACTTTGGCTAAGCAAAAGCATATACCTCGTAAAAAGAGAGCGGAATAGAATTTATAATAAATTCATTATCCCACCCTCTCGCAATATGACCTTAAATAGAGAATCTAACAAAATTTTCATAACAGAAACTCAGACCCTTAAACATTTTATTTTAAGTACATTTTCAGGGTAGTCAATCTACTGCGAAGAGATTTAATGGCTAAAACTAGTCATTTATATTTCAGATTCATTGACGACTTATTTATAATTATTATACACAAATTAATCATTAAATTAAAAAAGTGACTATCACTAAATGTAACTTTCAATTTGGACAAAGAAATTTTGTCTGATTTCAAGCTTGTTTTAAGTGCTATTCAACTATTTTATAATTTACTAGTAATTAAAAAACCTAGGACAATTTTTATGTCCCAGGCTCTACCAATATTAATAAAACTTTATCCTAAATACTCTTTCGGTACAACAGGTTCTATTTTACCATCAGCAATTTCTTCTAAAGCTTTTCCAACAGGTTTAGCTGAATGGTACTGATCTAAAAGCGCTGTTTCGCGTCTTTCATCTAATTCACGTGCTCTTTTAGCCGCCGTAGTGGCAATAAGATATTTTGAATTCACTTTTGCAGTAAGTTGGTTTAACGGTGGATTTAACATTATTTTTTGACCTCCAGTAACATTTTTCTATATTTAGCTTCGATTCGCTCTCTTTTTAAATGCTCAGCTTCAACTATTGACTGAATTCGATTCTTAGCGAGTTCAACCTCGTCGTTAACTACAACGTAGTCGTATAAATTCATCATTTCTACTTCTTTTCGCGCCTCGTTCACACGGCTTTGAATCTTTTCATCTGATTCAGTTCCTCTACCAACAAGACGTTCTTTCAAGTCATCTAAACTTGGAGGCGCTAAAAATATGAACAACGCATCTGGAAATTTCTTTCTTACTTGCTTAGCACCTTCAACTTCGATTTCTAAAAAGACATCATGACCTTCTTCCATAGTATCCTTTACATATTGTACAGGTGTACCATAGTAATTACCTACATATTGTGCATACTCAATAAACTGGTCGTCTTTAATTAACGCCTCAAATTCTTCCTTTGTTTTAAAGAAGTAATCTACACCATCAATTTCACCTTCACGCATATGACGCGTCGTCATTGATATAGAATACTTATATGAAGTAGTTGGGTCTTCAAATATCTTCTTTCTAACAGTTCCCTTTCCAACACCTGAAGGGCCTGAAAGAACAATTAACAGTCCTTTTTCCTTATCCATGCCTTACGACCTCTCTAAGCTATTCTTCTATTATTTAAATATAATATCATATTGCTACGATATATGTATAGCCGTACTTTGTTATAGAGTCAAATTCATCTTATTTCATCATATCTTTAAAATTTTTAAGCACTTCAATTCGCCTTTATAAATTGCTATAAAAATTAAGAATATTCAACTTTAAAATAATTTACAGTCTTTAATCATGACCTCTCACTTTACGCATGTTACAATATGATGAATGAAAAAGTATAAGGTGGCAGATAATTATGGCATATGATGGCTTATTTACTAAAAAAATGATTGAATCATTACAAGGTTTAGTCTCAGGCCGAATTCATAAAATAAATCAACCAGAAAATGACACAATAATTATTGTAATAAGACAAAATCGTAAAAATCATCAACTACTTCTATCGATTCACCCTAGTTTCTCTCGTTTACAATTAACTACTAAAAAATACGACAATCCATTTACCCCACCAATGTTTGCAAGAGTTTTCCGTAAACACCTTGAGGGAGGCTTTATAAAAGCAATTCGACAGGTTGGTAACGATAGACGTATAGAGATTGATATCGAAAGTAAAGATGAAATTGGTGATACAATATATAGAACTATCATATTGGAAATAATGGGTAAACATAGTAACCTTATCCTTGTCGATGATCAACGTAAAATCATCGAAGGGTTTAAACATCTAACTCCTAACACAAATCAGTACAGAACCGTTATGCCTGGCTTCAAATATGAAGCACCACCAAATCAAAATAAAATCAATCCTTATGAATTAACAGGACAAGAGGTATTAAAATATATAGACTTTAATGCTGGAAAGATTGCCAAACAATTACTTAATATATGTGAGGGCTTTAGTCCGCTAATCGCTAATGAAATTGTGAATCGTCGTCAATTTATGACTCAAGAAACATTACCTGATGCTTTTGATGAAGTCATGGCCGAAACAAAATCAGCATCTACTCCTGTCTTTCATAAAAATCATGAAACAGGTAAAGAGGATTTCTATTTCATGAAACTTAATCAATTCTATGATGATATAGTTGAGTATCATTCACTTCATGAACTATTGGATCGCTTTTATGATGCACGTGGTGAGAGAGAAAGAGTCAAACAACGTGCAAATGATTTAGTCAGATTTGTACAACAGCAACTGCAAAAACAACAAAATAAATTGAGTAAACTTATCGATGAGTATGAAAGTGCTAAAAACAAAGAAACTCAGCAATTATATGGAGAGTTGATTACAGCTAATATATATCGTATTCAACAAGGTGACGATTCTGTTATAGCGTTGAATTACTATACTGGTGAAGAAGTAAAGATTCCACTTAACCCTACAAAATCGCCATCAACTAACGCTCAATATTATTATAAACAATATAACCGTATGAAAACACGGGAGCACGAATTGACTCATCAGATTAAACTTACTAAAGAGAATATTGATTACTTTGATAATATTGAACAACAGTTAAAGCACATTACCGTAGATGATATCGATGATATTCGCGATGAACTTGCTGAACAGGGATTCATGAAGCAAAGAAAACAAAGTAAAAAGAAAAAGCAGTCTAAAATTCAACTTCAAACGTATCATTCTACTGATGGAGATACAATATTAGTAGGTAAAAATAATAAACAAAATGATTATCTTACCAATAAAAAGGCACGTAAAAATCATTTATGGTTTCATACAAAGGATATTCCAGGGTCTCATGTTGTCATACTCAATGAGAGTCCAAGCGAAACAACGATTAAAGAAGCGGCAATGCTAGCTGCGTACTTCTCTAAAGCTGGTAGTTCAGCTCAGATTCCTGTAGATTATACAGAAATTAGACACGTTCATAAACCTTCTGGGGCAAAACCTGGATTCGTGACATATGACAACCAAAAGACCCTATTTGCAACACCTGATTATGATCATATTCAACAAATGAAAGAATCATAACATTAAAAAAGACAGCAGAATTGAATGCACATATCATTCAACATTCTGCTGTCTTTTTAATCTATTTGTTTTCTGGTAAAGCAAGTTGAAAACTCACGCCAAATTTATCTTGAACCCATGCAAACTCTCTAAATGGTGGCATTTCTGTTTTAGGCATTAAAATGGCGCCTTCATTTTTCAAACCATTAAATAAACGTTCCATCTCCATAGTATCCTTAACAGTGACATATAGTGACATTGCTGGATTCATAGGCAACTCTTCTCCACTATTTGCATCTATTGCCATAAATACTTGGCCATTTAGCGTAAAGATGGAGTCTTGTACTGATCCAGGTGTGCCTGGTCCTTCTTCGCCATACTTCACCATTGTAATAATTTCACTATCTTCAAATAAACTTGTGTATAATTGAATTGCTTCTTCAGCTTCATCATTAAACATTAAAAACGTCGTAATTTTTGGTATGTCCATGTGCTACTCCCTCTTTATATTGTATTCTTGTTATTTAAAAATCAATCTTACTTATTATTTTAACATGTATGTCCTTTCATTGTAGAATGTAGTTATATAGGATTTAAAAAATTAGAACGTTAATATAGTTTGATTCTTAATTTGATTGATAGTTCGATTAAGATTGGAGGCGTTGTTATGCTCATACATTATGGTGTGCCATTATTAATATTTGCATTAGTTCTATTAATTGGATGGCTAATGACTAAGATGTTTATACGTTAATTTTGAGAAATTATTATAACCTTTGATTTATTATAAATGATGCGTATAGAATTTCTTGATTTGAATATAATTATTTCAAATATGCATTGACGGTGAAGTTACAATTGTACGATTAATTAGAATAGTCCAGTGATGTTTACTTCTCAGTTTATTTCCACAGTTCATTCTGACTTTATAATAAAAATTTACTATTAATTCGAAGTTAATTCATAAAAAACACTCCGAAAGTTGATTGAATCATCACTTTTGGAGTGTTTTACAATATCGATTTATAGTTAATGATTTAAATTTTTCTTGGCACGTTTAAAAATTTCAATTGAATGTTTAAATACTTCATCATTCATCGTTTTTGAAATATTTTCTTTACTAGAATGGTCTGATTGAGAATAAGATGGAGTTCTATAATCATCTCGTCTATAAAGAAACTCATTACAATGTTTTATTAAAGTATAAAGATGATTATTATCATTATTTTGTTCCATTAGTCGCCCCCTAACCATTCATATATTACGATAAGTTATCTCGCCAATCAACTAATGTTTGGATGTCATTTAAAGAGATTTTACCTTCATCTTTCGCAACTTCTATAAGCTCATTATAATCACTTAAAGTGTAAAACGGAATATGAGCCTTATTAAATGTCTCGTCTGCTTTCGCAAGACCATATGTGAATATAGCAACGACTCCAAGCACATTAGCTCCCGCTTCTTCCAATGCTTCGACAGCTGTAATCGAAGAACCTCCAGTAGAAATTAAATCCTCGACTACAACGACATTTTTATTCTCGCTTTTTGCACCTTCTATTTGGTTTTGTTTACCATGGCTTTTACTTTTTGATCTAACGTAATTCATAGGTAATTCTAATTTTTCAGAAATGTAAGCTGCATGAGGGATACCAGCAGTGGCCGTACCCGAGATAATTTCAACGTTAGAAAAATGTTCTTTAATTAATTGAATTAACCCATCTCTAATCGCATTACGCACTTCAGGGTAGCCTAAAGTTATTCGATTATCACAATATATAGGCGATTTAATTCCAGAGCTCCAAGTAAATAAATCATTTGGAGATAATGAAACTGCCTCTATGTCTAACAATGCTTTAGCAATATTTTTAGCCATTTAACTTAACCAACTTTCTTTTATTTTATGATAACTGTCAATTGGATGCTCACTTTGAGTGATAGGTCGACCTACTACGATATGTGTTGATCCCAAGGTTTTAGCTTCCTCTGGTGTTGTAATTCGTTGTTGATCATTACGAGCTGCGCCTTTCGGACGAATACCTGGTGTCACTTTTAAAAAGTCAGTACCTAGTTCTTTAGATTCTTTAGAAATCATCTCAGCCTCAAGAGGAGAACATACGACACCGTCTAAACCAGCTTTTTTAGTAAGACGAGCATAATTTAAAACTGCCTCCTCTATTGAGGTTTGAATATTTTGTTCTTCATGTAATTGTCTTTCAGTAGTTGAAGTTAATTGAGTAACTGCAATGATTTTAATATCAGCATTATGTTTTCTTAACCCTTTTTTAGCTTCTTCCATCATTTTAATACCACCGGCAGCATGAACATTGACTAAATCTACATCTAAACGTGCTAAGCCTTCCATTGCTTTACTCACAGTATTAGGTATGTCGTGTAATTTTAAATCTAAAAAGATATCATGACCTCTTTTTTTAATGGATTTAATTAAAGCTGGCCCTGTTTGATAAAATAACTCCATCCCAATTTTGACGCATAACGGTTCATTAAACTTATTTAAAAATGTATGAACCTCGTCTGCTGATTTAAAATCTAATGCTATAATGGGTAGATTTCTCACACTCATCTTCTCCTTTTAACTTCTATCATAAAGATTATACATTTCTCATAGTAAACGTCATGCTTTCAATGACATTTGTTAAAGCACTGGCAGTATCCAGTGATGTTAAACAAGGTACACCATTTTCAACTGTTGTACGTCGAATTTGGAATCCATCTCGTTCGATTTCTTTTCCTTTTGTCATAGTATTAATGACAATTTGCACTTCTCCATTTTGAATTCGTGTCAGTAAATCATCCTCGCCACCGATTTTACCTACGACCTCAACTGGAATATTATGATCTTTTAACTTTTGTGCTGTTCCACGAGTAGCCAATATTTTGTAGCCTATTTCATTTAATCGATGTGCAATCTTGACTATTTCATCTTTATCTTTATCACTTACAGTCATCAATACTGTACCATGATCTTTCACTTCAAATCCGCTACCAGTGAGACCTTTGTATAGCGCTTTTTCAAGTGTAAGGTCTTTACCCATAACTTCACCTGTAGACTTCATCTCTGGTCCAAGCGTTATATCTACATTTTTTAATTTATTAAAACTAAATACGGGCGCTTTAACATATACGCCTTCAGAGTATGGTTGGATACCTTGTTTGAACCCAATTTCGGCAAGCGTTTCACCCATAATTGCACGCATCGCTAATTGTGCCATTTGAATATCAGTAATCTTACTTAAGAATGGTACCGTACGGCTTGAACGCGGATTAACTTCTAACACATAGACACCGTCGTGAGCTATGACAAATTGAATGTTAATAAGACCTTTAATATTTAAACCTTTTGCCAATTTAATTGTGTAGTCTTCGAGTGTATTAATTTCGTCTTGAGTCAGTGTTTGTGGTGGATAAACTGCAATAGAATCTCCACTGTGAACACCTGCACGCTCTATATGTTCCATAATTCCTGGAATCACGACAGTCTCACCGTCTGAAATAGCATCCACTTCTATCTCTTTTCCTGTTAAATAGCGGTCTACCAATACAGGATGTTCTGGACTTGCTTTAACAGCTTGAGTCATATAATTTTCAAGTTCTTGATCATTATCTACAATCTCCATTGCACGGCCACCAAGCACGTATGAAGGACGAACTACAACTGGATAACCTATTTCTCTTGCATTTTCAAGAGCTTCTTTAGGTGATGTAGCAGTTTTCCCTTGTGGCTGAGGTACAGCTATTTCACGTAATAACGCTTCAAATTCCTTTCTATCCTCAGCTCGATTTAAATCTTCTAATGATGTTCCGAGAATTTTAACACCATGTTGCGCTAACTTATCGGCTAAGTTTATTGCTGTTTGACCACCAAATTGTACTACAACACCTTTAGGTTGTTCTAAGTTAATGATATTCATAACATCTTCTTCTGTTAGTGGTTCAAAATATAATTTGTCAGAAATTGAAAAGTCAGTAGATACAGTCTCCGGATTATTATTCACAATAATAGCTTCGTAACCAGCATTTTGAATAGCCCATACTGCATGTACAGTGGCATAATCAAATTCTACCCCTTGGCCAATTCTAATTGGTCCTGAACCTAGTACTAGAATTTTCTCTTTATCAGTTACTATAGATTCATTTTCATATTCATACGTACCATAATAGTATGGCGTTGTGGATTCAAATTCAGCTGCACATGTATCAACCATTTTATAAACTGGTTTAATATTTTGACTCATACGTAGTTGATATATGTCTTTTTCTTCCATATCCCATCGATGAGCAATCACTTTGTCACTAAAACCATAATCTTTAGCGTATTTTAAATACTCTAAATCACCTTGATGATTTTTAAGTTCATGCTCAATATCAATAATGTTTTGGAACTTATTTAGGAAGAAATAGTCAATTTTTGTCATATTATGAAGTTCTTCAAGAGATGTTCCTCTACGAATTGCTTCTCCGATAAAGAACAATCTTTCATCATCTTGATGTCCAATACGCTCTTTAATGTAATCTAATTCATAACTTTCTCCATTTGGTAAACCTAAATGATGAACACCATATTCAAGTGAACGAATGGCTTTCAGTAAAGATTCTTCATATGTACGACCGATTGCCATGACTTCGCCTGTCGCTTTCATTTGAGTTCCAAGTTCACGTTCACCTTTTTCGAATTTATCAAATGGGAAACGTGGAATTTTAGAAATAACATAGTCTAAAGTTGGTTCAAATGCAGCATATGAAGTTCCTGTGATAGGATTAAGCATTTCATCTAGTGTTAAACCTACAGCAATCTTAGCGGCTAATTTTGCAATAGGATAACCCGTCGCTTTTGAAGCTAATGCTGATGAACGAGACACACGTGGGTTGACCTCAATGATGTAATAATTCAATGAATGTGGGTCAAGCGCGAGTTGCACATTACATCCACCTTCAATACCTAAAGCACGAATTACCTTTAAAGATACGTCTCGTAGCATTTGATATTCTACATCTGACAGTGTTTGACTCGGTGCAACAACGATTGAATCTCCAGTATGAATGCCTACAGGATCTATGTTTTCCATATTACATACTACGATTGCGTTATCATTTTTATCACGCATAACTTCATATTCGATTTCTTTATAACCTGCGATTGATTTTTCTATTAAACATTGTGTAGCAGGGCTATAGTGTAAACCATTAATAACAACTTCTTTTAATTCAGCATCATTATGGCAAATACCACCGCCAGTACCCCCCATCGTAAATGCAGGACGTACAATTAACGGGTATCCAACTTGTTCTTTAAATTCAAATGCTTGTTCTACTGTATTAACGATATCGCTTTCTGGTACAGGTACATTTAAATCATTCATTAATGTTCTAAACATTTCACGATCTTCGGCTTGTTGAATAGACTCTAGCTCTGTGCCCAATAACTTTACATTATTAGCTTCTAACACACCACTATCATGAAGTTGAATCGCCATGTTCAACCCAGTTTGACCACCTAAAGTAGGTAATAATGCATCTGGTTGTTCTTTTCTAATAATACGAGCAATAAAATCGTGCGTTAATGGTTCTATGTAGACTTTATCGGCAATTTCTTTATCTGTCATTATTGTTGCAGGATTAGAATTAACTAAAATAACTCTGTAGCCTTCTTCTTTTAATGCTAGACAAGCTTGTGTTCCTGCATAGTCAAATTCTGCAGCTTGTCCAATAATAATTGGGCCTGAACCGACTACTAAAATTGTCTGAATATCATCTCTTTTAGGCATTGATTTGACGCTCCTTTTCTTTGAAATCCTTCATCATTGCTATGAACTCATCAAATAAGTAATTAGAATCACTTGGACCTGGTCTTGCTTCAGGATGATATTGGACTGAAAATGCTGGAAGTTCTTTATGTCTTAGTCCTTCAACAGTACCATCGTTTAAAGCAATGTGTGTAACTTCAAGGTCAGTATTTTTAAGCGAGTCACGATCAATAGAATAGCCGTGATTTTGGCTCGTGATATCTATTTTACCTGTTCTTAAATCTTTAACGGGATGGTTCGTACCACGATGTCCAAATTTCATTTTGAATGAAGTTGCGCCTTGTGATAATGCAAAAAGTTGATGACCAAGGCAGATACCAAAGAATGGTATCTTTCCTAATATGCCTCTGATCATATCTAAAGCAACGTCAACTTCGTCTGGATCACCAGGTCCGTTTGATAGCATGACACCATCTGGAGACATGCCTAAAATCTCTTCAGCTGACGTATCATATGGTACAACTGTGACGTTGCAACCACGTAAATTTAATTCACGAACGATATTTTGTTTTTTACCAAAGTCGAGTAAAACGACACTTAAATCGGAACCTGTTGATACATATGGTGTTTTTGTAGAAACCGTTTGAACTTCATCTCTAGGTAATTCAGCTGTTTTCAACTGTTCAACAAGTTCCTGAATGTTATCTTTATTATCTGTAAATCCAGCTCTTAAAACACCATGATTTCTAATTTTACGAGTAATACTTCTAGTATCTACCCCCGATATACCAGGAATATGATATTGAGCAAGTGTTTCGTGTAAAGTTTTTTGGTGTCTAAAGTTGCTAGGGTGTGTACTTGCTTCCTTTACTACTACCCCATTTAATTTAGGTGTTAAAGATTCAAAATCATCGCGATTAATACCATAGTTTCCAATTAGTGGGTACGTAAAAGTTATGATTTGACCTGTGTAAGACGGGTCAGAGATTGTTTCTTGGTACCCCGTCATAGCAGTGTTGAATACAATTTCGCCTATAGATAAGTCATCTGACCCTAAGCGATATCCTTCGTAATAAGAGCCATCTTCCAGTACAAGATAACGTTTTTCAAGCATCTACTTTTCCTCCTCGAATACTACTTCACCTTTAAGCATTGTTAGTGTTGGATTTCCATAAACTTTTTCACCAATAAATGGAGTGTTATCAGCTTTAGATAAGAAATCTTCACTTTTGATTTCTTTTTCAGTATTTAAATCAATAATTGTTAAATCAGCGTAACTATCTTTGTGTAATTTTCCATAATTTAAGTTGAAAATAGTAGCTGGTTTAATAGTGAAATAATCAACTAATTGTTGCAGTGACCAATTACCTCGTCTTACAAAGTGTGTATAAAGTAATGGGAATGCTGTTTCACTACCTACGATGCCGAAAGGTGCTTTTGTCATAGGTTGTGCTTTTTCTTCTTTAGCGTGAGGTGCATGATCCGTTGCAATACAATCAATTGTTCCATCTAATAAGCCTTCTAAAAGTGCTTCTCTATCTTCATTACTTCTTAATGGTGGATTCATTTTGTAGTTTGAATCATCGCCAGGAACATCATTTTCAGTTAATAATAAATGATGTGGTGTAACTTCTGCTGTTACATGTATACCAGCTTTTTTAGCGTCTCTGATTACTCGAACACTTTCCTTAGTTGAAACATGACACACATGATAGTGACAACCAGTTGCTTCAGCCAATAATACATCTCTAGCAATTTGTACAGATTCAGCAATATTTGGAATACCAGGTATGCCTAATTCTTCACTACGTTTACCTTTATGCATTGCACCACCATAGATTAAGCTATTATCTTCACAGTGTGCGACAATCGGTTTTTTAACTTTTGCAGCTTGCTTCATAGCAGCATACATCATACTTGCTGTTTGAACTCCCACACCATCGTCAGTAAATGCAAACACACCTTCTAGTGCTAATTTTTCAAAATCAACAAGTTCAGTACCTGCTTGTCTCTTAGTAATAGCAGCATAAGGCAACACCCTAACTTGTGCTGTTTCAGAAATTCGTTGTCTTAATTCTCTAACATGTTCAACTGTATCTGGTACAGGTCTTGTATTAGGCATAGGACATACTGTAGTAAAACCACCTCTTGCAGCGGCTTTTGTACCACTTTCAATTGTTTCTTTATGTTCACCACCTGGTTCACGTAGGTGCACATGAACATCTACAAAACCGGGAGCAATTAAATTTCCTTTTGCATCAATAACTTCAATATTTGAAGATGATGCATTAATTTTACTACTAATTTGTTTAATACGTTTACCGTCGATTAATATTTCTGTGTCTTTTAGGATACCGTTTTTTAAGATTTTTCCGTTTTTAATTAATTTCATGTAGAATTAACCCCTTTCTATTGTAAAAGCGCACTTATTACTGCCATTCTTAAATACATTCCATTTTCCATCTGCTTAAATATTCGAGACTTAGGTGCTTCAACTAGCTCGCTTTTAATTTCAACACCTCTATTTACAGGAGCTGGATGCATTACAATGGCTTCCTCTTTTAATTTATCATATCTAGCCTGTGTTAAACCAAATTGTTGATGATATTCTTCAGCAGCAAAGTTAGCTTCACCTGAAATTCCATGTCTTTCATGTTGAACTCTAAGCAACATAACAATATCTACTTTATCAATGACTTCATCAATTTCAACATAAGGCGCCTCTAATGTATTATCTACCCATTCTTTTGGACTTGAGAACATTACGTTGGCACCTAATGATGTTAAACTATGATAATTACTTCTTGCGACACGAGAATTTTTAATGTCACCACATATTAGAATATTCAATCCTTCAAACGAACCATATTCTTCATATATTGTCATTATGTCTAATAAACTCTGTGTAGGATGCTGTCCACTTCCATCACCTGCATTAGCAATTGGAATATTTAATTGATCCAGTTCTTCGTAATAAGAATTTTGGGAGTGACGTATGACAAGTAAATCAACACCTATACTTTCAAGTGTTTTACATGTGTCATAAAGTGACTCACCCTTTTTTACAGATGATGTACTTGTTTCAAAATTAATAAGTTTTAATCCTAATTTTTGTTCTGCCATCTCGAAGCTACACTTTGTTCGCGTTGAATTTTCGAAGAATAAGTTTGATACGTATTGACCGTTAAATTGAGGTAATGGTCGCTCACCAGATTTGAATTGGCAAGCGATAGTAATTAAATCATAAATTTCTGAATTAGATAAATGCTCCATTGATAATAAGTGTTCCATAAAGCGCCTCCTATAGAAATAAAGCTTAATTTATTTGGTTTTTATCTTTTGGCAAAATTAAATTTAATATTATTCCTGAAAGTGCTGATAATGCCATTCCTTCAATTTGTAAATTGATACCTATGCCTTTTAAATTGATAAGAAGATTACCAATCCCGACAACAAGTACAACTGATGCTATAACTAAGTTACGATTGCTTGCGAAATCTACTTGACTTTCAACAAGCATTCTTAAACCACTAGCTGCTATAATACCGAATAATAAAATTGAGACACCACCCATCACTGGCGTAGGTATTGAAGATATTAAAGCAGTGAACTTACCAATAAATGAAAGAATGATAGCTATAACTGCTGCACCACCAATAACGTAAATACTATATATTTTGGTGATCGCTAGTACACCTATATTTTCACCATAAGTTGTACTAGGAGGACCCCCTATCATACTTGCAAACATAGTTGAAACACCATCACCAATGATTGATTTATCTAAACCTGGATTTTCAAAGAAATTGCGTCCTACTATTTTGTTAATTACCATTTGATGACCAATATGTTCACTTACCGTCACAAACACCACGGGTATCATCACGAGAATGAGTCCTAAATGAAAAGATGGTGTGTAATCTTTGAATGGTAGATAAATATGAGGAAAATCTATCCATTTCGCTTGTGCTATTGGAGCAAATTTAACTATGCCCATGAAAATGGATACAATATATCCCACTATAATACCTATAAGTACAGGTATTAGTGATAAAAATCCTTTGAAGAATCCTTGTACGATGATGGTTACTGCTAATGTAATCAAAGCAACAATTAAGTAACTTAAGTTATACCCTTTCATTTCAGCAGAATTTTCGAACATGGCCATGTTTACTGCTGTAGGAGCTAAACTTAACCCAATGACCATTATTACTGGTCCGACAACTACTGGTGGTAACAAGTGCATTAACCAATGTGTTCCACTCAATTTAATGAAAATACCTATAATCACGTACATTAATCCACTCATAAATAATGCAACTAGCATATCTCCAAGACTATGTGTACTTAACCCTGTAATGATAGGTGTAATAAAGGCAAAACTTGATCCTAGGTAGGCAGGAATTTTCGCTTTTGTGATTAATATGTATAAAAGTGTACCAATACCTGATGCCAACAAAGCTGCTGATATAGGCAGATGTGTTAAAAATGGTACAAGTACAGTTGATCCAAACATTGCAAATAAATGTTGAAGACTCAGAAATGCCCATTGTGCTGGTTTTGGTTTATCTTTTACATCAAGAACTGGCTGAACGGTACGCTCAAACATTTGCTCATTTTCCATGTTGATTCATTTCCTTTCATAAAAAAAGTCTCTTTACAATCAGTAGAATGTAAAGAGACTAAAATGAAATATATCTAAGTGTAATGTTAAGTTAAACTTTTATCATCACATTTATCAATGAAGCTTCTATTGGATATTTATAGTTTACATAATCTTTTTATAATCATATGTAGA
>Ga0115848_100501_pt1 | contig 15484 bp, 11 predicted proteins | sample InSIn3gowninarea_FD_83862 | JGI IMG/M metagenome (GOLD analysis project Ga0115848, IMG submission 83862) | reverse complement strand
AGTAGTATCCAAGTAACTCATACATTTCATCTCTTCCTCCGTCAAGCAAGATTAGCATGTCCTTTGTATGGTTTTGAATTAAGCAGGTGACTTTTTATACAGTATTCACGTGACCATGTAAGCAAGAGGTCTAATCTCCGGAGCGGATGGTACCTGAATGGATTGGATTAATATTGTCTAGCGCCGGGCCAGGAAGGCCTGATGAATGATGAATGTTATGGAGTGCAAACGGTCCAACCTGCATCGTGTGTGCGGGTTATCTTTTGTTGCTTGCGATGTAGTCAGTCTCTTTTGTTTTGCTGATGAATAAGGAAGGAGATGATATGTATGTACTAACAATAGTAGGCTAGTTAGTAAGTTATGTTCTTTCTGTCTGTTATTGTTGTTGTTATACCAAGTTGTCCTCGGACTCGTACTTTTAAACTTTGCGATGACGTACAACGATTCCCCTAATTCTTGGCCCCATTGTCCAGGGTCCACCGCGCGCGCACCCAAATAACGTATAGAGTAGATTAATGCTTGACACCTCAATGAATAGCCGAATTAGGTCAAAATATGTAAATATAATTAGTATGGCAACTGCGTAACTTACTAATACCGAGGTGTAGCTAAAAAAATAGCTGCCTAGAGCCTAGGCAACGACGCCGTACGTGTATTCTAAAATATAGGTCGGTACGGTATTACAGGTTGTATGAGGTGTGGCTAAAACGTCACTAAACTGCGTCAGTACAACGAAAACACCTCGGTTTTAGTGATATCACGGTCTCTCATACTAATCGACAGCGGTATGAAATATCCTAAACAGGTAATATAGTAATGCGACAATTATTCGTAGAGCTATAGCGGTTGTCAAGCATTACTGCTCTGTATGTTATTTGGGTGCGCGCGCGGTGGACCCTGGACAATGGGGCCAAGAATTAGGGGAATCGTTGTATACCAAGCCGGAGGCTGGGTGCCGTTCCGTCGTTTGTCGTATATCGAGTAAGTTTACCTCCTACTTTTACGATGGTCGTGTGATGTGTAAATATTCGACTAAAATTACCCTATCCTATATAGTAATATCAATCTCTTCTCGCCTGTATACCTCAGCTTACTAGTACTGTACCTTAAACCTACCTACCTTAGCTTACTCTACCTTTGTCCTACCATCAAAATACCATTCATTTCCCTTCCTCCATCCTTCCCTCTACCTTCTAAACCGCAGCACACAAGCATCCCTCTTCCTTGGATATCGAATCTCGCCATCAAACACAGCGACACATCCAACATCAATATCCTCGTTCGTTACCAAAACACAACAGGAGCAAGCCACTTCACGCGACCCATTGCATCACACCAGCAAACAGCACAATATAACACAACACAACGAAACACAACCAACAACAATCATGGGCTTCGGCGCCGTAGCAGAGCCCCTAATAGTAGTAACCCTCCTCTTCGGCGGCACCTGGGTGAACCGCCAACGCAACAGCCCCCCCTCGCCGCACTCCAAACCCTACCACAGCGGCAAGCGCGACGACTCGCTCCTAGAATCCGGCCAAACCACACCGACCTCCTCGAGCGGCGAGGAATCGCAAGGTTTTCTGAACCCGTATGCATCACAACAAACACAAGACCACGCCGAGGGATGGCGGAAGAGGGAAGTAGGCATCTTAGGCTGGAGGCGCGAAGTCTGGAGTCCCGATACCAAGGTTTTCGAGGAGAGGCTGCTTAGTAGACTACTCCGCGCGTTTCCCTTTCTGGTCGAGGTTTGGTATTGGGCTTTGATATATTGGGTGGGTGAATTTCATTCATTAATGCATTGCAACCCTGCATACATAACCTCCACCACACAACATACTAACACAATATAACAAACAGGTCTACCAACTCGGCCGCGCCTTCACAGCCGTAACTCTCGTACAAGGCACAGTGCACGCCGCGCGCCGACACGCCCTCTCACTAATCCACCTCGAGCAATCCCTGCACATCTTCCACGAGCCCGCGATCCAGCAGTTCTTCCTCGGCTACCCGGCCCTGCTGCACTGGATCAACAGACTCTACAGCTTCATCCACATACCGGGGACGATATTATTCCTGGTCTGGCTGTACAACTACACGATCCTCTCGAACCGCAATTTTGCATCCTCAAGCAGTAACAAAGCCTCAGGAAGCCCCGCCGGCCCCGCCCTCTTCCAATCCCGCCGCCGCACAATGGCAGTCTGCAACCTCCTCGCCTTCGCAGTCTTCACCGCCTGGCCCTGCATGCCGCCGCGCCTGCTCTCAGACCCGGCATACAATGGTCCAGACGCAGCGGAAGCGAAATCCTACAAATTCGTCGACACCGTACACGGCGCGTCGGGCGAGAGCAGCGTGTGGACGCAGAACAAATTCTGCAACCAGTACGCCGCCATGCCCTCGCTACACTTTGGATACAGTCTTCTCGTCGGCGTGACGATCATGACCATCCCTCTTGCGCCCGCTGCCACTCGCGCTAGAGTCCCGTGGCGGCGGATCCTGGCGCTCGTGTTGGGCTTCGCGTACCCAGCCGTCATCCTAGTCGCCATCGTCGCGACCGCGAACCATTTCATCCTCGACGCCGTGGCGGGTGCGGTTGTTTGCGCCATTGCGTGGAATGCGAATGGCGTGCTGTTGAATTTGGTGCCGGTCGAGGATTGGTTCCTTTGGGGGTTGAGGTTGCATATCCCTGAGATTACGGTTAGGGGTGCTGAGAGGGAGGCTCTGCCGGGGAGTGCGGAGGAGGGATTGGGAAGGGGGGTGGTGGTTGGTATTGGAAAATGAGGGTGGTGGTTGAGGTGAGGTGAAGCGGGGTGAGGTGAAGCACGAGTGAAGGCGGAGGCGATAAGATCCAATGTAAGGTTGAATGTAAAGGTAAAGTAAAGTGAAGTGGGAAGGGAATCTAAAATATAATAATACATGCCATCTCTCTCTCTCTCTTTCTCTTTCTTTCTTGGCCTTCGCTCGCTGGAATCACGTCGACGTTTGCCAACGAGCTTACAAAAAGGGGGAGACCTTTTCGGGGGTAGTTTTGAAACATCTAGGATTCTTATAGAAGTACAATGATTGAAGCGTTTGCGAGGTTAGGTGGCTAAAACGATGGAGGGCTTGATTAGTCTTCGCACACTACTGTAGCGTGAGTTCATGACGGCCTTGTTATTAACCAAATAACCTAATTATGATCGATTCATTCAATCAATTTAATCAATCAATCAATCAATCAATAAATCAATCTTCTCGAACCGCAACATACACCTCATCCCCCTTGGCTGCGCCACATACGCATCCTCCTGCTCCATGCGCTGCTGCTTCCCACCACCTCCCCCTTTCCCCTTCCCAACTCCGTCCACCTCCTCCTCCTCTTCTTCAATCGGCAAGATCACGAAATTCGCAACCACGCTCGCGATCGTCAACTTCATCGTCTGCGTGGCCAGGTTGCTGCCGATGCACATGCGTCCGCCGCTGCCAAAGGCCCAGAAATGGCGGGACATGGCTCGTCTTCTTGCGCTTTCTTCCTCCGCCTCGTCGTCCTGGTTTGTGGTGGTGGTGGTGCTAGTGGTGAGCAGCCAGCGCGAGGGGTTCCATGTTTCTGGCTCTGGGAAGATCGATGTCAGGCGGTGTAGGGTGTAGGGTTGGGAACTTATGCGGATTCCGCCGGGGAGGGCTGAGAGGAGATTCTCGACACCTCCGCTTGGTTGTTTTTTGGTGGCGGGGGTTATTAGAGTTCTTGGATAGGGCGTCACGCGTGGTTCCGGGCCCGGTATGGCGGCGTGTAAGCGGAGGGTTTCAGTCAGGACGGCGTCGAGGAGTGGTAAAGCGGCGATGTCCTTTGCGCTGGGCAGCGTGGGAAGGGTGGTGGAGGAGTTTGTTGTTGTTGATATTGTGGGCGTTTGTCGCAGTCGAGGGGATAGGCCGAGTATCTCCTCGCGCAGCGCCGTTTGGATCTTTGGGTTGTGTGCCAGTTCCCAGAGTGCGTACGTCAGCGTTATGCCCGAGGTCTCTTGGCCTGCGCCTAGGTGGTCTAGCATTTCGCTGGCTAGGGACAGTCGCGGGTTGTGTACGGGAATCGTTGACTCCGATGGCTTCTTGGTGTCGGCATCATCCTGCGTGAGTGCGGATCGCAACTGCATGTAGACGACCGGCGTGTCTTCCACTTTCATGTCGCTCGCATTCGACAGAAGTGCCTCCGCACCGTCCAGCATCTCCAGACCCCAGTCTTCGAGCGCGCGGGTCGCGTCCGACGCAAACTTCGGCGCGACGCACTCTCCCAACCCGAGCCGCGAGAGAAACGTGACGACGCCGGGAAGCTCGGCAGCCCAGAATGCAGACGGCCGTCGACAATGAAACAGACGCATCTGCCACTTTGATTTCTCGTCGTTGCGCAGGAAATCCGACGAGTTTGCCAGGCCGAAGAGATACGCGGTTGTGAAGTCCATGGTCAAGGCGTTCGTTAACGCGTGCACTTCGACCGACTTGTCGGGAGAGTCGTCGGCGAGGCGTCTTAGTTTGGGTAGCAGACGACTGTGGATGATGATGCGCGATTGAGCTTCTGAGGGGGCGGAGCTCTGCAGGAAGGATTTGGAGTAGACGTGGGCTAGCATGCGCTTGCGGTTGGCATGAGGCTTGGAGTGCACCGTTGAGAACATGTTTGAGACGCTGTATCATGGACTGTGAGTGGTGGTTTTTTTTATGTTGTTTTGCGAATGACGGTGTCAACGGAAGGGGGAAGGTCGTAAGTACCCGTAATTGTCAAAGCTATTCGCGTAGAATTCGTGTTTCTCGTAGCCTCCGGCATATACAACCCGCAAACCTTCACTGGAGTTGACACTGATCTCTTTTGGTCCCAGGCGAACTATCGGGCCATATCTTTCGTGAGCCGCATGTATGGCGGATACTTCTTTGGACGACCAGCGTTTCCAGAGTATCCATAACGGTGAGAAAGGCACTGATATGTTGGCATTGGGAATACGAGACAGCGGCGAGAGGAAAGTAGGGTGTATTATGTAGGTGTACACTACGAAACAGGAGAACAATAAGAGGAATACAAGAGGGATTCGGGGATTTTCTAACATCTTCAACGTGGGTTTATCTTGCATGTCTTTACAAACATTGTTGTAGAAACAGGAGGAACTTGACAAACACAACACGAGTATGACTTCAATTATAAGACGATAAATCAGGAGCGACCGTTTTAGTGCCGTCGTGACATTGTCCTTATATTAGCTGAACTCGATGCTGACGTAAGCCAGGCTATTATAACATCACCGAATCTATCCGAAAGAGGCAAACCTAACTGCGCACCGGCGTGTGTAAGCTGAATAGCTACCTCTATAAGATTAATACGACGGATACCCCTAACTATAACTACGGCCTACTAGAGACGGTCTAGTACTTCCTATTTTTATATAGCTAGTAGGTCGAGTAGCGTAGAGCGATAAGAGTAGTATATAGCGGTAATTAGGGTAGTTTATTATATATAGTAGGAGGGAGGTAGTAGGGCGTAAAGGAGGAGGAGTAGAGACCTAATAAAGAGGTAGTATTAGTAATAATCGCGTTTACTAAAGTAATAGGGAGGCTTAGCTTATTAAGGTAAAAATACCTATAGTAAGATCTAGATAGTAGTAGGGGCGGCGATAATAGTAGTAGTAGTAGGACGACGACGACGTTATTAAAATACTAATACTAAATAACTACTAATAAATAGCGTTCTAAAACTATATAAGATATCTAATAGTAGGAAGATAGCGATGTTAAGTATAGCCTTAGCGGTAGATTTAGGAGAGAGGAGTTAGTAGTAAAATAAGGTCGAAGCGAGGCTTTAGCAGCCTAAAACGAAGGATTTTAATAGCGTTTTAATAAGCTTAAAAGCGAGAGCTTTTAAAGTAGTTAAAACGCTAGGATTTTAGAGTACTCTAAAGCAAAGCAACTTAGGTGGCAAAACGAGGCCGAATTTATACTAGCGTGGTTCATAGCTTTAGCTAAAAAACCTAGGATTGATCGATCAATCAATCAATCAAGAGGCAAATAGATGACTTCCATACATCAGGACTTTGTGAATCACAAACAGACAGTATGAGGACGGTCTTATTTGTTGAGTTGATTTAGCATCCCCGGGCAGTTCGCGAAGTGTGTCAAACAAACTCAATCTCAAACTTCTTCCAAGTCATTGTTACTTATTTATAAAGGATCCATTATAATTTATCCCATGATTTAGGTCAAAAAAGCACTGCATTACACCATATTCACAATGACCATCACGAAACGCCTGGTCTTGACAGATTTGCCTCCAGAAATACTTCTTCACATCATTGGTTACGCAGATTCCGCAAGATTCCTTCGTTGTGTCGCTCTTACTTGCCGTACCCTGAATAAACTTGTAACGTTGGAAGGATGGAAGACGTTCACTCTTACAAACTTTCCTTCATTTAAAACCCCGCCGTATTGGAAAGAGGCCGCTCATGCGCTGACAACGCTAAGCCGCAACTTTGATCGAAGAGGATTTATTGCGCGTCCCTATCCCCCTGCCACAGCAACTATACACACACTCCCGGATTGCAATGTCAGGGACCATCTACGAATGTGGGAGCCACAGGGGCAGACCATGGGCTATCAACCAGTATTGGATAGCTACGAGGAGTGGCTTGGGAAACGGTGGAATGATCGAAAGGAGGTCGTAGCTTGGGGTGCTGGTGCGGAGCTTATAGTCAAAGTCACAGACTGGGGTGACAATATGGTTGACAAGCAGCAGCGTAACGTCAAGAAAAATCGAGGAAGATTCGGAAACACAGATACAGGACCCGAATGGTTAACTTACAAACACCCACAACATTCACACGGAAGGGACGATATTACAACCTTGAGTCTATTGCGGCCAGAACAAATAGCCAGGCCTTCGAGCTCAGATCAAAGCGTGTTTGCGATTGTTGGGAGAGCTAATGGGGAGTTGAGACAGCTTCGACTTGCTAAGGGGGTTTCAGATTGTGCCGTTCGGACCTACGCGACGCAGAACATGCCAGTAAGATCCGCAGATATCACTACGGGGGCCTCGCCCCTTCTACTGGCTTGTTTAGGAGACTCCAGAGCAGCCCTGTACCACGTCAATGCTGATGAGGGTCGCGTGAACCCTGTGAGCGAGACAACATGCACATCAGGAACGGAACGAGCATGCCGCTCGTGGACCACGAAGTTCTTGTCACAAACCACGGTCGCCATTGGACGCGGTACTACCAAATATCCGGTAGTCGTATACCAAGTGGCTCCAGATGGCATCACTGGAGAACCGATCCGGAGGTTTGGAACTGGCAAAGGACTTTCCGAGGGCCTTGCTACTTCAGTCTATCCCATCGTGAAAATACCAAGTTCATCAAGCATGGGAAACTCTGAAGGGCAGGAGTTTTTCAGTGGAGGATACGATGGCTTGATTAGGTGAGTTGTAATTATCCTCAGTCCTGTTGCCATACACTGACTCTCCGAAGGCTGCACGACTTGCGATCCCCCTCCAATTGTGAGGTTATCATCGAGGATCCTACGGAGTTCTCCGCGGTTTTCTCTTTGCTTATGGTCGGTCGAGAACGGCTATTGGCCGGCACAGCAACAAACAGCCTTCTTAAAGTGTTTGATTTGAGAATGATGGGCGGACGGGTGTACTCATACATCAACACTGATAATCAGAAGAGTGTCTCAACACCTCCTTTGCGGCGACAAAAGAACTTCGAGAGCGAAACTGCGAACTCGATCTACCAAAGTGGATGGAATCTTTTCACATCTCCGAGATCACCGGACTACAACAGAGAACGCAGGAATCGAGGCGGTGGCGACTCACCGATATATTCGTTAACATCACCGTCTCAGTATTCTCCAAACATTTACGCTGGTGTTGAGGATAACGTGGTGCATCTGAACTTCACCAGCAGTTTCGATGAGCATCCAGACCCGCTCTTCCGCAGGTCGCTTTACGGCACCAAGACCACCGGGCTGATGACAAAAAAGACCTGGGATCGAGGAGGAAGATGCCGAAATTTGAGCATGTATGAGCAGGGGGCTCATGGTGATTTGCTGTTAAGGATACAGAGACCGATTGGCCTGTTGTCTCCCAACGCAATTCCTGGATATGATGAGAGATGGCAGACGGTTTAACCTCCTCGCTTGCCATATAGCTCAGCCTTGGGACTATATTATGACTTGAGATAGAACATAGATGCACGTAGGAAAGTTTCGCGAGCGATCTCAACGCAACGTGATGGTCTCAACTCTATTCACTAAGCCTGTGATGGTAAATGATCAACAATATTTCAACTCGCGAGCTTCAATCATTGGTATAATGGTATAATTATATTGTTAAAAGTAGACTAGTTGCGAAGTTCGTATATATTGAATTACCAACTACTGGCTAAATGTTCACCGAAATTTTGAAGCCAATTAAAACGCAAGCCTTGTTCTTTGAATCTGATCACGTGACCTGGAAATGTGGAGGCGAGGCTTCATCATCAAGCCGAAGGACGCCATCACAATTCATCCATCACTACGCAATACTGTCTGGCAGCACTCATTTTGCCAACACATATCCGCCTGAGACCTCTGACGGATCACTAAGGATCAACATTATTACACAGGCTGCTTGAGCCTCTGCGACGACTGCCACCGCCAGCATGGCGTCTCAAAAGGATACTCTTTTCCGCTCGTCGGAGATGTCGCTGACGCAGCTGTATATCTCCAATGAAATTGGACGTGAGGTCGTCAGTGCATTGGGAGAATTGGGTATCATGGACTTCCGTGATGTAAGTGGACACTCAAGCCAATTGTCCTTCCTGGACAAGCAGTTTTCGACACGCCTCCTGCTGAACTTAAGAACTTCACTGTCAACGAGATGAAATCAAGCTAACGTATGCCCTCCAATAGCTCAACGCCGAGACCACTGCCTTTCAACGAACGTTCACGCAGGAGATTCGTAGACTCGACAACGTGGAGAGGCAATTGAGATACTTCCAAACACAAATGGAAAAGTCTTCGATTCCTATGCGGTCGATATACGAATTCGACAACACCATGGCAGCAACATCAGCAACCGAGATTGATGAGCTTGCCGATAGGTCTCAGAGCTTGGAACAGAGGATTTCCTCACTCAACGACAGTTACGAGACCCTCAAGAAGCGTGAGGTCGAGCTCACCGAATGGCGTTGGGTTCTTAGAGAAGCGGGTGGTTTCTTCGACCGGGTATGAGACTAGTCAGGTTTACGCTTTAGTGTGAGCTAACAAATACGATAGGCACGCGGCCAGACCGACGATATCAGACAATCGATGGAAGATGACGATGCTCCGTTACTGCAAGATGTTGAGCACACGGGGCCCAACGGAGACGCTGAGCGTTCCTTCTCCGTTATGAACATTGGCTTCGTCGCCGGTGTTATTCCTAGAGAGAGGGTTGCGGCGTTTGAAAGAATCTTGTGGAGAACTCTGCGTGGTAATCTTTACATGAACCAGTCGGAGATCGCGGAGCCCATCGTCAACCCCGAAACGAACGAGGAAACGTACAAAAACGTCTTTGTGATTTTTGCCCATGGAAAGGAGATTATTGCAAAGATCAGGAAGATTTCCGAATCGCTAGGCGCCGATCTCTACAGCGTGGATGAGAACAGTGAGCTTCGCAGGGACCAGGTTAACGAGGTCAACACTCGTCTGAGCGATTTGAAGAGTGTTCTCAGCAATACGAAGAGGACATTAGACGCAGAGTTGACACAAATTGGTCGCAGTCTTGCTGCTTGGATTATCGTAATCAAGAAAGAGAAGTCAGTTTACAACACCCTGAACAAGTTCTCATACGATCAAGCGCGCAAGACATTGATCGCAGAAGCGTGGTGCCCGACCAACTCTATCGGCTTGGTCAAATCCACCTTGCAAGACGTCAACGATCGCGCTGGTTTAGCCATTCCGACCATTGTCAACCAGATCAGGACTACCAAGACGCCTCCAACATACAACAAAGTCAACAAGTTCACCCTTGGTTTCCAAACCATCATTGACGCCTATGGAACCGCAAAGTACACCGAAGTCAATCCTGGTCTTCCGACGATTGTTACATTCCCCTTCCTCTTCGCAGTGATGTTCGGTGATTTTGGTCATGGAGCTATTATGTTTTCCGCAGCATGTGCTATGATCTACTTTGAGAAGCCCTTGTCCAAGGGTAAGCTCGACGAACTCTTTTCCATGGCTTTCTTTGGACGTTATATTGTCCTGATGATGGGTATTTATTCCATGTACACCGGTTTGATTTATTGCGACGCATTTTCCAAGGACATTGACCTCTTCCCAAGCCAATGGAAGTGGCCAGACAACTTTAAAGAAGGGCAAACTGTCACCGCCAGCAGGATCGAAGGTTACACTTACCCATTCGGTATGGATTGGATGTGGCATGACACTGAAAATGATCTGCTCTTCTCGAACAGTTACAAGATGAAGCTTAGTATCATAATGGGTTGGGCACATGTACGTTGAATAGTCCCATGTGTTATTGATGTCAGCTAACAATGTCTAGATGACCTATTCCCTGATGTGGTCTCTGGTTAACGCTCTCCACTTCAAGAAACCTATCGATATTTGGGGTAACTTCGTCCCGGGCATGATCTTCTTCCAAGGCATCTTCGGTTACCTCGTCTTCACGATTTTCTACAAGTGGTCCGTGGACTGGTATGCCGAAGGACGCCAACCACCCAGTTTGTTGAACATGCTTATCTATATGTTCCTACAACCTGGAACTGTCGATGAAGAACTTTATGGTGGTCAGGCCACACTCCAAGTCATTTTACTTGGTGCAGCAGTGATCCAGGTCCCAATCATGCTATTCTTGAAGCCATTCTACCTCCGATGGGAGAACAACAAGGCTCGTGCCAAGGGTTACCGTGGTATCGGCGAGACTTCTCATGTATCTGCGCTTGACGATGATGATGACGAAGGCGAGCAAATGAATGGCAGACAGAGCCTCGGCAGCGTTGGTGACGGTGGCATGACAATTACACAAGATATCGGTGGAGCGGAAGAACACGAGGAGTTCGAATTCTCCGAGGAAATGATTCACCAAGTGATTCACACTATCGGTAAGTTTTGTTGTGACACTCCGCACACGCAATCATGTACTATACTAACATACCCCCAGAATTCTGCTTGAACTGTGTCTCCCACACAGCTTCCTACTTGCGTCTTTGGGCTCTATCTTTGGCCCATCAACAGCTTTCCATCGTCCTCTGGCGCATGACCATCGGTATCGCCTTCAAGCAGACCGGCGCTGTTGCTGTTGTCGCTATCGTCGTGCTATTCTACATGTGGTTTGTCCTTACCATTGCTGTTCTTGTGGTCATGGAGGGTACTAGTGCCATGTTGCACTCGTTGCGTCTACACTGGGTTGAGGCGATGAGCAAGCATTTCTTGGGTGATGGTGTTCCGTTTGAACCGTTCAGCTTCAAGGTGCTGCTGGAAGAGGAGACGGCTGAAATGGCTTGATCGCGCGTTTGAGTTAAGGCTGTTTGCGAGCCTGTAGTCTAGATTGTTGATACTGTATTACTTGAATGATCTGTGCGCAAGTTAATGACTTGTGATTCGGTACTAATAGTTGGGTGTAATTGCGTCTTTTGCAGGTCGCGTGCCAAGCTTTTTATTGCCTTCCTTTTTTGGAGTTGTTTATTATGACTCCACAGTAGTCTCTCCCAGCCTTCACTCTTTCATATTTGAAAGATATAATCCTTCTCCCGTCCGAAGTCATCTTTTGATAACTGAATCATCTGCTAACGCCCGTTTTCTCAACTATGCCGACACTCCTTGACCTCCCTTCTGAGATCATTCTTAAGATCGTTTCTTGTCTACCAGCAGCATGGCTTTCGGATCCTGATTACAGTAATGACTGGAAGGGTTTGCCTGTCTTTTCCGATGCACACGATAGCAAGAAAATCAACAGATATCTCCGTTTTAGTGATTGGACAAGACGTTTGCGAGAGAATACCATGCTTGGCATGGAGAGCAACGAAGATGTCTTCATGTTAATGCAGACCTGTACTAGACTGTTAGACCTGCTACGTCCGATACTCCACCAAAATACCATTATGGCTTACTCAAGACTGGACAAAAGAAGAAAAGGACCGTATAAATGTCACTGGAGATTGCATGATATGCCGCCGCTACGAAGCCTCTCCAAAACTCCAGTTGTTCGCAGCTGGATAAAGAATTTGACGATCGCGCCTGGTTATGACGAACACGCAAAGTCCAGAATTACTTTGGGCCTGCTGGAACTCACGGCCATCTTTAATCTCCCATGCCTGCAGACGCTGACTATACAAGGCTTCGCAGGTACAAGAGGAGAAGAAATCGACAAGGTCTTGCGCGATGGCTTCTCAAGTGTAAACACACTGCAGCTACCTAGATGTGAAGCCTCGGAGGAGGAAGTAGCCTATCTACTTCAGCTACCGCATACCTTGAAAGAACTGGCTTACGAGCGTGTTGGCGATGTTCCCAGCACTTTCAACGAAGTGGTTTTTATTTCAGACGATGGTGAATATTCAGGTACTGCGAAATTGAACGAAGCTCTTAGAAAACATGTCATAACCTTGGACACGTTGACAATCACCCGGGAGGATACATTCTTGCAGGAGCCGTGGTTTCCACGGATGCAGCTACATGATTTTACTGCACTTACGACATTGAGGATCCTCTCTAGCTACCTGATTGGCAACGATTCGAACAACGAGCTGGAAAAGGCTCTGCCCAAATCTCTGCAGATATTGGAAGTGACCTATGATACAGGCACCTCTTACCGGCTGCAGTCTCATAAGTGGCTTCGGAAGATTGCGACCAAGAAGCGTAGAGCATACCCAAACTTGCGGCGGATCACGATGTCAGACTGCGCAAGTGGGTTTAAATTGGATTTCAACGAGGCTCCACCCATCAACAATATGCAAGATATTCACAAAGCCGTAGATACTATTTCTGGCATTGAACTCAAACTTGTGGATGATTTTCGAAAGCTTGGGGTCGAGTTAACACTACCAGCCGAAACTGATCCGCCTTACGGGGAGTTTGATGAGCAGGAGAGCATTGCTATTGGAAAGTACGACTACAGTGACGAGTCTGAAAATCACGGCGACACTTCTTCTGGCACTGACGAGGAGATGGAGGATGATGATGAAGATGACAGCGACGACGAGGGTAATGAAGATGACGATGACAGCGACGACGAATGACGACCATAGAGCGAGACGCCGCGGAGCCCATTCAACTGTGATATCGTCAATTATAGATCGAAATCTCGCTTTCTAAGCCACTCATGCGTCTCATTGACAAAAGAAAGAAGATGCCGAAGCTAAGACCTAATCTCAAACATCACGCCACCACATATTGGAAACGCACTACTTCTCTCTTACCACGGGCCTTGCTATTCCTCCTCTCCAGCGCCTTGCTATTCCTGTCCTCCAGCACCTGCTATTCCTGTCCTTTTCAGCGCTTCACACCTATGTCTGACTGATTCTAACTCACCATCCGCATGGGTCCTCGGAGGCGTTCATACTTTCACTCTTTAGGAACAGCCTCATCAGTCCATCCCCAACTCCTGCAGTTCGGAGCAGGCGGACGACAAGACTCAACGATGTGATCCCCTTCTCCTCCTCAGATAAACCCACGAATCCCTGCCTCAAAATCAACACAATAGCTCACAAGTTACAAAGACCTCAAACGGTGCCCCTGTTCACTTTGAGCTTGACCGACACCGTACTCGGAGATTCCAAGTCAATTCTCCAGCGTATCATATCAAGGATTGGACTACCCGCCATGCCCATGCACTACCGCAGACACCAGAAATAACCTGCTTTAGTCCGGTCCAAAAGCTGCACTTATACTCCGCACGCCTTACCTCTCAGCCAGTCCGTTCATGAAAGAACGTCGAGATGAGAGACGCCTAACTTTGGATCCATTGTGGATGCAGCTCTCTGTATTACAGCACGCTCTCTTCCGTTAACTTCTCCTTTCTACAACTTCAATACATCCTCCACTCTGCCTCAGTTAGCTGTTCTCTGCCAGGGTCTGGGTTGCCACGACGATTGCTTCCTAGAGCAGGTACCGAACCGCTCCCTCGGCTGGACGATTCCACTCGATCCCATTGATGAAGTCAATGTGGATTTGGATTTGTTTCGATTGGATGCACACGTATCGCCAGCTGTTTTGGACCGGTCATTCACCCTCCCCAGCTACTTTCTGGGCCGGTCGCCTACCCTCTCCAGCCTTTGGGTCCGGTCCGCTACAGGTTGACTTGGTGGTGAGTGGGGGAGGAGTTTACCGGATTCCTAGACAATCTCTGTGGCATGCTACGGTCGTTTACTTGTACTTGGTACCTTTTTGATTTCTCGTTCTTCCAAGTTTCTCTCTAGACGTAGCTTACGCGCCAGACGAGAGAGAGAGAGAGGGAGTAATCCAATAGTCCAGTTTTCGCTCGCTTCCCATGGTTGATATTTCAACGGATCTGAACGAGGGCTAGGTGGATGGATGAGAAGCGTCGGATTGATTGATGAAAAGACGATGCCTCTGTTTCAGGATTGACCGTGTACGGTACAGGAACGATTGTGTGCAGGAAAGAAGGAGCAGATTGTTACTGTTGATGTGAGAGGCTCATGTTATTTTAAGACGTGTGCAGTGCAGTGCAGTGCAGTGCAGTGGAGTGCAGTGCAAGACTGCTTTGCTTTGCTTTGCTTGGCTGGAGTACTCTTGTTCAAGTAGAGTAGGCTTATTTGAGTGGAGTAGGCTTGTTCGAGTAAGCTTTCATCGGAATAAGTTCATTCGAGTATTGTATCTCTGTAAAATAAGGGTGTTGTTAGTTATAGTGGCTATTCGATTCTTAGTAAACTTGTCGTTCGGATAACCTCTCGTTGGAAAACATCTTGTCAGTAGTGTGGTGACCGATCTACATGCTCACTCATACTGTATACCTTTGGCGCAGCTGCTGCTGCTATACAAAGAACTAGAACTACTTACCGTGTAAGAAAAGAAAAGAACTGGCCCAGCACCAGCTTCTTCCATCCAAAACCCGAGTTAATATAATAATTTCTTCCAAGCCCCCCGTGATCTATTGTGGCAGAATCAAGATATCGGCGTCTTTTGATGGGAAATATTGGGCAAATATAGTAATCAAATCAGCCGTTCTGGAATAATACAAATGTTTTTTTTTCCCGAGGAGAAAGGTGAAGAGATTATTGAAGAAAGAAGGGAGGGGAAAAAACATAGAATACATTCGAAACAAAACTCAACTTTCTCGCTCCTCATCAATCAATCAATCCCTACAGTATACCACCAACACCAACTCAAAAAGCAACGACGATAATCTCACCAACTTTATAGATTCGACGCAAGGAACATCCCAATAAGTAAAGCAAGAAAGAAAAGGAGAAGAAAAAAAAAACATTTGTATTATTCCAGAACGGCTGATTTGATTACTATATTTGCCCAATATTTCCCATCA
>Ga0115848_100500_pt1 | contig 15501 bp, 10 predicted proteins | sample InSIn3gowninarea_FD_83862 | JGI IMG/M metagenome (GOLD analysis project Ga0115848, IMG submission 83862) | reverse complement strand
TCTTGAGCTTTAGAGTAATGCTGATAAGTGATAAGTAGTAAAAAGACAATTACCTTAAAAGTAAAATAATGAACTTCTCATTATTCAGTTACTTTATCTTTCATTCTTCTCTCATTTTTTCCCCTTGTTTTCAAATGTAAATACTATTGATTTCTGTTTATTTATTGAATGTTTCATAAAGTAGCACCCTGATTTGGGGTTGTAGTGCCTCGTGGGCACCTTTTTGGCTTTGACAAGCTTGGCATTGCTTGAAGTCAATTGTGTCTTTAGTTCTTTAGAGCAATTTAGATGCATAGTAATTGACCAACAATATTCCTATTCCATTGGGTACATGAATGAAAGGCATCTTTGTTCTGATATTTGTTCTATGAATGTTTGCAAATCTATAATTTGATTTGATGCGATGATAACCAAATTAACTTCATATGTAAATGTTAAGTGAAGTCTCTTTTTCCCCACCATTCATGTGGAATCCCCTAAGCTATCAGAGTTGATATGTTATAAGCTTTTGTTCATTCTTTCAAAATATGTATACTCAGCTGTTGGATTGGAGGAAAGGATGCCCAAGAGATTTGCACATGTATAACTTATAGATTTTTTGGGCGATAAAGATGGTTTAGTCATTCTTAAGGAATTGGCTGGTATTAGTTGTTTCAAAAGCTTTGTGGTGGAGGATTTAACTGAAAATAAATCATAAAGCATTTGAGTGATATCTGCATAATGGAGCAAACATGGTAAGAGTACACTTGGGCTGGCAATAGTCTTGCTGGTAGCTTATAGTTAAATGGCCGTGGAATTCTTTTCCTTTTTTTATTTGAATTGAGGATTGCCTTCTTGCCTTTTCATTTTGTAACTTGTGTTTTCTTAGTATCATAATTGCTCTTTTGCTAATTGATTTGTCTGGGACAAATCTTTGTCAACATTTTTGGAAATGTGTCGTCACCTTTTATAACATATTATCCTTTACTTATAGTATTAAAATTTCATGTGGCCTGATGCCATCCTTCCCAGAAATCGAAATAGTGAAATGAAAGGAAGAGAAACAAAGTATTTGTGCATACATGCACAAACAACATTCAAAGTTATGAGGGGAGAGAAGGAATGAAAAGGCATAAAGCATGGTTGGCCAAATCATCCTAGACCGGGCGATTCTGGGTGTTCTAAGCTGTATTGGCTGCAAAGTGGGATGGTTTGGCCTTTCGAATTGGAACCCCAGATGAGGGGAGGGGGAGAGAGAGGGAGAGAGAGAGAGAGAGAGAGAGAGAGAGAGAGAGAGAGAGGGGATGCTGCCACCGGCAGTTGTTCGTCGAGGCCATCGAAGGGTTGCGGAGGCCTCCATAGCTTCATGTCACCTGATAGGGCATTTAACAGAGAGGTAGAGAGAGATAGGGGGAGCAAGGGTATGGGAGGGAGGCGCAACCGACAGAGAGAACGCCATAGGGTGTCGAGTGGTCATGGTGGCCACTGGGCGGCGAAAAAGGCATCGATGGATCTGCGGCCGCGGAGCAGGGACGATTGCCTTTGTTCATCGCATTTTTTTCAAAATGATGATGAATAGTGAAGTCGGCAATCGGTTTACCGGTTCATTGTGGTCGGATTTTTTAAAAGAACCCTGTGAAACATGGGTGATCGTCTTTGTTTCACGCCTGTGGAGCCGCGGGCCGTGATTTTGCCATCCGAGCCTTTCTGCTGGCTTTCCCTCCATTTTCTTTTCCTCCCCCCTCTCTCATCTCTCTCTCTCTCTACCGTTATTTGGCAGAGAAAGTAGAGGCCCTGGCGGCCCTTCTAGCGTGCCTACAGCTTGCCTATGGCTATCGCTAGCGTCTCCTCGGGTGGCCCTCTCTCTCCCTCCTCCTCCCCTCATTCTCTCTTTTCCTCCTCCCTAATTCTTTTCTTCGCTTTTGTGTTGGTTCGCGCCGGTCCGGTCCGGTATGGATCTGTATCAACTTGTACTGTCGGTTGGCCGGCATGGGTATCGATACCGGTTCTGCGGACCTTGGCATAAAGTCTTAAGCAATTATTATTTGATTTGCATGGGATGAGGAAATAAACGCACAAGGACAATTGTAATGCACAGATGGATAATAACCATAATAACATATAGCTTAACTAAAAAATTATAATTGCCTTTTCTACTAATAGTTGATTCCTGGGTAAATTAGTCTCTGATCTTCATGTCATTAGCCTCCTTTCACTGTAATTAGATTTCTTGTATAATGACATTCTCCAATGTTTCTTTTTATTGTTACTATTCTTATTTTGAAAATTCCCCTGCTTCAATGCTAGCAGATACCAGAATAGTCTACCTAGTCAAGCATGTTTTTTTTTCAAAGAAAAATATACGATGGCTCTGTGGTTTCAGACTTTCAATGAACTGTTTATTGCTAATCTAAACATTGTTGCTGGAGCATGTTCGTTAATTTCCTAACATGACATGTTAGAAGATCTTTTGACTTTAACTGGTGACCATTGTTACCCTGCATGTTCAGACAATTTGAGATATTTCTGTTGCATACTAGCCTTGGATGATTTTGGTTAAATGCATATGAGGGTTACCTGTATTTTGTCAAAGAAGATCAAAAAGCGGACTTTATTTCTCTTATCTCTGCTTTAAGAAGCTGTGACTAGGGTAGAATGAGGATTCAAAGTTAGAGAGCAGAATGAAAGATAAAGTAACTGAATAATGAGAAGTTCATTATTTTACTTTTAAGGTAATTGTCTTTTTACTACTTATCACTTATCAGCATTACTCTAAAGCTCAAGAGGTTTCACAGGAAAATTTTGCTTTACTATTCCTGCAATATTTGTTTGCAGAAGACTTCATAGTGTTTTTAGGATAGGATGGCTGTAGAGTATTTTGGGTGAAATCTTTTGTTCTTATCTCTGTAAATTCTTTTGCCACTTGATGGACGTAGACAATCTAAGTCATGCCTTAGTTCTTAGTCATGTTGGCATCTTTTATTTTTACAATAGTTTTTCTTCTAAAAATTATCTTCTTTTTTTTTTATGAATCTTTAGAGGTCTATTTGGATGAAATTAATAATTGCTTGCTTATTTTAGCTGTGGCTCTATTTATGCTAGTGCCATTCATGCTGGCTTGACGAATGCGATTGTAAAGCTTTGGCACTTTTTGTCCTATTGTTTTGTAAACTAAAATATTACAGTCTCCTTTATTTGTTTCATGGTGGTACAGTTACCATGGTGCATGCAATATCAAATATTATTTTATTTCAGGGCAATTATTTCATTATTACTATTGCATATGATCTTATTCAGCTACTTTTGAACTACCAAATTTTCAACTAATCCTGCTAAGTGTTGCAGTGCTTTTCAAGCTGTCAAAAAGAAAGACAGATGAGAATCTTCAAATTCTTCACACAATACTCTTTGGAAGGAAATCAAATGTAATCTCCCTTCTAGCTTTTCATTGAGTGCTTGTGCAAGCATTGATTATGTAGTTTTATGCTTATTTCTGTTACTGCTCATTTTTTTCCAGGTGCATTATCTGAAGAGAAACATTTTGCAGTTCTCCGGTTTTGTTTGGGCTGACAATGAGGTAACTCAATACATCTATTTTAATGATCTTCATTTCATTAAGGGGTGGTACCATTATGCTGATCAACACCAGGCACTGGTATGGTTTGTGGTATTGTCCAAACTACAATAATGGGAAGGATGTCAACATACATAAATGTGTGCCTTTATGCATGTGTGTGAGTGGGCATGTGCACATACTGTAGTGTGTTGCATAAATAGTAGTTGTCAAGATGAATCACATTGCACTATATGATGTTTAATATATCAGCCCAGGCATCACATTGTAAAGTCACAAAGGATATTTTTCTTGCATGAGTTGTCACTATAAAAGGAGTCAATAAAATAATAAAATATTAAATGTATTATACTAATACATCTCACATTAGGCTTATACATAAATCATATTTTTTAATGATATTTCCATTAAAATGTGGATCTTTTGCATCAATACCAGAAGTCTTGCTTATAATATGAGGAGAATATATAAAAGATGGTCAATAGGGTGGCAAAGATCTGACAATGTGCACCAAAACAAAATGTAAGAATTATCTTCAGTGAGATTTGGATGATAATCATCTAGTGTTGTTTTTTTAGGCTCTTTATAAGCTTATTGTTGTGTTTATTAACATTCATCACCAAGTACATCCATGACAGACCTTGACTTGTCTAACTTTATTTCCAACAAAAGACAAATGTCAAGACGCAAAGATATCAAGTCTTTTCAGTTGCAGATGTCAGTCTGTTGTGCTTATTGAAGTGAGCATGTCTGTGTAAACTCCAGTTCCTTTTGAAACAAGAGGATCACTGTCAGGGTTTAACCAACATGCTGATGCTTACAATTTACTGATGCTATTACCTTTTTTAAATTTACAATGACCTAATACCATTCTACTTTCCAGCTATCTTGCCATATCAGTCCTTCTATCTTATTATGTTTGGGAATAAAGGCTTTCAAAAGATTTGCCCCTCGTAGATGTTTCTGTGAACATGACAAAGTGATTTTTTTACTCTGGCTTTTGCCCATTTAACAACTTTATACTATAATATTGAGCATTGACTGTTGGAGACTGTGCCATGCAACTAAGTGAGCTGTTGCTTTTGTCTTACCTAGCAAACAGCACTTTGCCAACACATGGAAGAAATAGAAGTGTCTATGGGCATATTCTTTTATCATGGTCAAATATAGTGGATGCTGTCAACAATAGAATGTAAATAGGTAATCGAAATTCTCTTATAATATTCCGTGCTTATGCACTCTTTGCTTTTTGTTGCCTTCCATCTGCTGCTTCGGTATAACATATATGTTTTTGGATCACCATTGAAATCAACGTGATTTGACCGGTTTATTTCAATCATGTCTCAGCCATACTTAGCAGAAAAACAAAATCTTGAACATTGGTGAAAAATATATGAACTTTTGGTGATACAGTACAAAACTTCTGGCGGTTCAAAGATTATCAGGATCACCCATCCATTAATCCTTTTTTCATTTTACAAAAATTTCTTCAATATTAGCAGGTGAACATAAGTTCCTTTTGTAGCCACCTTCAAGTTTATAGCGCACATCTGTTGTTAACATATCAGAATTGATGCCTTCCATAATGAGCCCCACTGTGTTGATTATAAGAGTCGTGTTTCTCTGGACTCACTTCCTGTACCATTTTGGGAAATATGTTCTGCTGAATAAGGTGTAAGTATTGTACTCTTTTGAACTCCAATCGCTTCAGGAAAAATTGGGTTTGTTAATACATGGTGATGGGGTTTATCATTGGCTGCTGTTGATCAACCTCAAAGCATTTGTGCTTCTTCTTCTTCCTCCTCTTCCTCTTCCTGTGCAGGACTGGGGATAATAAATGAACATTATTAGAAGTGAACTAAATTGCTGGTATAAATATCTGGAAATAAGGTTCTTATCATGTTATAAGATCTGTCCAGTTGATTGATCCATCTGTTCTGAGGGATTTCCCAAGTGCCTGTCTGTTATTTCATGTTTAATTTCCTTCCTAATGAATTGTTGGTGAAGGTGTTGGCTATTGAACCAACCTGTTCTGAAGTCTTGAGATCTGTTCTTTTTTAGGGTTATGTTGCAGCTTGTCAACCCAAAAAATGTCTCTCCAAGAGTGTGGCAAGTTTTGACCTCATAATTTAGTCTGTGTCATATGTGATTTTCATTGAAACTGTGATTCCTTAAGCTCTTTTAAAAATACCAACCTTTTGATCTGCCAACTTCCCACCACATGCATGTTGCTTTAGTTTCTCAACGAGGACCCATAGAATTGTTTCTTCTCTAGGTTGAAACTATGCCCAAAACTTCAAAAATAAAATTGACACATTTCAGTATTGGGCAGAACTGATCCTAAACTGCGGTCAGTGTTGGAATTTTGGCTGAAACTAACTTGTGCAACTATTTAATGTGTATATATGAGCAGCTTATACTAATAATTTGTTTATATCTGTAAATGCAAGTAGCATATTCTATAGATTAACTTAGATTTTACAAGTTTTTAGAAGATTTGGAAGCATTGCTTCATTTTTTAATGAGATTGAAAAAATCTTTTTGGCTATTCCAGAACTTTTAATTCATTGCATTTAGATTTTCATATGCTATATTTCCATGAAATAGTGAATGATGTATTACAATCTAAATGTGATTTTTAACATTTGGTTTCAAGTGGTTCTAATGATTCCCATGTGAAACCATTAAAACAATGCATTCAGAACTTTACTTTTAATGATGTTCAATTTGTTATGTTGGCATACTAAAATTTTGCTTGTACCATGCTTTTCCCCATAATTTTAATTGGCATTCTGGGTGATTAGTATATTTTCTAACTAAAAATTTTAGTACCACCTATATTGCAGAAACTGAACTTATTGTCTGAACAAAATTTTGTTTCAAACTTTGCTTTAAGTACTGACATCTTCAAGCTTCTCTTTTTGTTTTATTGTTAATGTTGGTTTGCTTTCTATCTGCCTTATTCACAGACTACATGGAATTAGATTGTTATAATTGTTGTTTGTATGTTGACTATTTAACCATGTTATGTAATGTGCAGTTTTATCAGAACATGTGAATGTGATTCTTTGATAGACTTTATCTCTTCTCTGTGGATAACCAAATGAAAGGCCAATCCATTTTTGATTGGTCACTTTGGATCATAACATGATGAAGTAATGGTGCAAACCAAACTTATGCACATCAGAGACTTAGTAGAATTCATTTTCCAGCTGAACATGTACCCATGTGTTATTGTGGGGACTTAGCCACTTGAGTCAGTAACTTAGTATGTGGGTGGACGGGTGCATGAGTGGTGAAGCTGACATCATACTAAATCTAATAAAGTAAATTCATTATACCTATTCTTTTACTGAAACATGTAAAAATTGAGTTTTTATCTCTTTACTTGTCTTTTTCAGCATTTGCTGAGATGGTTAAATTTTCATCTGATATTCTCAAATGCTCAAGGGCTGACTCTAGTTGTAAAGATTGTAATTTAATGTGTGCAGTGTTTCTTTCATCTGGTTGTTAGTTTAATTTTAAAGATACACTATCCGATGGACTATATACCACCATGTAATGAATTTGTTCTTTGTTTTTGGTTAAGTCAAATATTACTTCATCATTGTTGTTGTTGATGTTGTCATCCTCTTTTTCCTATTTTTCTATTTGTATATTTCATCCTTCCAGCTACTTCTAGAATCGGCAATGAGTTATTCCTCATAACTAAACAATGCATTCTTGTTAGACATATAAAGTATCTTATTTTCAAATTCACTGTTATTTGCAAATTTCCTGACCATGCAAATTGTCTAGTAGACTATTTAGTAGTTAAGGAACGGAGACCATCTAGGAAGTATTGCTATGCGAATGTGGGTGTGGGTGAAAGATTCCCCAGTAGATATGATACCTAGGAAGATGATTTCAACCATTAGTAGTCCCTCAAAACACATAACACAGGCTTGCTGATCGAAGATGTCTTGTAATCTGTAGTTATGTAATGAAATGTTCATAACTGTATTACCTTTTGCAATGAATTTGTACCTTCCATTTCTCTGTGCATATGCACTCAAAGAGAAGGAAAGATACAAGGGGTATGTCTTTATAACAATGGCTAGCACATTCATTGGTTCCTAACTCCTATCAATTGGCATTTTAATGATTTTGGAAAGCTTCTTGCAGAAGGGCTTGGCTGCTTCTTGATTATAAGAGAAATATGGTGATGGATGGATTAGAGAAGCTTTCTTTGCTGGAGGAAAGCTCCCTTGTTGATTGAAGGCTAAGAACTATGTTTTGACATTTTATTTACTTTTTTTAGAAGGGGGAAATGTTTGACTAGGTTAGGTGGTTCATCTTCTCTCTCCTCTTGGAATGATAGGAGGTGAGAGTGCTAATCTGCTTCTTCTCGATCCAAAAGAAGGAACTGGTGATGGATGGAAACATGCGCTTTATATACTGGACGCACCGTCCTTGCCGCTAAGGCTAAGACCGCGGCTTGAAACTTTCTTTGTATTCTACTTTATTTCTTGAAAGGGAGGGTTCAGTGAGGTATGAGGTGAGTTTGTTCATCTCCTTTATCTTCCTTTGGATTGATAGGAGGGGACAGTGCTAATCTGCTTCTTCACAAACAAAACAAATGGTGGAGGAATGGAAAAGAGAAGCATGCTGTTTTGGATGAAATCCCAGTGCTAGTGGATTGAGGGCTAAGAACTACGGATTAGCACTTTCTTCTTTTTGTTTTTTATTTTTGCAAGGGGGATGCTTGACGAGTTATGAGTTGGTTCATCTTGTTTCTCACCTCCTGGAATGATTGAAATGGAGGGTGATGGGACTGCCACCCCCTTTTCAAAATGGGATGATCATATAGGTAGGAGATTTTACTTTTGGCTATACCTTAAAAACAACGAAATTTTCATTTGATGAACTTTTGAAATCTTGTGGTGGCTTCAGAAGGAATAATATCACTTTAAGTTTGAGACCCTCTCTAACAAGATACGTAAGTAATTGCTTATTTTCAGGGTTATTAGTATTCTATTATGTAGAATTCTATCTAATTGGGCATATGAACAAGTGCCTATTAGATGATGAATTGTTGTCTCTGTACTTGGTATCTTTAATGTCTAGCAGATCTAAACCAACCTTTTCCTTGGTAGTCTGTACATTTTATATTGTTAAGGAAGCTCAATTATTTGGTATCTTAGGACTATTAAGTTACAGATAACATATAGTAGTATGTTAGATACCGATACGAGGCATTGTCATATTTAAGATTTAGTTTTATAATTTTTTTTAAAAAAATCCCTGAAGATTCTTATTATAAGAAATCTTAACACTGTAGTTCAAATGTGTTTGACACTTCTGCACCAATATTCGCAGTCATAGTAGTAATAGTAGAATATGACTAGTAGAATATGACTATCATAGTATCATTTAATAGCTATATTGAAAATATACATCTTCAATATTTTAATTGCATATAGCTGATTAAACTTTATCAGGAAAGTTGTTATAACTGAAGAGCTCAAGCAACTCAATTAAATTTATAATTGGAGAAGCTTGCTGGTTAAGGCACAATTTTCCCCCATTACAGGTAAAACAACGGACAAGAATTAAGGAAAAGCTAGATAAGTGTAACAAGGAGAAGTTGCTTGATTTCTGTGAGCTACTTGATCTTCACATTCTGAAAGCCACTACAAAGAAGGTTGGTCATAATTGTTGTCTTTAAAACCTCTCTTTTATGGTTGAGAACTTAGTCATAATTGTTGTGTTTAATGCAAGCTAATTTCCCATTCAGGAAGAAATCTCAGCAAAGTTATTGGAATTCTTGGAATCACCTTATGTCACTAGAGATGTTGTACTTGCTGAGAAAGAGGTTTTATTCTTCTACTGTCACTAAAATGCCTTAGTTGGGATCAGTGTGGGTTTGATTATTAAGTGTTGACCTTTTCATGTGATATAGTTTACTTGATTGCAGAAAGGTAAAAAACGCAAGAGAAGGACAAAGGGAATTCGCCAGACATCTGGAGAAGCATCTTCAGATAGAGAAGCTAAGGTATAACAGATTAAAGATGATAATTTTTCTAGCCTCTTAATTTATTCTACTTTGCAAATGCCATTTTGAGTTTTGACAATATTATTTGCACATTGGGCATAACATATGCGATTGGATTGGCAAAGGCATAAACTTCAAGCAATTTGGTGAAGAAAAAACTACTTGAAGAAAGACAGTTAAGAGGAATGCAGATTAAACTAAAGATATTAAGCATAAGAAATTTTGTTCTGGTAAATTAGATTATTTTGTTTTTGATTGAATTATTTTTGAAAGGGAAAAATAAGAAAAGGCAAGTTGAGAAGTCCTTGTTCTTCAAACTCCCAAATAAAAATCCTGTTTCCATTCTCAAATAAGCATGCGGGAATTCTACTTTCATGGACATCTTAACAGAATTCCATGTGGTATGAATGATTTTTTTTTTTTTTTTTTAAAATTTTAATATCTAAATGCATTTAATCCTAGAAACAATATATCCCCAATGCATGCGTTGGGATTGACAAATAACCAATACTTTGGTTAGCAGATATTTCAATAACTTGATCTAGAATATGCTGAAGTTAAGGACTGTGCTGCACTATGTTTTGTACTTATGGTTCAAATAAGATGTCAAGCAAATATCCCTTGATGTAAGTTGCCAATAACTCTGACCCATGATTCACTAAGCATGTAATAATTATTCACTAAGCATACAATGATGATGAGAAAAAAAATAAAGCTTAGTGTTTCCATTTTTTTCTTTAAGTCTTCTTTTCTATGTGTTAAAAAGTAAAAAACTTGTAGTTTTTTTGGCATAATCTAAGAAAGATTATCTTCCTTTGAAGTTTGAATTTTGTACCCGCTGTGCCACTATATCTTTTTTCAATTTTGAAAGGCGCTTGGTGCCGTTTTGATGATGTTTTTGTCATGGGCACTGCTGTAATAGATTTTGATTAAATTCACTACCATGTTGATCTTCTTATCACCAAGTAAACAACATTAGGGAAAAGGGGAAAATTTGTTTTAGTTATCTTTTATTGCAAGAACTGTGCAAGTAATAACCCGAAATCAATATAAGGCCATGCAAATGCAAGTTGTTATTAGATTTGCATATCAACAACATAGAAAACAGTAGGAAATAAAATAAATTCATAAATTTGTTTGTGAATATTTATCTTTGTAATTTGTACATGCATGATTCTCAAAATATTAGATCTAATATGGAATGAAAATAGTCAATCTAGTGTTTGCAACTGCTGTCATGATAGACAATTGTTGCCTTTTAATGGCACTTATTCCCTTCTAATTTGTTTCAGAAATAGCATATCTTTTATCATTTAATCTCTATTTTAAATATCCCATTGTTAACATTTTGCATGCTAAACTATTTTAGATGCTTGTCTATCAGCAGACACACCCATTTTTTATTTCTATGGGCTGGTTTTGAGTTTGTAGTCTATTGGTGGGGTTGTGCCATATGAACTTTTACACCAATCCATTTGTGGAAGAAGGGAAAAACATGATGTGATCGGATGTTGTTAAAATTCATCTATATATGAAAACCAGTTTAAATTAGTGAAGTTGAAATTTGATTCTTATTTGTAGCAATTTCTGCTTTGTTCATTATTTGTTTTCTAAGAGTTCGTTTTGATATTTATGTGCATGTTATTAGAACATCCAATGAGGAAATATATTTCTTTATCACATATATAGAAAGTCACAGGCCATGCCTTGCTGATTTTGTGGGCAAATATAAAATCCTCTGAACTTTTCATCTTGGAGATTCTGCAGATTAAAGGATCTATTACTTTGCACACTGAATATGTGTGGAAGGCAACATTCTTCGTGGAACATGCATGTGTCTACATGATGCCGTTATGGTTATAATTTATCTGTTAGTCTATATATTGGTTTATGCATGCATGTGGATGTGTACGGTTGTAGTCAAATGCTGGTGGTGTAAGAGTTGTTCGACCTGTTAAAATTAATATTTTTGGGGTATGTGTTAAGTAAGAAAGAACAAAAGTTGATTCATGAAAGATCTCCCTCTTCCCTTCATGAGGGACCAACACTTCATGCCTAATATTTTTACCTCTTCCTCCCTACCTTCCACTACTATCAACTTTCTTTCCAATACTAGTAGCATCACTGAGTCTCTCTCTATGCCCCACCATTACCCATGATGCCAATAACTTCTCCTAGCTGTTGAGTGCCACCATAAGTCTCACATATATATATATATATATTTTTAATTCCCTCCTCACAAGCAAGTGATGTCTATACCTGTTGTTTTGAGAAGCCTATATTCTTTTTCTTGTTGCTTGAGGTTTGCTTGATTTCATTTACCATACCTCTGTTTGTGTAAACCATTCTTCTGCTAGGCATTTTGCAACCTAGTATCTGTTTGGTTCATTATTTTTTGCATCTGTTTATCTAAGTGCTCATTCTTTTACTAGATCTTTTGATTATTGGATACCATGCACTTAATGGACTTCTAGATGAAATGCTACTTTGCACGAAGGAATATAGCACTGGTTGGCAACAATGGAGATCTCCAATCATTGTTTTAACATGTGGATAAAATGGTGATTTGGAAGCTAGTGTTTCATTTGAATTATTAGGGAAGCTTATCCTTGAAAATGTTGCTTCTGTTGGCCCAAGCTTTGAAGAGTGTTACTTGAATACATAGGATTGTGGTTTATGGTGGAGGTGGAGTAGTGTTACATGTTATGGAGTATGGACTGTCAGTATATGTATTTACGCATGTTTCCAAGTACGTGCAAGAGGATAGGAGAGGGAAGATCTCTTTGAATTTTTTTTGGACTAATATTAGTAATTGGTTTTAACTAATACTATAAAACTATTAGATTCTATTGCAAACCCATTACATGCTATCCAATTGTAATGAATTCTAGCAATTATGCCTTCAGTTGGGAATCCAAACCCATGTTATTTTGCTTATGTAAAAGATAGTCCAGGATGTCCTGTGCTTGGACAACCTCTTTAGCACTTCTTAGAGAGTGTAGACCTTCATTTATATTTAGGACATGTGAGCTCATCTTTATGGTTGATTGAAGGGGACAAACATTATATAGCATTCTAGATATGTTGATGTTAAGTATCATTGTCTCTGTGCTTGCATCCTTTGGTTTGTAAGCAGGGTTTAGTTCTCGGTAAAATGGGATATTATTGGCACTATGTCATTCTGATACGAAGTGAGCATCTTAGACACTTCTATAACAGGTTGGGATTCTTGCTTGTCTTAGCAGAATCTGTTGGGACAAGTTAGTCTGTTTGGTTGGCATTAAGCATGAACCAACTGGGTTGGTTGATTTTGAAATGAGAGAGAGAGAGAGAGAGAGAGAGAGAGAGAGATTACTCTCTTTGGAATCCTAGTATTGGATGCCTGACTGTCCCAAGAGTTGGGATCTCAACTTGGGACAAAAACAATGCTAGGCTCTGTATTGGTATTATAAATTGTGTCTGTAGGTATGAAGATTAGCTCATGTGGCCCTCAGTCATGGTTTTGCATCCTGAGTAGGCTATCTTGGCTGTTCTTATGAGAAAACCTGAATTGGGATGGGGGCAGGATTCTGAAACCCATCCTTGCCCAGAAAGAATAAGAAAGGGAAATGAAGGAAAAGGAGAAAGGGGAAGGAAGGAAGAAAAAGCAAAGAAAGGAAGGAACAAGAAAAATAAAGGAAGAAAGGAAAGAAAGAAGAAGAAAAAAGGGAAGTAACGAAGAGAGAAGAAAAAGACAGGATAAACCTTGTGCTCCATTTCTTCTGGTACAAGGTCGACATTATAGATGTTTCATTAAAAATGTTTAAACCCAGTTTTAGGAGGGAATTTGAATTAGATGGTAACCTGAGTTATTAATAGGAAAAGGCTGGTTAGGACTATCATTGTCTTCCACTTTGGTGAGATAAGGATAGTCGTGTACGACATGCATTGGCAAAATGCATTATGGTGCTGACAAATGAGAATTTGTGATATTTTAAGTTGACGTGCTTCGAATGGCTTAGATTTGAAAGGAAATGAATTGACAAACTAACAAGAGCATGCCAAAGCATATGCTGTGAAGTTAATTTTAGCATTTAAGTTTAACAAATTGGTGAGATTAAAGTGAAGACTCCTGTTCAAGATTATAGAAGCATGGAGGAGACTTTCTACACAGGAATGGAAATAATAGAGGTTTTGGACACTAAAAAATCGGGATGCATTTGTCAAAAGCCCTTAATCAATATTGTCAAATGTGTGCCTAAGGTGCAAGGTGGGCCTGCACTTAGGTGCCACCCTCATGACCCCCTCGTTAGGATCGTCTGGATGGAGTGTTCCGGAGCGATGCGCAGTGGATACGGTAATTGCAGAAGAAAGAAAGAAAATCAAATCTCACAAGCACCAAACACAGAAAATTCACGTGGTTCGGAGTCCCTTGCTCCTAGTCCACGTCCGCACAGAATAAATCTTCACTAAAAATAGGAAGTTTACAGGAGATAAAAACAAAAAAACACTCTTTTCTCTCTCCTCTGGATGTAAGAGCAACCCCAAAGAGGAAGAAGAAAACCCCACCTAGAGGCAATTCACTCACCTGGTGATCCCCTAGATTTTAAACAAGAACCCTTGCCTTCTTTCTCTCTCTCTTCCTCTTTCTTCTCTCTTGGAAAAGACCTCTTCTCTCTCTTGGAAGAGCACTCTTCTCTCACTTAGAAGAGTTCTTGGATTCTCTCTCTGCATCCTTTGCGTTTTGCCCAGCGTTCTCTGCCCACAGGCTATTTTATAGCCAAAATAGAGCTTCAATCCGTGCCCAGATTGGAGTTCCGAGTCCTAATCAAAGTCCAACTCACTCCCGGCCGTTCGATCAAGCCATCACGCATCCGATCGCGCTCCAGATCACCATCAAAACCGGCCTGATCAAGCCATCGCAGCTGCAAACGATAGTGGCCGTCCGATCGTGCCTTCTGCAGCCGTGCGCCATGCGTACCAAGCTCCCCAGCCAACCGCGCGCTCACCTGTTGGCCAAAAAGTCCAAAAAACCCCCATGCACCGCGTGGTTAAATTGGTGGACCCCTTAGGGGTCTACATCCTCCATGCGGCCCCTGTTGGTCCGCCATGCGGCGTAGACTGCGGTGGGCCGCGCGCGCTCGCGTGCGGGACAATGTCCGCGAGGGGCCGGGCTGTGCGCCAGCGGGGCCGCGCGCGCTCGTGTGGGCTGTGCCCCCATCCTGGCCGCGCGCGCCCGCTGGGCCGCGCCAGCCAGCGGGCCGGGCCCGCCTGCCCCTTCCCCTCTTTTTTTTTCTTTTCTTTTTCTGGGCAATTTCTTTGGGCTTTCTCTGGGCTTCTTGGTTCTTGAGCTCTCTTGTGGGTGGATTAGGCTCCACCATCCAACAACTCTCCCACTTGGAGACTAAGACACCCAAACATGCATCCATCTGAAATAGAAAAAACAAACTTCCAAAACAAGGTTAGTATTCTATGCGGCACCTCCACTCAACTATCTTTGGAGGCCAATTGGGGCCATACACCGCCCCAATTTTCTGATCACCAAATCTCTGATGCTTCTGGTTATGTAGAGGGTACCCGGCCTGCTGCCTCGTGCTATCATTGTAGCACCTTTGGTGATCTTCCAAGAGTCACCAACAAAAGTTGTAGCGTACCCCTCAGCATCCAGCTGTCCAACTGAAATCAAATTCCTCTTCAAATCTGGGACATGTCTGACATTCTTGGGCTTCCATACTGATTGATTCGGCATCTTTATGTGCACATCACCTTTCCCTACAATATCTATCGATTCACCATCACCGAGATGAATCTTTTCGAAATTTCCGGCAGTGTAATTCATCATACACTCTTTCTGTGAGGTGGAGTGAAATGAAGCTCCGGAGTCCAGGATCCAAGACTCCATCGGACTGTCCCAGATTTGAAGAGGAATTTGATT
>Ga0115848_100499_pt1 | contig 15510 bp, 11 predicted proteins | sample InSIn3gowninarea_FD_83862 | JGI IMG/M metagenome (GOLD analysis project Ga0115848, IMG submission 83862) | reverse complement strand
TGTGGGACGGTGTTGCCGGGCCAGACTATTGTGACGGAGATGTGGAAGGAGGGAGCAGGGAAAGTGTTGTACAGGGTTAAGGTTAAGGAGAGTGGGAAGATCTGTATTAGTAATGCGGCTGTTGAGCTGTTGGGTGGGGGGTCGAAGTTGTGATGGTTAGGTAGGTCAGGTAGCTTTGCGTAGGGCTGATATGTAGATAAGGTACATGAATATCAGAGTATTCCAATCTCTGTACAGCACAGCAAGTGGACAGAACAGTTCCGCTCTGCCTACAGTACACTCCACTACCGAGTACATGATGAACGGGTTTATTCGTGCACGTGACATCCTCTCGTCCGCGACGAAGTTCGAAAAGCGCTAATCCCAATCTAGATCTGTACCGAGGTCGTCCAAGCTCCATTTCCCCACAAATCGTACAAGTAGTGCAACGGAGTAAGTACCTTAGCTTTCACGACTCGGAGGATACGACTGTCTCCAGATCTAGATCTGTGTAGCTCGAAACGGACAAGGAGCACGCTGGGCTGTACGTTGAAATAGCTGCTATACACAAGGAATTCAAAACGACGTCTAGGTGCTGACCTTGCTTCTCGTGCTCGTGAGCTCTTATACGGCGACGAGTATTACAATCGACCATTTACTTTACTTACTTGCTTATTTGACTTGAAAGTAAGAGCTTCTCGTCCGACTCAACTCGGTTCGATCACCATAAAAGCTGAGCTGAGCTAGCTACCTACCTACCTCCATAGCTAGGTACAGCACACAATGGCGTCTCAGACCGAAACCTCCCTCTCACACATCCCCGTCTCTCCTCTCCGCCGCCCAGCCAAAAACTTCAATTGGGCAACACACATCCTCGACGCCCACGCTACCAAAAACCCAGACCACACCGCATTGTTCTGGACATCGCAGGATCTAAACACGACGCGCAAATTCTCGTACGCCGATATTTCGCGCTCCTCGCATCGCATCGCGTACCTCCTCACAGAAGTCCTGGGTTTGAAGGCGGGAGATGTGGTGGTGTTGATTTTGCCACGGATCCCAGAGTGGTGGGGTGTTGTGTGTGCTTGTTTGAGGGTGGGGATTGTGGTGTGTCCTTGTACAACGTTGTTGGTTGCAAAGGATATTGAGTATCGCCTTCAGGTTGCGGGGGCGGTAGCGTTTGTGGGTGACGAGGGGAGCGTGGGTCGGTGTTTGAGGGCGAGGAAGAATGGGGGTGCGAAGTTGAAGGTTGTTGTACAAATTAATGGGGAGGGAAAGGATGGGGTACCTGATGGTGTGGTGGATTTTAGACGTGTGTTGGAGGAGAAAGTGCCAAGTGATGTGGTGGTTGATGTGCCCCGTGGTTTGGGTAGGGAGAGTCCTGCATTGTGCTTTTTTACGAGTGGGACGACGGGCCCGCCGAAGATCGTGCTGCATACCCAGATTAGTTATCCGTTGGCGCATGCTTTGACGGGTGCGTACTGGTTGAGATTGACACCGGCCAAGGAGTGTATGTATTGGAATTTGAGTGAGCAGGGGTGGGCAAAGGCTGCGTGGTCCTTTTTCGGAACTTTTACGAACGGTGCGACGCTGTTTGTGCATGATGATCGGTTGCCATTTAGTCCACGGAGGACGCTGGAGGTGTTGCATAAATTCCCGATCAGCACGTTGTGTGCACCACCCACGGTGTACAGGCAGTTGGTGCTGGACGAGAACAGGCGCCTGTTTGAGGGTGAGCTGAAACCGAAGAGCTTGATACATGCGTGTGGTGCTGGTGAACCGTTGAATCAGAGTGTTATCGAAACGTGGAGGGAAATGGCTGGTGGAATGGACATCTGTGATGGATATGGCCAGACAGAGACGATTCTGACTTGTGGTAATCAAAAGGGGATGAAGGTCAGGCCGGGAAGTATGGGACGGCCGTTACCGGGAGTGCCCATGATGGTGATCGATGATGATGGAAAGGAGGTGAAGACAGGGACAGAAGGAGATATTGCCATTGAGATTGACCCACCAGGCGCCGGAGAGGATGAAGGGTTCTTTGGTCTTTTCGAGGGATACGTTAAGGATATGGCAAGCTTGACATTGGATAGGAGGATTAGAGAATCGAAGAGTGGTAGGAAATTCTACATTACCGGAGATCGAGCAACGAGGGACAAGGATGGATACTTTTGGTTTGTGGGACGAAACGATGATGTGATTAACAGTTCTGGCTACCGGATTGGACCGTTTGAGGTAGAGAGTACGCTCAAGCTGCACGAGGATGTTGTTGAAAGTGCTGTTGTGGCTGCTCCGGATCCAGACAGAGAGGAGGTCGTCAAAGCTTTTGTGGTCTTGACCGAAAAGAAGTGGAAGCAGGTCAAGGGGAACGAAGGAGAGCAAAAGAAGTTTGTGAAGGAGCTGCAGGACTTTTGCAAAGAACATGCCGCACCATATAAATATCCAAGGAAGATGGAATTTGTGGATGCCACGTTTTTACCAAAGACTATTAGTGGCAAGATTAAAAGAGCAGATTTGAAGAAGCTGGAACGGGAGAGGTACGAGCAGTCGAAGAAGTCAAAGTTGTGATTTATCTAAGACGACAACTCGCATACTGACCAGGCAGATGTGGCCACAAGGAGCAAGGAAGTCACAATCAGTGTTTAACCTCAATTACCTTATATATTATGCACTCAAGGTCAACTAGAATAGGACTGCAACTACTACCGCAAGCTGACATTCTGTAGTCGAAGGACATTATAAGGGATGAGCAGGTCTCGCAGCTTCCACATTCCATTAATATTACACATCAAACTACAAGTCGAGGGTGCTCATGGTTAGATGTTCTGGTCAGTCAAACAACACCAGCTGCTGTGTCTCAGAAGCATTCACAGGTCGGTGATGCTTCGTCCCTGTTGAGTCCCAGCGTGGAGCGAGCTTCCCAGACTCTGGGTCGGCTAGAACAATAGGAGTATTCTGTATGACTGTCCTCAGCAGCATCCGACGTATGAATCGAGCCGTCATCTTGTGTGGATTTCCAATGATCCTGCGAGCACTATTCGAGATCTTCGGCTTGCCGACCTGCGAGCTCATCAAAACGGTATCTTGTAAATCTGCGTAGTCTCGTGTGCCAGCTGTGTGTAGTGGTGCAAAGACAGTGGCAGTAGCAGCCGGTCGTCGGTTCGACTTTGCTTCTTTTGGATTTTGCTTGGTATCAGTAGCGCTCTGATAGACATCCAACCATTCCTTCTCAGTCAATGGTGGCATTAATAGATGTGCATGCTTGGCATACCAGGCCTTGATCATGTTCCTAGAACGACTTTTTGGGAAGGGTTTCCCATACCTATTCTTCACTGGGATATTTGGCATAGGCTTGATCGTTCCACCACGGTCGAGGTAGTTGTGAACACCTTTTTGCTTTTTTAAGAGCATACTGAACTTGGCAGGAGGCTGCCACTCTTGAGAGACAGCAGACAGATCGGAAGATGGCTCAGAAGTGGCTGGGTCTGGAGTCGTAATCTCCTTTAGCAATTCTCGACGTCTCTTGCCTTTTCGAGCATAAGCCATTCTGAGGACATTTGCGAGGGCACCTTTATGGCCTTGATTGGCTCTTTGAAGGACATACAGATAGTGTCTCCCTCTTCTTAGCTGTTGAGTTTCATATTGTGTAGGCAATCTTGGGACATTAATAGCAGGCACTCCATGACGGGAGAGCTTGGTAGGACTGAGCTGACGACGGAAGGACCACTGAATGTGTTGAGTATGGAAGTCTTGCAAAGCAGTGTTGAAGAGGTAGCTAGCTTCCCTGAGAAGAGCTCGATATAAATGAAGGGGATTTCTGTATGGACTGTTCATCCCATCGTTGTTGAAACTTCCCTTGTCCGTCCAGTCTTTCTTGCTTGCTAGATCAATGCAGGTCTTTCAGTACACTTGGGATTTCGAGCGCAGTCTGATAGTGACAATTGTAGCCAATGAGTGATGGCGGGTGTTCCCTGACACACGCTAGTGAAAAGCCTGAGAGCCTAGGACGCGTCTGCCGCGAGGGAGTGGGGAAGGTCGCACTTCTGCTATCTGAACCGTGGTCGACGCCATACCGCGACGACAAGATCGCACACGAGCAGAAGGTCGGTCTCACTTCCGCAGTTGAAGCTCCACTCCCTCCTCCACGCGCTTTGACCTCAGCATCGAAAGTGTATACAATATATCATTAGTTGGGTTTGACCAAGCGAACGTCACATTTAGATTTGCTGGACTGCGTTCCGATCAGCTCACTGGACGGTACAAACGTCGTTGACGAGGAGTGACGGCCTCTCGAGTGATACCGCCGTTCAGCTCGACATGCGATAATACATTCAGCATCACTGTCTCCGATATAACATGGCCTCCAGTGTCCATTCGGTCTACCCTCAGCTTCCTCCAACCTATCCTCCACATGCGCACTCGAGTTCTATAAACGGCTCGTTCTCTCAAACCCCGATAGCCTCGTTCGAAGGTCCGACCCAATCCGCTGTGTCGACACCAGCGCCCACACCACCACCTCCCCGGGCTGCGTCTCAGCAACAGATGAATTACAATATGAATGGTGGGCATAGTCATATGATGCCGCCGGCGAACTATGGATCCTATCCAGAGCCAAATATGTTCGCTCAAGCGCAATACCAGCCAAATGGGCAGAGTCCACAGATATACACTGTAGGCAGTAGGTTTTGATATATGCGTTCTGTGCTAACCTAGTCAGGCTGTCTATTCGAATGTGTCTGTGTTTGAGATGGAAGCCAATGGAGTGGCTGTCATGCGACGGCGAGTCGACGGCTGGCTGAATGCGACCCAAATTCTGAAGGTTGCCGGAGTCGATAAGGGCAAGCGAACCAAGGTTTTGGAAAAGGAGATATTGACTGGTCAACATGAGAAAGTCCAAGGAGGTTATGGCAAGTATCAAGGTACTTGGATAAGCTATCAGCGAGGCCGAGAGTTCTGCAGGCAATATGGTGTTGAACAGCTCTTGTTACCCTTGCTCGAGTACGATATTGCTGCTGATGGCGCTCCCGGTCAGCAAAATCTTGAGACTCCAACCAAGGAGCAAGCCATGGCTGCACAGCGAAAGAGGATGTACGGCGGTGACAACCGTACTCCAGGTCATTCTCAGGGAGGCACGTTCTTCAAGAACATGTCTAGTACTGCAGCGAACGCTATTAACGCCCTTAACAGAACAAGGGTAGACTCACCAGCACGAGCAGTTGATGGACGGAAATCTGCCGGCCCTCGACGACCATCACAGCCACAGTTTGCTCAGGATGTCTCGTTTGGTGCCGCAAGTCAACAGAGTACGCACAGCCTTCACTCTCAAGAAAGTTTCGTGGGCAACAATGGTGTTTTGAGTCAGAACGCGAGTTTTGCCGACTACCAAAACCCTGATGCGCAAGAGCCTCCACGGAAAAGGATGCGACCTACACCGGAGAACTCTTTCTTAACTACTTACGACGGGGCTATGGATAACTTTGGAGGTGTTGGTAGTCCAACAGAGGCCAACCAGTCGTTTTTCTCCCAGACTGGCCAGTCTTTTATGGCACCTCAGCCGTTCGTCTTCGGTCTTGAACCGCTTCCTCACCCTACTGGCCAAGTAGAAGAGCAGAGGAAAGAACTGTTACTTGACTTATTCATGGATTCCAACATGACCGACTTTGATGACCATCCGGCTTTTCTTACTTTGAGCGGAGACGAGTTCGAAGTACCGATCGATTCATCTTGCAATACTGCGCTACATTGGGCTGCTACATTAGCTCGACTCCCACTGGTCAAGAAGTTGATGGCGAAAGGCTTCGACATCAGACGAACAAACAGCGGTGGCGAAACGGCGTTGATCGCTGCGTGTCAAGCACGAAATAACCTCGATCAGAATACCTTTCCGCAATTACTGGATTTGCTTGGACCTAGTATTGAGATCAGAGATGGACGGGGACGTACGATGTTGCATCACATTGCAGTCTCTTCAGCTATGAAAGGCCGTGCTGCGGTTGGCAAGTACTACCTGGAATCGTTGCTAGGGTATGTCCTCAAGCAATCCAGCGCACCAGCATCGACGAATGTATCATTTGAAGGAGCTGCTCCATCGCCGATGACGTTGACACGCTTTATGTCGGAGATTGTTAATGCACAGGACAAGTCTGGAGATACAGCGCTCAATGTGGCCGCCAGAACCAGCACGAAAACGATTATCGATCAGCTTATCGAGGTTGGTGCCGATCCTCATATCGGCAACCGCGGCGGTCTTGCTCCTGTTGACTTTGGTGTTGGCGGTGAGGATGGCAATGTTGCCCGAGATACCACTATGACTCAGACATTCGATGCGTCGCAGAGCTTGAATGCCTCTCAACAATCGTTTGAAGAAGCCAAAGAAGGCTTCATGACATGTAAGTCTCGTTTTTCAGATGTCTCAAACTCCGTGCTAACACTCGAACAGCAATGAGTGGGATCTTCGCTCAGGCTGAGTCGGATTTTCAGACAGAAATGAAAGAGAAGGAAGAGGTTCTTAACAAGACCAATGCAGCATTGAAAGAGTCTGGAAATTTCTTAGTAGAGGAAAAGAAGAAGTTGGACGAACTCCAAGCAAGGGCGAGAGAAAGAGAGGAACTCGTGCAAAAGATCAAGAACTTGAAACGCTTCAACCAAGAGTTGAGGGAACAGCTATCCAGCACATCTCAAGTGCAGGAGAATGTGCAGGTAGGGGAGGCTGACAAAGGCCTGGACCTCGACGGCAAGATAAGTAATATAGACGCACTCTTCCCTAATGGGGTCAATAGTCTCGGTTCGAGCATGAGTCAGGAACAGATCACGTTGTTGACATCGCTGGAACGAGCCGAAGTGTTGACGGGACGAGTTCAGGCATACCAGACGCACAATGCGCTTCTTGACAATGAAGCTCGAGGACTGAAAGGACGAAGCAGTGAATTGGAGGAAAGGTATCGCAAGATTATTAGTCTGTGCACTGGGACGCCCGAGGAGCGACTGGACGACCTGCTCGATGGACTTGTTCAGGCGGTTATCAGCGAGCAAAAGGATATGGCTAGCAGCATAGACCTGAGCCGGGTGCGTGATTTTCTGCGGATGGTGCAGCATGATTGATAAATCTGCACAGAGTGCTGGAGATGGGGAGATTGAGAAAGTGGTGTGTTTGATTGTGAATACTCTCTGATTTACCAGTGTGCTACAGAGGTTGAAGCTGTGGTCCAAGCAACCCGTTATTTTGGTGAGTGCTGGAAATTGACAGCGCGTTGACAAGCAGCGAGTGTTTCAATAAACCATCTTTAACCATGATCACTGCTCTCCATATCAGCGTCTCGCGGATGTTGATCGACATAGGCATGCAAGTTATTGCTAGATGTATATCTTATTGGCGCGCTTCGGAATAAGAGAGACCAAATCAATCTGCAAATTGGGGGCCCATATGCCAGTGAAACCGCCAAGGCCCAGGGGTTGATCGTCGTTAGCTCCACACTACTCCTGTTTCGGGGGGTCCCCTGTTTACCGCGCGCTACGTTTCAACCTCCTCCTCGCCAACCATGTTGAGGTACCACTTCTTCGTCCATGCTCCGTTCTCCTTCTTCTAGCTTTCTCCTCCAGATCCAATCGTATCGGAGATCTACCATTAAAAAGCCACCCGCTTCGTGTTGATTCGCCTGTATACATGACGTTTGGCCGGAGCTTTGCAAAACCTACCTGCGACGTGTTTCGTGTGCGGCTAACAACCCTTCTGACAGAAACTGTACCAAGGTTTATACTCCGGAACCAATGACATTGCATCCACTGTGCAAAAGTTTGGGTTCGTCCAGTCTGTCAACGACATCACGAGCGGGAGTTAGCCCACCCTCTCCCCACCGTACCTTGCTTCAATGCTCCGGCAAGACCAACCTTGGAGACTGTTCTGAACCACAGATGTCACACCAACTTGGTCTTCTCCCTTCTGTGTTCCATACCGGCTTCGATAAGACCTCTGATCTGTCCTGCAGGCCATCCTCGCCATTGCTTTTCACTCCCCATTTCGCGTTAAGTGTTACTGGTTGGCGCTTACTTCACAGAAGCAACCATTCATTTCCAGCGGTATCGAAGACCGCGCCCAAGCAGGTCTTAAACGTTATTGTTAGCATTGCTAGACCTCGGCTGGCTTACCATCCCGAACTTTTACATTTGAGCACTCAACATTCCATCGTCCACAAAATGAACGTCATACACTGGGCCATCACTTTGACCCTTCTCGTTTGTGAGGCAAGTCTTGCAGCTTCATCTGCTTTAGTTTACACGCCATCGATCAAAAAGTACGATAATCTGGACGACATCATGAAGCGAACGTCTGCTGTCTATGAGGGAGACTTGGAACGTCGGAGCTCGCAAGGGAGCGGGTTGAGCTTGTCATCGTCAGATGTTGCGCAGAATGCGAGCACACTCACAGCCTGCTCGACCGCGTTGGCGAGACATAATACTGTCGGCAACGAAGCCGGTATGGCAGCCTGCTACAACATTCTCAACTGGCAGGCAAATATGGGGGGCATGTTTCAAGCAGACTTGCGCCTCTATCAAATGGGGCCAGCAACAGGTGCCTTCGTAAACGTCCCCATGAACGCCATTACTGTCAGTCTGGTATATCCTAACAGCACACAATACTCGACTCTCATGAACGCGAAACGAAGCACAGACTCGCTATTACCGCGAGACAACGCAACGACTGAGATTCAACAGTTTTCCTTGCAAGGAAGCTTCAAGATGCAGATTGACCTTAGCAGACTCAACACGTAAGTACGGACATTCCTCCACTCAACTACACCGTACTGACTCGTTCTAGCACTGAACTCATGTCACTTCTTGTTCCACAAATCACCTTGGCCGCCACTTCTGCGAATGGCACTCAAATTACCTCTGACATAACAGCTGATGACACGGCTTACTTTGTTACTGGTCAATTCACGGATCAAGCAACCACTCAAGTTGCAAAGCAAGCCGCGAATCCTGCAATGGCGGTACAAGCGATCTCAGACTCGAAAGGGTTCGTCCTTCCGGGTCGACATTTTGGCATTTTCCCTGTCGGTCTCATCGTGACTGGCATTTGGACATTTCTGTTTATTCTTGCCTATGGATTAGGCACTCTGGGAAGGATGAGACATAGGAACATTTATCGGAAGAGGGTAGCAGCCACGGCTGGCAAAGGAGGGAAGCGGTGATTAAGAAGTGAAGAGTTTTGATTTTTAGCATCAATATACCCATGTACCAGTACAGCATAGCATATACAGCCGATAGAAACGAGACGACGAATTCCATAGACTTAACATTATGACCGCAATGGACACATACTACCTACATACAGTTGTTACTACAGGTCAATTCGACCTTGTGCAGAGAATGCTCACGTGATTGAATGAGTCAGAACGAGGCGACGAACTTTTCTTCTCCGCTTCGAGTTCACAGAATTCTTGTCATTCGTTCCCTTCCACCATTATTGGACCACACGTCCAACTGCCACTAAGCATTTTTCGTCTATGGCTTGATCATGTCCATCATAAGTAAGAAGTACTTACGAATTCATGGTTTTCTGGTTGACTATCTTGAACTCCATGAACGGTGAGTCGAGTGAAAAACAGTGGAATACATCTCGTGATTTCGAGGGCGCTCGTGACAGATTTTCTCGCCGCCAACTTTCCTACTGTTCTGTGTGTGGTCTTAGAGTCGCACGGTACTTACCTTAGCTAATCGTCGGAAACTCACAATCAGCCTGCTGAGTTACCACTACCAGCATACAAGGTTAATTCTGTTTACATTATTACCAGGCCGACTACGCTGCTAGAGCGCTACTGTGCCGGCTATGGAACATCTTTTCCCGTATCCTAAGATGGGGAAATCCTGGCTCGAGGTACTCGAAGACCCTTTGACACGGAAGTTGTTAGGTCACGACGCACAATTGGCTGAGAAAGTACCATTCATCAGTGGAGTTCAATCGAGATTGAAATTCTTACTTCAAGATCCCTTGAAACACTACTCCTTTGCGAAGATAGGATATACAGCGTTAGAAGCATTCCTGCAAGCTAATTGTACAGGACCACCATTGGACTTTGACCCGATTTCCGTGGTCTTGCCAGAGGCTCATTTGAGTGAGGTGCCACAGATCAAGCAGGAAATTATCAAGAGTCTCTCCATCGATGGCATCGACATTTATTCCCTCACACCACATGTGGAGCTGTTTTGGCTTGCAAAGACCATCATGGACAATACGTTGTTAGCCGAGGAAGGTTTCAATGGACGTCGAGCACGATTTCGTGTCAACTTCTGGCACCAGAAGCTGCTTTCCGAAATGTCTGACACTCTTAAGCATATTCTATATCAAGATGCAACCGAACTTGATTCGCTGATGACATCCCGTCTAACTCATGGCGGTGCAGATGCGCAAGAACACATGGTAGAGTTTTTAATCGAGCGCGCCAATATTAGGAGCTTTTATGGAGATGGATCATTGGCTAGAGAGGATTTGCTGAGGGCTGCAAAACTTCGGGATTTCGATTTTGCCCTGACCGGTGCGTTGGGAAAGAGAACAAAATTCCAGCAGAACGATCTCAGTCAACTGGTAGTGATAGCGAAGAGTCGAGGTATCGAGCCTGAGCCTTATAGTATACGAAGTTCAAGCCAAACCAGACAGAATTCTGAGCAGCGCAATTCCATGGAGGGAGACACGAGAGATACATCACTACAGCCAGCTACCCCAAGCTCGACGGGCCTCCCAAACATCCCGAACTCGACCACAGTGGAACATCAGTTACTCAAAACGCAAACAACACAACCAGAGAACATACTTCTTAACCACGATACACTGCTCGAAGACATTCAATTCGCACCGCAACCTTCAGCTCCCGGTGATCTGACAACTGACGTTATCACTGACCAGTCGCATCTTCCTGCCACGCTAGCCTCAATGAATCCAGCTGAACAGCCATTGCTCTATCCTATGGATTCCATCATCCTTCTTGCAGTAGCATCTAGCATTACCAACACACAAGCGTCAGATGGTTTGACTCGAGAAGAGACATTACCGTATGCTACACGAGTGCTCGAAGGAGGATCATCAAACTGGTCAGTCTATACACAAGCACTACTTGTTCGAAGTAGAATAGAAGGCCACAGATCCAAAACTGCCGAAAGAGGTCTCCTACAACTTCAAGCTCTTGTTGACCAGGTGATAGCAGAGACTACAGGGAAGGAAGTGACCGCCCATACGGACGGTGAAGCAGATTCAAACGATTCTACCACACCGAACACCTTCCTTCCAAAACCGACCCAAGCAGAGAGTGCAACTGTGCCTGAACGGCTGGAGTTCATCCATCAAATCTCTCCATCATTCAGATGGGAGCTTGAAGCAGAACTTGCATCGAGATGGACGGCCATGGGTGGTTTGCGATCGGCACTAGAAATTTATGAACGACTCCAGATGCATGCCGAGGTAGCATTGTGTCTGGCAGCCACTGACAAGGAAGCGGAGGCCACCTCGTTGTTGAGAAAACTGCTGTTCACTAATCCTGACCAAGATATGAAGGACGGAGACACAGTACAACTACAGAAACCACAACCAGCAGACACACCACGATTACTATGCATATTAGGCGATATCCAACAGCAACCGAAATTCTACATTTTGGCATGGACATTGTCTTCACACCGATATGCTCGTGCTCAGAGGTCGCTAGGTTCTTTCTACCTTAAAAAGCGTGACCTAGAAGCAGCTGCCCAAGCATATGCAGAAGCTCTCAGTATAGCTCGTCAAGATATTGATACCTGGTTCTCGTTAGGCTGTGTACAATTGGAACTCGAGAATTGGCTAGACGCGGTGGAAAGCTTCACCCGAGTTGTACAGCTTGAAGACAGAGATGCGCAAGGATGGAGTAATCTAGCTGTAGCTCTACTGCGACTGCCTGCACCAGTCCAGCAGTCTACAATCGAAAAACCAGAAGCCTCTGGATTGGATGCTATTGAAGAGAACATTAACGGCAACGAGAAAGAGGTCGACCCGCTGCAGCATACAAGGGAAGCACTACGGGCGTTACGACGCGCAGCCAACCTCCAGCGTGACGATGCACGAATATGGGACAATTATCTAACAGTAGCAGCCAGTATACCGCCCAACCCTGAGCATCCCGAAAAGAGCACACCTTGGCAGGAAGTTATCCACGCTATGAGCAATGTCATAACACTGCGACATAAAAAGGAAGGTGAAAGCTGTATCGACCTGAAAATCTTCGAAGCATTAATCGATCACGTCACCAATACCTGGGATTATCCCACAACAGAAGCGGAGGAAATTGAAACCGAAACTCTTACCAACGACCAACCAGCACAAAATCAAGCACAACAACCCGAAGTAAACACACCAGCAGACGAAGCAACAACCGCCACCCAAGACCAACCCCCCACATCCAACAACCTTCCACCCCGAACGCCCTTCCTAGTCCGCGCCACCCTCCGCCTAACAGACACGCAAATCACCCCCCTGGCAACCACATCCCCAAAACTCTTCCTCCTCCTCTCGCGCCTCTCCCTCTGGCGCCACCGCCCCGCCGATTCCCTATCCTACATAGAAAAATACTGGCGCGCAACCCTAAACACCACTTCCACCTCCACCACCTCTACCAACGCTGATAATGCGCCGGCAGTAATAGTCTCAGCAACGAAAACACTAGTGAACGCATACCAGACCCTCGGCCCTATGCAGCGCGAACGAACAGGCGGATTAGTGGAGAAGGGGTGGCGGTTTAAGAGTAGGAGTGCTGTTAGGAGTGTTATGGGACGCGCGAAGGGCGTTTGGGACCAGGGCGTGGAATATAAGGAACTGGAGGGGCTGATGGAGGGGTTGAAGGTTACGGAGTGAGATTGGGGGCTGTTGTTGGAGGAGGGAGGGAGGGGAGGACGAGAAGGAGGAGATGGAGTTGAGTGCAAGGACTGTGTAGGATGATGGACGTGGAGATAGACGTGGACGTGTGTGGGTACCTTAGTGTTGATTTGCATTCTGCTCCGCTACGTACAGTACATGTGCTTGGCTCATGTAGACCACCTCATGAGTTACATGTACTTGCTACATTCACATAGGTACAGCCGTTCACCATACCTACTGTACGTTCATGGCCATCCATCCGCATGTGCATAGTACTGTTCTATGTAAACACCATCTTCCATTCTCACTCCAACGATTCCAGTATTATTAAATTAAAAGTCGAGGGGAACACAAACAGGAAGAAGATTTTGGAGGATGGCTTTAGAATTATTTCATCCGTCAATGTTGTGTTGTTTTGTATTGTGTTGTATTATCTTGTTTCGCTTACCATGGCATCTGGAAGATTTCGATAATAAGCACTGCTACGTTGCGGAGAATCAAGGTCCTTCTGCTCATCGACACGTCGCTTTTGTCTATGAATCTGCAGCCGATTCGACTACAGGCAAATTCAGACTGATTCCAGTCGAGAAAATCTACGAGTTTAACCCGAAAAGATTCGACCGTAATGCCATGTCGATTGAACAAGCCGAAGCTGCGTTCCGGAAACGATCCACAATGCCCGAATGGCTGGAACGTGTTGAGGAGAAGTCTCTCCTACGCCAGAAACAGCAAGTCGTGGAAGAACGAAGTAGCAAGCTGTATTCTGGTGAAGCCAAGAGCAACAGATATGCCGGTCGTACCGGAGAAGACGCCGATATCGATTTTGACGATGATGAATTGTTTGCCGATGACGAGGAAGGCGATGTCATCAAAGTGCAGGATGAGGACGAGAAGTTTGCTGAGAAGAGGATCAAAGAGGATCAACTTAAGGCAAATTTCTTCGCGGTGAAGACTGAAAAAGAGTATGATGAGGAAGAGGAGGAAGAAAACAGAGAAAAGGAGGCAAGAAGAGGAAACCACTCTAGAGGCATTCGAAAAGCTTTGGAAAAGCATGAAGGCGATTACAACCACGGGAGCGATTCTGAGTATTCTTCATCTGTAAGTTCTATTGTCTCCAGACAATTCGGTATATACTAACGATAACTAGTCGGATTCCGAAGAGGAGACACCAGAAGAAGCAGAAAAACGGAAGGCCGCTCAACTTCTCGACGACCCCAACAAACCGACAGCACCACCATCTGGAGTAACCACACCCTTGTCCCGTAAGGACAAACCTCCAGGGGGTCTCAGCGATCGGGATGGCGGTCCCAAGAAGTCTCTCAAACGTCCTGGCTCACCAAATCTCTCTGAACCTGGCTCAGGCACAGACACTTCAGTTCGCAAGAAACCAAAAACGAAACACCTCTCCGCAACTCAACCCATACCCACAATCTCTCGGCCGACTTCACCTGCAAATGCTCCGCCTTCTTCCGCTCCTCAAAAGCTTAAAATTCGTTCTGGCGTTGGGTCAGACACTGACGGCGGCACTCTCTCCGATGCAACACGTCGCAAGAAGCTGAAGAAAACTCAGCAAGGAGGCGGTTCTTCACGCGCGAGTTCCCCTGCTCCAGGTCAACAAGCGAGGACTAACATTCCTTCTCGACCCTCTTCAATTGCTCCAGGAGCATCTTCACCAGTTACATCTATGCCTACCCATGACGATATTCGAGGCTATATTCAACGCTCAATGCCACAGGGCATGACAGTAGTCCAATTCATACAGAACGTGCCACATCCTAAAGAGCGAGGTTCAGAGTTTATTAAACTGACATTGCAAATTGCCAAGAAAGTCGCACATGAGGATGGAAGACAAATCCTAGTGCTCAAAGACAGTGCTCAACCCACTTAGTGTGCTGGAGACCGATGTATCTGTCACATACTACCAGACGCACCACTTGAGAATATTCTGTATACTCGACTTTGGGTTCTCCACCAACAAATCAGTTTGCAGTTGAGGATGAAGATGGGAGACCAATCCTAGGTAGTGCTCCAAGACAGTGCTCAGCCTCTTTAGGATGGTGGAAACTGGTGTATCTGCACCATACCAACAGATGCATCAATTGAGAATATGATACGGACTCGAGTTTGGGCTCTTCAACAACAGATGCAGATCGCCAGGAATTAGACATCGACCTTGATTATTTGTAAGCACTCTTCTTTCCCGGTGCGGCAGAGTTGGAGAGTACGGGAGTGACCACCACCGCACTGCCACGTCGAAGATACACCAGCACAAGTCCCACACATATCATTTAAACGGATGAGCGAACCACAATCGCCACGTGGAATCGATATATAACCAGATCTACAGGCGCACGAAATACCACGAGAATCCAGGACTTCGCATTGGTAGAAGTGTACAACACATGAAGACGGGTTCGAACTCTCATTCGTCATGGCATTAATAGGGGTTATCGCAATCACGGTTCGTTAGGGAGCATCAAGGAGTCAGAGCACTTGGGTACTCTCCGTAATATCCATAGCTCCAGATTTTGTGGTAAGCGAAACAAGATAATACAACACAATACAAAACAACACAACATTGACGGATGAAATAATTCTAAAGCCATCCTCCAAAATCTTCTTCCTGTTTGTGTTCCCCTCGACTTTTAATT
>Ga0115848_100496_pt1 | contig 15536 bp, 13 predicted proteins | sample InSIn3gowninarea_FD_83862 | JGI IMG/M metagenome (GOLD analysis project Ga0115848, IMG submission 83862) | reverse complement strand
ACTTGGCCGGGATTAGTAATCGTGCTAACAGGACTTCCCGTATATTATTTCTGGAAATTTATTGGAAGTCAGAAAAATTAGATTTTCACTTCAATACTTTCAACCCATTTTTCCGGATAAACGAATAGATTTTAAGCTTATAATTGCTATTTTCGCCAACTGTTTATTGAAGTAAATACATATTTTATGCCCCTGAGAGAAGAGTTAGAAGCAAGTGGAAACTGGCTTTTTATAAGAAGAAGCTGGTTGCCCGTACTGCTATATCCATTCGCCATTGCGGTTTTGTATTTTTACCAGGATGCTACCTATCCGCTAATTACTAATGTCACTTGGAGTATATTTTGCTTATTGGTATCTTATGCAGGGCTATTCATCAGAGCTGTAACGGTTGGATTCACTCCCAAAGGAACCTCAGGTAGAAATACAAATCAGGGTCAGATTGCAGAAGCATTAAATCAGACAGGTATTTACTCTACCGTGCGACATCCACTTTATTTAGGTAATTATTTGATGTGGTTAGGTATAATTCTTTACTGCAGCCTCTGGTGGTTTTCCGTAATTTGCTCGTTGGCTTACTGGCTTTATTATGAGCGTATAATGATTGCTGAAGAAGAGTTTTTGCGTAGAAAATATGGTGCGGCGTATGAAAACTGGGCCGGCAAAACTCCTGCATTTTTACCTAAACTTTCTTTATGGCGATCGGCTACTCTAACCTTTTCTTTTAAAAACGTATTAAAGCGGGAGTATAATGGTTTCTTCGCAGTAGCAATTTCGTTTGCTATGTTGAACGTATTGAAGTGAAAATCTAATTTTTCTGACTTCCAATAAATTTCCAGAAATAATATACGGGAAGCCCTGTTAGCACGATTACTAATCCCGGCCAAGTAAAATTAGGCTTAAATCTGATCAGCAAAATACAAAAAACTGTTCCCATCAAAATGTACAGTATTGGTAATAGCGGATATCCAAACGCTTTGTAAGGCCGTTCGGCCTCTGGCTGCTTCCTCCTTAAGATAAAAATACCGGCTATAGTAAGAATGTAAAAGATAACAACTACCAACGAAATCATATCCAGCAAATCGCCATACGTTCCGCTTAAGCATAAAATAGATGCAACGATGCATTGAATCCATAGAGCAAACTCGGGAACAGCACTTTTATTTAGCGAAGCTGTTTTTTTAAAAAATAAGCCGTCCTTTGCCATGGTATAATAGACTCGCGCTCCCGAAAGTATCAGACCATTATTGCATCCGAATGTAGAAACCATAATCATAAGCGCAATAATCTTTGTTCCGATATTGCCGAAGATGCTTTGGGACACAACAACGGCTACCCGATCGCGTTGGGCAGATGCTATTTCCTGCAAAGGAAGTACGGCAGTATACATGACATTGGCAGAAACGTAAATGATGGTGACTATTAACGTGCCTAAAAACAGGCTCAGGCCAATATTTCGTTTAGGATTTTTGATTTCTCCGGCGATGAACGTAACGTTGTTCCATGCATCACTACTAAAAATTGATCCTACCATCGCCGCAGCTATGGCTCCCATCGCTGCCACGGCTGTATAAGTCTCGGCCGAACCATCCTTATTTAACTTGTGCAAATTCCATGCATCGTTCCAATTTGCAGACCATATATTCTGATTTAGAGCAAACAATCCAAAGACAATGAGTCCGAACAGGCTCACAAGCTTAGTTAGCGTAAAGGTGGTTTGAATTAGCTTCCCACCTTTAACTCCCCTGGTGTTAATATAGGTAAGCAAAACAATGATGGCAATGGAAAGCAACTGGGCCGGAGAAATAGTTAGTGAACCCATTGAAAAAGCCACCCGTTCCTCGCTTACAGCAGGAATTAAATACGCAGTAAATTTTGCAAAAGCAACTCCAACAGCGGCTATTGTACCTGTCTGAATTACGGCGAAGAAGCTCCATCCATAAAGAAATCCGACAAGCGGATTGTAAGCTTCCTTCAGATACACATATTGCCCGCCCGCCTTAGGAAACATACCGCTAAGTTCGCCATAACTAAGGGCAGCAATCAATGTCATCAAACCTGTAAGTAGCCAAACCACGATCAACCAGCCAGAAGATCCAACATTTCGGGTAATGTCGGCACTAACTATAAAAATTCCAGACCCTATCATGCTTCCGGCAACTAGCAACGTTGCATCTAGCAGGCCTAGTTCACGTTTCATACCCTGTTCTTCGGGAGCTTCTCTCATAGTTTTTTAAAGTAATTTCTCTAAAATATCTAAAAAAGCTTCATTTGAAAATTTTCGTCAAACAAAATGTTCTTCAAAGCCGTCAATAGAACAGAGAAATTACTGTTTAACACGTAATTAAATTTGTATAATCGAATTACGCTACTATTTTTGACTTTATCAGAATTAACCAACAAACTTTAAATTATAAAAGAGCTCTATGCAATTTTTTCAACAAAATCTAATCTACCTTATTCCTGTATTTGGCCTGATTGGCATTCTCGTGATGCTGACTAAGTCTGCCTGGGTAACCAAGCAAGAGGCGGGCGACGAAAACATGAGAACTTTATCCGGATACATTGCAGATGGAGCTATGGCCTTTTTAAGGGCTGAATGGAAGATTCTATCTTATTTTGCAGTCATTGCAGCTATTCTGCTCGCTTATTCGGGAACTTTGGTAGAAACCTCAAGCTGGGTAATTGCTATTTCGTTCCTCATAGGCGCATTCACCTCGGCTTTGGCAGGATACATTGGGATGAATATTGCAACTAAAGCCAATGTAAGGACCACTCATGCTGCCCGCACCAGTTTGGCTCAAGCCTTGAAAGTTTCTTTTACAGGCGGATCAGTAATGGGAATTGGCGTTGCGGGATTAGCAATTCTAGGCTTAGGTTCCTTATTTATTGTCTTTTACAAAATGTATGTGGGCAACAGTGGTGACGTGAACGGGTTTGAAATGGAAAAAGCCCTGGAAGTCCTCGCTGGTTTTTCGTTAGGAGCCGAATCTATTGCTCTTTTTGCTCGAGTAGGTGGAGGAATTTATACAAAAGCGGCTGACGTAGGCGCTGACCTTGTTGGAAAAGTTGAAGCCGGGATTCCTGAAGACGACGTAAGAAATCCAGCAACAATTGCAGACAACGTTGGTGATAATGTTGGCGATGTTGCCGGTATGGGCGCCGATTTATTTGGCTCTTATGTTGCAACTATCCTCGCAACCATGGTTCTTGGCCGGGAAATTAAATCCGCAGATGACTTTGGAGGAATTGCGCCTATCCTTTTACCCATGCTTATAGCTGGATTGGGACTAATTTTCTCTATCTTATCGACTTCATTCGTACGAATAAAAAACGAGACCGATAGTGTACAAAATGCGCTCAATCTTGGAAATTGGTCTTCAATTGTTTTAACAGCCATCGCTTCCTTTTTTGCCGTTAAGTGGCTATTGCCAGATAATATGAGTATCAGAGGTTATGAGTTCACCAGTATGGACGTCTTTTTTGCAATCCTGGTGGGACTGGTAGTAGGTACACTAATGAGTATTATTACAGAGTACTATACAGCAATGGGAAAACGGCCTGTGCGCTCAATTGTTCAGCAATCTTCCACTGGTCATGCTACTAATATTATCGGCGGACTATCTGTTGGGATGGAATCGACCGTTTTACCTATCCTGGTGCTTGCTGCTGGTATCTATGGTTCCCACCACTTCGCTGGCTTATATGGTGTAGCGATTGCTGCTGCAGGTATGATGGCCACTACTGCCATGCAACTAGCCATAGATGCCTTCGGACCCATAGCCGACAATGCAGGCGGAATTGCTGAAATGAGCCAGCTTCCTGAAGAAGTGCGACATCGTACAGATAACCTTGATGCGGTTGGTAATACAACTGCAGCAACCGGAAAAGGCTTTGCGATTGCTTCTGCTGCCTTGACATCTCTGGCACTCTTTGCTGCATTCGTAGGCATTGCAGGAATAGACCGAATTGATATATACAAAGCAGATGTCCTGGCGGGACTTTTTGTTGGAGGCATGATACCCTTTATTTTCTCCTCCCTTGCCATATCTGCTGTAGGAAGAGCGGCTATGGATATGGTTCAGGAAGTGAGGCGCCAGTTCAAAGAGATCCCTGGTATAATGGAATATAAGGCCAAACCTGAATACGAAAAGTGTGTGGCTATATCAACAAAAGCTTCCATTCGCGAAATGCTGTTACCAGGCGCAATTGCCCTTATTGTTCCACTACTCGTTGGATTTGCTTTCGGACCGGAAGTATTGGGAGGTACCCTAGCGGGAGTAACGGTTTCTGGAGTATTGATGGGAATGTTTCAGTCTAACGCTGGTGGAGCCTGGGACAATGCCAAGAAATCTTTTGAAAAAGGAGTTTTAATAAACGGCGAGATGTTCTATAAAAAATCAGAACCGCATAAAGCATCGGTAACTGGAGACACAGTAGGAGATCCGTTCAAAGATACTTCTGGCCCTTCAATGAATATCCTCATTAAATTGATGTCTATTGTATCTTTGATTATTGCTCCGCATATTTCTGCTCATGTAACTCACACTGCTAGTAAACCTGAAGTTAAAAAGGAGATTAAGTTGGTCACAACTGAAATTGAGAAAGAAAAAATTTAACTTAAGCATAACTTTTTTGTTAAAGAAAGGGGTTTTACGATTAAAATCCCTTTCTTTATTCATATACGCTATATTTACCGGCATTTTGTTCAGGCACTAGATTCTTTTTAATCCATTATAAGATGAGTTTATTTATAAAGAAACCATTAAGTCAACTATTAGAGGACACAACAGATTCCGGGAAAGGGCTAAAACGCACCTTAACTGCAGCATCTCTTGTTGCGTTGGGTATCGGAGCAATTATCGGCGCAGGCTTGTTCGTGAGAACAGCTGCCGCTGCAGCTCAAAACGCAGGGCCGTCTGTTACTATCGGATTTATTGTGGCAGCCATTGGTTGTGCGCTTGCTGGTTTGTGTTATGCAGAACTTTCTTCATCTATTCCTATCGCCGGAAGTGCATACACTTATAGTTATGCCACCATGGGTGAGCTTATTGCCTGGATAATAGGCTGGGATCTGATTCTGGAGTATGCGGTGGGTGCAGCTACTGTAGGCATCGCCTGGAGTGAGTATTTGAATAATTTACTATCAAACGTGCTCCATGTCTCGCCTATACCCTATGAGTTCAGTCACTCGCCTTTCGAACATTCGCTAAACGGCGTCCATGGGATTATAAACCTCCCTGCCCTCGCTATCGTTACAATTCTTACCTTTCTATTGATAAGAGGCACACAGGAGTCTGCGGTAGTGAATGGCATAATTGTAGTAGCAAAGGTTGCTATAGTAGTTTTACTTATTGTCATCGGGTGGGGATTTATTAATCCGGTAAATCATCAGGAGTACATTCCTAAAGCAACCACTTATGTAGATCATCAGGGTATATCTCATAACTTTGGAGGAATTATGGGGATTCTCGGTGCTGCGGGGGTTGTATTTTTTGCATTTATAGGTTTCGACGCAGTGAGTACCGCTGCTCAGGAAGCCAAAAACCCTAAACGAGACATGCCTATCGGGATACTTGGATCATTAGTGGTTTGTACTATTTTATATATCCTTTTCGCTCATGTGCTAACGGGAGTTGCCACAGTCGAAGACTTTCGAACAACCGGCCGTGAGGCATCTGTTGCTTTTGCTATCGAGAAATATATGAAAGGTTACACCTGGCTCGCTCAGTTCGTTACAGTGGCGATTTTAGCCGGATTCTCTTCCGTTATTCTGGTAATGCTTTTGGGACAATCACGCGTTTTCTACTCGATGAGTAAGGATGGACTTTTACCAAAGATGTTTAGTGATATCCACCCAAAATATAAGACTCCCTATAAGGCAAACTTATTTATTCTAATCATTGTAGGATTATTTGCAGCGTTCATTCCTGGAGACATTGTTGGAGACATGACAAGTATTGGAACACTTTTCGCTTTTATGCTGGTTTGTGCAGCAGTGATCGTTCTGCGTAAAACCGATCCAGATTTACCGAGGCAATTCAAAACACCCTTCGTTCCTCTTGTCCCTATCCTCGGAATTATTGTCTGTGGAGCAATGATATTTGGATTGGGATGGACTAACTGGGCAAGACTAATTGGTTGGCTGCTTGTAGGCTTTGTTATTTATTTTGGCTATAGCAAGAATCATTCACACTTACGTAAGGGAAAAGTTGAAGTACCTATAGATCCTCCAAATCCACATTTTCCCGAATAGGTAGGATTTGGCTTCTTTTTATAACTAAGGGTATTTAAAAGGAAATGGGACTGGATTTTAAGCAGGTATTATCGGTTACAATGATCCTGTTTGCGATTATTGATATTATAGGAGCGATCCCCGTAATTATCAATTTGCGGCAAAAGGCTGGAGAAATACAATCTGAAAAGGCCAGTGTTGTAGCTCTTGTCTTGATGATTTTGTTTCTATTTCTTGGAGACGAATTACTTAAAATCATTGGCCTTGATATACCCTCATTTGCTATTGCCGGTTCCATCGTTATTTTCATTATCGCTATGGAAATGATTTTGGGAATAACGTTGTTCAAAGAGGAACAACCGGAAAGCGTGTCCATCGTACCCCTCGCCTTTCCGTTGATTGCGGGCGCCGGTACTATGACAACACTCCTGTCGCTGAAATCCGAATATGCAACGGTAAATATCCTTATTGGGATAATTTTAAACATGCTATTCGTTTATATCGTGCTTAAAAACACGAAACGCATTGAAAGAAAACTTGGAAAATCAGGCTTGTCTGTACTACGAAGATCATTCGGGCTGATCCTGTTGGCAATTGCTATTAAATTATTTCGCAGTAATACCGGACTTTGAAGTGAAGTTTACAGAACGAAGCTCTCGTCAAGAGTAATCTGTTAGCTCTCCTTCAGCAAGCGGGCAACAAACATCGTATCAGCTTTTTTGTCATAGCCCCTAAGCACTTCTTGTTTTTCTAATTTCAGGTTAAATTCCTGTTGGAGAAACAAAACGTTTTCTTCATTCTCTTCCGTAAACACGGAGCAAGTTATATAGACTAGCGGCTTCTCCGGCTTCAGATACTTTACCACATTTCGAAGAATAGATCGCTGCAAACGTTGAAAACTTCCAATCTTCGCTTCCCGAAACTGGCTGATCATCTCTGGCGTTCTTCCCCATGTTCCGCTTCCCGAGCAGGGAGCGTCTACAATAATTCCATCAAAGTGGAAATCATGAATGTATGGTTCCGGGTTTTGTGTAAGGTCCAGGACCTTTTTCTGATATTTTTTAAGCCCTGCAAGCTGAAAACGTTCATTAAGATTAGCAAGAATAGTTTCTCTCATATCAGAAACAACCAACTTAATTTGGGGTTGCTGATGGAACAAAAGCAAGGATTTACCTCCGGAAGCAGCGCAACAATCCCACCAATAATCATATTGTTTTGGTTGGAAATAAGCACCCGTCTGCTGCGACGAAATATCCTGAATCTCAAAGAATTTCTCTTCCGGAAAAATCTGATCTAATTTTGTTCCGTTCGGTAGGCGAAGACAATCAAAACTTTCCTTCTTGTAAGGAACAGCTGCCGAATCAAGAACAGCAAGAACTCCACTTTCCTTATTCGGATGGATGCGAATGAATAAATCTGGCTGGACGAAAAATGACTTTAGGAAGGCGTTTTGGTCGATCCCTTGAGACAAATGTCCCGCGAAAGGAAAGACATCAGACAATTCGAACCCGAGTTTTAAGTCTGACAGAATTTCAAGTTTTTCGTCAACACTAGCCGAAATAGATGCATTCAGCTTCTGATGAAAATGCTCCAGAAATGGTGTAGGACTTGCCTGACAGAGAAATTCTGCAACAAATAAGCGGTCGGAAGGAGACGATTCGGAAAGTGCTTTACCAATCCTAAAATAATTATAGATCAGGCGGGAAGCAATACGGCGATCGTTTGAACCCATTTGCTTGTTTTCCCGAAAAAAGCCCGGAAGAAACCTGGCTAGCGGTACCTCTCCCGGGTAAGCAGCTAATAGTGTTTGAAACGTTTTCAACTGCTGATCGAAACGCGATGGCCTCTGATTTATATTTTCCAACTCGACTCCTCTGCCTCCGATATTTTAGAATTTATTTCAAGTTATTATTCCCACTCTATAGTAGCGGGTGGCTTTGAACTTATGTCGTAAACTACCCGGTTAATACCCTTTACATTATTAATAATCTCGTTGGATATTTTCGCCAGTAATTCGTACGGCAGGTGGCTCCAATCAGCAGTCATGCCATCTACTGAACCCACCGCGCGAAGGCAAATAACATGTTCGTAGGTCCGTTCATCACCCATAACTCCGACCGACTGGACCGGCAGAAAAATGGCACCTGCCTACCATACTTTGTCGTACCAACCGGACGCTTTCAAGTTATTTATGTAAATAGCATCAGCTTCCTGAAGAATAGTTACTTTTTCACGAGTTATGTCTCCTAAAATCCGGATTGCCAGCCCTGGCCCAGGGAAAGGGTGTCTTCCCAGGATAATATCGTCAATACCGAGTGCTTTTCCAACCCTCCTCACCTCGTCTTTAAATAAGGTATTTAGAGGCTCAACCACTTTAAGTTTCATAAAGTCCGGCAATCCTCCAACGTTATGATGAGACTTTATAGTTGCCGAAGGCCCTTTTACAGAGACAGATTCAATAACATCAGGGTAAATTGTTCCCTGTCCAAGCCATTTTACATCCTGAACTTCATGTGCCGCATCGTCAAAAACTTCGATAAATACACGGCCAATCGTTTTCCGCTTTTGTTCCGGATCTTTAATTCCTGCCAGCTGATCAAGGAAACGATCTTTAGCGTTAATACCGCGAACGTTCAACCCCATATGCTGATAGGAATCCAGCACCTGCTCAAACTCGTCTTTCCTCAACAGCCCATTATCCACGAAGATGCAGTGAAGGTTCTCTCCTATAGCTTTATGTAAAAGAACCGCCGCTACTGAAGAATCCACTCCTCCTGATAAACCGAGTACCACTTTATCCTTTCCTATCTTTTCTTTCAGGGAAGCAATAGTTGTATCAATAAAGGAATCCGGCGTCCAATCTTGACGGCAACCACAAATATCTACAAGGAAATTTTCTAGAAGCTGCTTCCCGTCGGTACTGTGAGTTACTTCCGGGTGGAATTGAATACCGTAAGTTTGAAAACCCCTGACTTGATAAGCAGCTACTCTGACGCTGTCTGTGCTTGCAATTACTTCAAACTCCTGTGGGATGTCTGCAATAGTGTCACCGTGAGACATCCAAACCTGCGATTCAAGAGGAACGTGCTTCAGTAACGGATTTTGATCATTTATAAATTGAAGGTTAGCGCGGCCATATTCACGAATGGTTGATGGTACAACCTCACCACCTGAAAACTGTGCTAAATATTGTGCTCCATAACATACTCCAAGAAGAGGTAATTTGCCATGGAATTGTTGAAAATCTATTTTCGGTGCATCCGCCTGGCGTACAGAATAAGGACTTCCTGAAAAAATTACGCCTTTTACCGTTGCATCAAATTCTGGAAGGTGATTGAAGGGATGAATCTCACAATAAACATTAAGCTCTCTGACTCTCCGGGCAATTAATTGAGTATATTGAGACCCGAAGTCAAGAATGATGATCTTTTCTTGCATGGGCAAAGATAAAAAAGCTTAGAGAAGTTAGAAAGCTTAATTTCAGATAATAAGAACTACTGGCGAAGGAACTTTTCAGCTGCAATTCCTTCAAGTCCATAAGTGAAAATCAGCGTATCTGCTTCCAGCGTGTATCTTATCCCAGGTTTTGATTCACTTGATGTATCCTGAACTATAATTTCGGTATCCCCTACTTCGTAAGTACCAATAAGCTTAAACTGCGACCCCTTATCGGCCTTCTTAAAGTACTCGCCTCCACTTGTGAAACGAACCGCTGCACCGCTGTTAACTTTGTCCCAGTGCAGATGACCTCCCCAATGGTCATTTTGATAAACTTCAACCAACGTCCAGTCTCCCTGAATCGATTTTTCCCCAGCTATTCTGGATGATTGTTTGGTTTCGACTTTTTTAGGCGAAAGATCTTTAGAACATCCGGCGAAAGCCAGAAAAGAAATAAGCAAATAGGCAGAAAGGTTTAGGAATTGATTCTTTTGCATTTCTATCGTTTTGATAATATATACGATAGCCGGATTCAAAACGTAACAGCCGAAAAATTAAAAACAAAAAGGCTCCTAAGATTCGGAGCCTTTATAGTAATATTAAAAAAGCCTAAAACATTGCCATCATTTTCCTAACCAATCCGGTAGAAAGAGTGCCTGGTTTGTAGGTTCTTATCACTCTTACCGGTGCGTTTTCGCGAAGCCGTGTTTTCAAACGTTGCTGCATATATTGAACTACCTCTTCTTTCTGTACCTCGCCGGTTTCTTTTACCGCCTTAAGAGATCGCATAGAAAGCATTGCCAACACACCTCCTATTACGAAAAAGAAGTTCCAGCCCTGTAAGTTAATTAAATGTAGCACGGTGCTGTGGCCACCGTTTGCCCATTCTATATTCCAGGCTAGCTGATGAGAAGCAAAGAAATCAGCCATCAAGCCTCCCAATAAAGGAGCCACTGCTGTAAAGAAAGAAACAATCATATTTCGGGCGGAAATATAAACCATAGCATCTTCTCTCGGTGCGAGTTTCATTGCAATGTTTGATATTGCTAAATTAATTCCGGCAGTAGATATTCCGCTAAAAATATTAATTACAATAAGAATTGCCAGGCTAGATGCTTGAGACGAAGGAATTGCTGCGAAAGCCATTGCCAAAATGCAAATAATATATACTGGTGCACAAATGCGGATAATTGTTTTGTTGCTATAACGATCTGTATATCTTCCCCACATCTTTATAGAAACAATACTGCTTACCTGACCAACAACGGTTAAAGCGATAATGTAAGACATAGAAAGACCTATGGTTTTCAACATAAAAACAACGAAGAACGGTATAGCTAAATTCAGAGCGAAAGCCCAGGAAGAGTTAAAAATCAACAGTTTACGGAAGTTCCTATCCATTAACGGCTTCTTAAACAAAAGAAACATATTTTGCTGAACATACTCTGCTTTTGGCTCTTTAACCTTTGAAAGGAAAAACACTCCTGACATTCCGAATATTCCGCCTACAAGGAACATAATAAAATACATCATCGTGACCTGATCGGAATGATGAGCTTTCATATAATCGACAAAAAAAGCTACGCTCAGACTGAAAACAACACTTAATGTTTGAATAACTTTGGTACGATGCGAGAAATACTGACCTAAAATTCTCTCTGGCACAAGATCTTTCATCCAGGAACCCCAGCTTGCCTGAGCAACTGATCCAAAAAAGTAATGAAAAAACAGTAAGAGTATTAAAGCTTGCAATCCGGTTCCAGCAGAGAATAGGAACGGGATTATTCCAATAACAAAAAGTGGTACACGCGAAAGAAAAGAAGCAAGCACAGTTACCGCCTTGCGATTGTTATACTTTTGAACAAGCCATATGGAAAGCACCTGGAATACGTTGGTTAATATAGGTAATGCTGCCAGTAATCCGATCTGGAAGTTAGAAGCGCCTAGGTGTAGTGCCATTGCCACTAGAAAGGTTCCGCCTGTTAGTGTAATCATTCCCTCGGCAGCAACGCTTTCCTTTACAACCAAGTTCAAACCTGATTGGGTTTGATTTTCTGTTAATGTTTCAATTGGTCTTAAAAAATTCATAATAGTAGAATCCCTCTTTTCTCTTAAACCTCTTTGATTAATACCCGCTATTGCTTTGATGGCATTGGAAATAGTTAGATTTCTTTGATTTTCCAGGCAGATCGTGAATCAAATTACAAGCATGATTACGCCACCTAAATAGATAGGTTACAGCAATTTCAAAAAATGTTTTTAGCAAGTTCTTGGATACTAAACTTGTCAGGCAGACGTTTCTACTTCGTATTGATGAGTTACAAAAAAATGGATCAGGTTGAACAAGATATCCCTGGAGTAAAGACTTACTTTGTGGATTGCATTAAGTGTAATGAGGTAAAGGAGATTTATGATTATTCTGCTTCAAAAATCTGCCTTGATTGCGGGGAAGAAAACTATATCACACTCTCTTCCGACTAAATTTTAGTGTCAAAACCAGTGGCATAGAAAGTTATCCACGACTTGAAACTTCGTGTAAAGCAGCTCGTAGAACGATTATGAACAATGGTCATGAATGTTTTTAGTCATTTTTAAAAATTCTCTCAATGCCACTAAATTTTATAAAAGTGCTAACCCTCAATGGGTATATTTCGCTTAACAAGACTAGTATAATTTCTATCGACAAAGTAGATGAAGGAACGCAAATTGTGTTGTTTACCTCACCTTATTCTGATGAACCTATCACAATTAATTCGGTAGAATCTTACGAAACTATATTAGAGACCTATTTTGCCGGTTAAGTCAGGCTTCAATCTCTAAATCCCTCTCAGTTTCTGAAGAAAGCCCCCCCTTTCTAAGAGCACTGTTTTTCAAAATTCTTCCAATACCATTTTCAATCTTTCTCGTAACCGTCTAACTTAGGCAACAAACATTGTCTATGAAAGCGATTGTTATCACAGAGCCAGGCGGTCCGGAGGTTTTGCATTTGGAAGAAAGGCCAGTTCCCGAGATTAAGGGTAATGAAGTTTTAATAAAAGTTAAGGCAGCAGGTGTTAACAGACCTGATATTATTCAACGAAAAGGACTTTATCCCGCCCCTCCTGATGTATCGCAAGAAATCCCGGGCCTTGAAGTCTCTGGTGTTATTGAAAAATGTGGATCGGATGTTCGTGGTTGGCATTTAGGAGAACAAGTGTGCGCTCTTCTAAGTGGAGCAGGATATGCCGAATACGTTGCAGTGGATTCAAGACATTGCCTTCCCATACCTGAAAACCTTTCTTTTCCTGAAGCAGCAAGTTTACCAGAAACAGTATTTACGGTTTGGCACAATGTTTTTCAACGAGGAAAATTTAAAAGCGGAGAGCGCCTTCTTGTTCACGGTGGTTCGAGTGGCATCGGAATCACAGCCATTCAACTTGCCCGTATTTTAGGAGGTCGAATATTTACAACGGTAGGAGACAAAAAAAAGGCTGCTCTGTGCAAAGCATTAGGGGCAGATATTTGCGTCAATTATAAATCTGAGGACTTTGGAGCATTGCTTAAAGAGGAAGGGGTTGACGTAATACTAGACATGATTGGTGGTGATTATACAGCCAAGAACCTAAAATTATTAAGGAATGATGGCAGACTAATATTTATAAATGCCATGAAAGGAGGGAAAATGGAGCTGGATGCGTTAGATATAATGAGAAGACGGCTTACTATTACAGGAAGCACACTTCGCCCCAGAGATGCCGAATTTAAAGCCGCGCTTACACAAGAAATACACGAAAAAGTATGGCCTTTAGTTTCCAGAGGAGATTTTAAACCGCAAGTTTTTAAAGTCTTTCCGCTACCCCAGGCAGCTGACGCCCATCGCTTGATGGAAAGCAGCAATCATATCGGAAAAATAGTACTCTCAGTAAGCTAATTTTTAATTTTCCTGATTTCTAAATGCTTATTATCCATTTTCCGGGCTCGGAAAACAAAAACTACAACGCGGTGTAAAGTAATAACTAGTTTATTAATAGACTTTGCAGTATGCGAAAGAACAAGTTCATGTTTGCCACAGGGATAGAAAACAGCTATCCAACAATTACTCTTCCAGACGGCACAAAGAAGCGCATCGACGAAATGGAGAAATGCGGCCATTACAAATATTGGAAGGAGGACTTCCAGCTTGTTAAGGAAATGGGAATTGAATTCTTACGTTACGGAGCACCCTACTATAAAACTCATCTTGGTCCCGGACAATATGACTGGTCTTTCACCGATGAAACGTTTAACTATTTGAAAGAGTTAAAAATTGTCCCCCTGGTCGATCTTTGCCACTTTGGAGTTCCAGACTGGCTGGGCGACTTTCAAAACAGAGATTTCCCCGCTTATTTTGCAGAATATGCGAAAGCCTTTGCCGAGCGGTATCCATATATTCAATTTTATACACCAATAAACGAGATTTTTATTGCCGCTGCATTTTCCGGGTCATACGGGTGGTGGAACGAATGTAAAGCCGATGACAAATCCTTCGTAACGGCTCTTCATAACCTTTGTAAGGCTAACGTATTAGCGATGCATGAAATTGTGAAGCTAAATCCGGAAGCAACTTTCATTCAGAGTGAATCGTCTGAATACTTTCATCCTGAAAATCCGGATTGCGATGCGCTTGCCACTTTTCTCAACCAGAAGCGGTTTCTCTCACTCGATTTAAGCTATGGATATCCGATAAGTGTACCGATGTATGAGTACTTACTGGATAACGGAATGACGAGACAGGAATACCACTGGTTCGAACAAAATCAGGTGAAGGGAAATTGTATCATGGGAAACGATTATTACATCACGAACGAGCACATGGTTCATCCAGATGGAACAACATCTGCAGCGGGTGAAATATTTGGCTACTATGTAATTACCAACCAGTATTATAACCGTTATCGCCTTCCAGTGATGCACACTGAAACGAATATTCGGGAACCGGATTCTGTGAGGTGGTTACAAACGCAGTGGGCCAATGTTCGCCGCTTAAAACGAGACGGAGTACCTATTTACGGATTTACCTGGTATAGTCTAACTGATCAGGTAGATTGGGACTCTGCCCTTCGTAATGACGTTGGAAATGTCAATTCTCTGGGATTGTATGATCTCGATAGGAAGATCCGGCCTGTGGGGCAGGCTTACAAAGAGTTAATCCATCAATGGCGAGATACGCTCGAAAAAGAGAGCTACGGACTTCATTTCAAATTACACCGATAAATTATTCTTGATATCATAAATAAAAGTTTACTCAGGCTTTTATTTATTTCTTATGGTTTATAACTTGCCCTTCAAAAAGTAACCAATGCAAAAGAAACTTCTGTTGATGGGCTTGATAACTGCAGCAATGAATATCAATTCAATTGCACAAACTACTATTCCACTTTATCCCGGGAAAGTTCCGAACTCAAAAACGACAACAATTCGGGAATCCCGAGAGATTGACGACTTAGGAAGAATGCGTTATAGCCTCGTTAGTGCGCCTACTTTAGAAGTTTATCCTGCTCCTGAAGGAAAAGCTACCGGTGCGGCTGTTATAATCATCCCTGGTGGAGGCTATGCTTATGTATCTTATAGTCACGAAGGGACTAATGTGGCAACTGAGTTTAATAAACTTGGGGTTAGCGCTTTTGTACTTAAGTATCGTCTTCCAAACGATGAAATAATGGAAGATAAAAAAATAGGTCCTTTGCAGGATGCTCAACAAGCGATAAAAACTGTGCGTCTAAATGCTGCGAAATGGAAGATTGATCCGAAAAAAGTAGGCGTGATTGGCTTTTCAGCCGGAGGACATTTAGCCTCGACGCTTGGTACTCATTTTCAAAAACCCCTCATTCTAAATCCCGAAAACATC
>Ga0115848_100494_pt1 | contig 15561 bp, 8 predicted proteins | sample InSIn3gowninarea_FD_83862 | JGI IMG/M metagenome (GOLD analysis project Ga0115848, IMG submission 83862) | reverse complement strand
ATATGTATTTGGTTGTACTTGCTATCTAAGTTGTGCAGGCACATAATGTTCAAGATTGTGAAGATGTTCATAAGTAAAGTTGATTTGGTTGATAAAGCACAATAAAGGAAATTGTATAAATGATGATGATCAAGAAGGATGGAAGCCATGAAAGATTCTTCGATGTCTTAGAAAATAATTTGCTCTCTCTAAGTTAAGAGGGAGGCTGGATAAAGAAATGAGTATATCTCCTGAGTTGAGATGGAGGGCATATTATAATCATGATGGATACCTTGAAGAAATTGGAGAATGAATATTGAGGTGCCGTTGTAAGAAGGAAAGTAGGATTTGGTTGCTGCATGTGAAGTAGGAAAGGAAGATGAATGATTGAAGAAACATTTGTCAAGATTTGTTTGGGAAGCCTCGAAGTCCTACTATGATGAACTATGAGGCAAAATCAAGAAAGTCAAAAGACCCCAAAAATTTGTGTTTACTCATGATTATTTGAAAGGTTGTTATTAATTGGGGTTGTGACTGTTCAAGTAAATCTCTCAAAATTTTTGAAAATCAAGCTTGAGGTTAGAGAGGTTTGATGTGTTGAGGCATTGTATGTAAAATTCCTGGGAGGACATCTGAATGACATATGTATTGATGTCTAGATCCCAAAGAGGGAGAGTGGCATTGGTATTGCAACTCTTACCTTCGATACACACCTATATCCCTGCGTTGATGATTGACAAGTAAGCATGATGGTACCTAGACTGGCTAAAAGAGTTAGTCCATCATAGTCCCACCCAGATAGATTTCCCTGGTCAGGAATCTAGACCATAAGTGCCTAAACTCTTGATGGTTCATGTGTTTTTAGGTCTTCCATGTACTTGTATATGTAAGTATGAATACCTCCCTAGTTAAGCGGGAGTGTTGAAGAATGTAACTAGGTTCAATCTTCATAAATTGTATTTGAGTCATAATCAAATGTATTTATCAAAATAAAGAAAAATAAATTATTATTATTATTATTATTATGACTTATTAAAGCATGGGTTTCATGCTTGGGTCATCATGTTTTAGGTCAAAGTCTCCATTGAGGACTTCTAGGATTTATTTTGAGTCTTTAGAGTCGTTTTCCATTAAAAGAGACCCTTCTTTGGACTTTGAATCATGTAAAAATGTTGATTATTGAGTCAAATAATATATTTGTCACCTCCACACCAAGTTGACCTCAAGGAGATCAACTCGACTTCAAACTGGCTAATTCAACCTCACCATAATCCTATATATTGGAGTAGTTTGAATTCATTTGGACACATCTCACTCACAAGTTAGATATCCAAGAGAAGGAAGCATAAAAAGTGAGAAATTCCAAGAGGAGAAGAAGAAGTGTTGGAAGAATTGAGATCAAAGTTTTTGGGTCGTATCTCTCTCACACATGTGGATTTTTTGATCTTCTACTGGAGGGTCGAAGTGCAGTTGCTAGATCGAAGTTGTTTCTGGGCTAACTATTGGGTTGAATTCGTTGTTGGACTAATTGCTAGGTTGAAATTATGTTGGGTCTAACTTGATGTTGCTAGGTCGAATTTGTTACTGCCAGTTGTTACTGCTAAGTCGAAGTTGTTATCATCTACAGAAGGAAGAAAGGGTTGACTTGGTGTGGAGGAAGTTTGTGTGTAGGTCAAGAGTATTGGATTATCTCGTGAAGTTATTAAGGAAGAACTGTTGACTGGGTTTTCCCCTAGATAGGGAATTTTCCCTGGTTATCTGCCTACATCTAGTGTTTGTGATCTTTGTACCATTGTTTTGGTAATTTCTTGATGAACTAAAAGATAAAAGAGGAACATAAGAAAACATAAGAATATCATAAGTAGTTATCAATATAAATAAAATATTTCTACCTTTCTAATTTTCTAACAATTTTGAAAGAGATGGCTATTGGGATACGTCACGAGGATAGGTTGGATGGGCCAGGATATTTCAACCCATGGAAGGAGCATATATTTTTGTTATTTGAGGAGCAGGAGTTGTGGGACATTATGGAGAAGGTTGTCCAAAATCCCACAAATCCTACTGAGTTGGTTAAGTTCAATAATAAGAACGTGAAGTCCAAGAGAATAATCCTGGACTCCATTAGAGACCACGTTATAGCTCATGTGATGAGGAATAAGTATCCTTATGAGATGTGAGCATTCTTAACCAAGTTGTACCAGATTTCAAACGAAAACAAGAAGATGGCATTGAAGGAGAAACTGAGAAATACCAATGTCTAAACTGACGCAGTTTCTTTATACCTAGCAAAGATCACTAAAATTAGAGATGACTTGGCAGTAATTGGGGGAACAATTAATAGTGAATAGTTGGTCACATCAGCCTTGAGTGGATTTCCTCTAAAATGGGATGCCTTTGTTGATGGGATTGTTGCATGGGAAAATATTCCCAGTTGGGATAGATTGTGGGATGATTTTGTACAAGAAGAGACAAGGAGACATTCCAAAACTACATGCCAACATAATGGTAAGGATGATGAGGATAATTTTGGTCTTTCTATAAAGGGAAAACGTAAAGTAAATGGAAGTGGGGGATTTGCTTCCATCAAGGACATGAGCAAAGTGAAGTGTTTTGCTTGTCACAAGATTGGCCCCTATTTGAGTCAGTGTGATCTGAATGGAAAATGGCATCAACTCATGGTACTCATCCAACCATATTATTCATCAACCCATGGAATTTACCCATGGTACTATAAATGGCATCCGCCCGTGGTATTGTAAAATCCACCCATGATATTCATTCACCCATGGAATTGACTCGTGGTATTGTAACTGAAAAATACTATAAGTAACAAGTCACATCTTGTAAAAGGACAGATTATCCACCACAATTTAGCCTTTACAGTCCAGAGGCATGTAACCACCACATCTCTTCTCAGAGATAAGCTACCATCGCCCTAGTTGGTTTATTTCCACTTCTGTTTGTAAGCATATTTCAGTATTTTACAGTAATGAAATGAAGTATTATTTCCACTGCATATCTGTATTTATGGTTATCTCTATATTTTATTGCGTTCCTGTTTAAATCCAGATCAGTGGTGTCAGAGCAGGTTACGATTCCATGGGAATGAGGGTTTCATGCATATTTCAGTCTCAATTTTTTTGCAGAGGAATTTTTTTTGGGCGGCAACTTTTCATATCAGATCTGAAAATTTTGGTACAAAATTTACAAAAACAAATGCTATATCTGGATTCCTCTCGAAAAATCACCCAATTTAAAAAAAAAAATGGGTCAAATCGGAATCTGGATGTGGGAGATATCACTGATTTAAAATAAGTTATTTTATCAGAGTTTTTGTGACGGCAGAACTGTTGCAGCGCGAATCTGAGATCTCAGAGTGTCTAGATAAGGATTTCCATCACATGGGAAGATGCAAAATGGTCCTTCCGCTTCTAAAAACAAGTTATAATAAATATTCTGAGTTATATTGGCCGAGTTATGTCCATTTTAATTCTGGAGCAGCATTCAGAGTGGGTTTCCATTGGAGACGTGCCCTCCCACCCCACTTTAGTAGTCACCTGCTTCACATTCATGAGTTTAAACATAACAACATTCGGCTTGGGTTATTTGGAGATGTTCCCTCCCACCCCAGGCTATGTAGGCACCTACTACTTCATCAGCAACCAACATCATGGTTATGGGTCAACCGCATAAAATCCTTGTCACAAGCATTACAGGGTATCTCTATCCTCGGATCTTCATTTAACAGGGTTATGGGTTAACCACATAAAACCCTTCTTTTCAGCGGTTCTTCATATTCAACAAAGGCTTCGCAGGAGGGAACTTTACGCAATGGTGACCATTGCTTCTTAAGGATGGAGGAATGATCTGAATGGAAAATGGCATCAACCCATGGTACTCATCCACCCATATTATTCATCAACCCATGGAATTTACCCATGGTATTGTAAATGGCATCCGCCTGTGGTATTGTAAAATCCACCCATGGTATTCATTCACCCATGGAATTGACCCGTGGTATTGTAGCTGAAAAATACTATAAGTAACAAGTCACATCTTGTAAAAGGACAGATTGTCCGCCACAATGTAGCCTCTACAGTTCAGAGGCATGTAGCCACCACATCTCTTCTCAGAGATAAGCTACCATCGCCCTAGCTGGTTTATTTCCACTTCTGTTTGTAAGCATATTTCAGTATTTTACAGTAATGAAATGAAGTATTATTTCCGCTGCATATCTGTCTTTATGGTTATCTCACTAAAATTTGTTTCTATTGTGCAGGGGTCACCCATCAAACTTGTGATTTCAATAAATTCATAAATTCATGTCGGTTAGAGAAATTAATCTGGGAAAACCACCGGAAAAGTTCCAAAAAGTCTCACTAAAATTTGTTTATATATAAATGAACGTTATAAATAATAATGAAGAACTTATCATGAAGAAATTTATTAGAATTGGAATAATCTCAAATCCCTAGGAAATTGGTGGGCGGAGCCACATGACATGAATCTAATTTTTTAAATTTATTAAAAGTCAATGCAACCTAACAAACTCTTTAATACACTACACTCATTGATGAGCGTTAAGACTAAGCATATGTTGAGCATATTCCGTTGCGAATCAATTTTAGCCTCAATAAAAAAATTTAAAAAACAACAACATATCTTCATCCACCTTAAATTGAAATAATTTTTTTTTAACAAAACTATTAAATATTTAATTATAAAAATACCTTATTCATTTTAAATTAATAATTAATTTAAAATTAAAATAACGAGAAATTATAATTCCATACCGAACCGAGGCTAAAAATTAACCAGGAATGATTATGGAGGGTGAGCAGCTCCTCAAACCCTTGAAAATTACAAAATAATTCAAAGAAGCAGAAGACTTTTTAAGCTATAAAGATCTTTGGACCAAATTTACAATACAATTTTGATATAACTTGCAAAGAAAAACCGAGTCCGAGGCTAAAAATTAACCCATTAACCTATGAAGGGATGTTTTGGGTGAGGATCAACCCCTTAATCGCTTGAAAATTAAAAAACAACTAAAAGAAGCGTGAGATTCTTTAAGCAATACCCATCTTTGGACCAAACAACTTTATAATACACTTTTGCTGCAACTTGCAAAAATCCAACTGTGCATGTAACCGCCTACTGAAAACAAAACAAGGGCATACCACCATCCAGCACAACCAAAACCATACTAATCCATCCACGTCAATTAAAAAAACAAATTCTAATATTATAAAAAAGCGAGAAATTTAATATATAAAATATTGGGCCAGCCGATATTTTCGTTTACCGCCTGCGAAACAGCTTACCACCATTCAAAACAAGATTCCTCTGGAATACAGATATTTTCCTGTCCACGTCTGCAGGTTTCATTCTCTCATACCCCTTTCACAAGGTTGCCATCCTCGACAGTCCTCCTTCCACCGCTGGAACCCGCAAAGAAGGAAACGACACGCTGGAATGCCGCGTGCCGCTAATGGTAATGTCACCAAAACGTATTTTACTTTTATTTTTGGATTAAAATATAAAATCTATTGTCGGATCACTGAGTTATCTCGCCGACTCACATCAGCCTAGGTGTTGGATTTTACAAATTATATTCTTTGTGTATTTCCAAAACTTCTTAGGTTCGAAAGAGGATAATCTCAGAAAGATTAGAGGTTAAAAGGTTCGCAGGAATGTTCATTTAAGAGTTCAGTTTCAAACCCAACATGATCTAGAAGCTCAAATGGTAGATTTTCAATAACAAATCACAACAAATGGGAGGTATAAGACCCTAGTCATCGAGGAACAACAGGTCCAATGGTAACTAGAAGACTACTACTAGTAGGGAAATTTTATGGCACCAAATATCTCAAGTCTAATGGCTAAGGGAGGGTGAGCATAACTCCAAAATTTTTCATAAGTCTTCATTCAATGACAAAACTTCTAACTCGCTCACCTCATGAATAATCAAGGTATGGATCTGGCCTCTTATCATGATATCAAACATGAATTTACTAGCATTATTTTCTTCCCTTCTTACCAAATCTCAAGTTATACCTTTTATCAAGATATCAAGCATGAATTTAGTAGCAATATTTTCTTCCCTTCTTACCAAATCTCAACTTTATCACTCCCGTGCATAAACAAGATTACCAAGAACCTTCCCAAACTTGTTATTAATGAGACCCATCTCCACTCTCTAAAGTAGAATTGGTGGTTATGGGTATGCCTCTTAGGAAGTCTCTTGCTCCAAACAAGTTCACTCCTAATTTTGTCCACTTTTGCTAGCTTATGATTAAAAATGATGTTTGGGCCCTAGTTGACGAATCTAAATGAATCTCAAGTGTTCTCCCAATTCTCAATGCTACTTTTATCACCATCATACCCAAAGAAAATACACTATCAACCACAACAAGTTTAGATCTATTTCCCTCTACAATGTCATTTACAAAATCAATACTAACATAATCTCCAAATATCTCAATCCCTTAATTCCCATCCTAATCTCTCTAGAGCAAGCAAGGTATGTGGCAGGGTCACCAAATTTTAGATAGTATCATTTTAGCACATGAAGTAATCCACTCTCTTAAAACTCTCAAATCTACAAGTATGCTAATCAAGCTTGACACGGCGAAAGCATTCAATAAACTCAACTAGAAATGCATTTGTTGCATCCTCCTAGCCTTTGGGTTTCATCCCTCCTTGGTTAGCACAAGCATCACCCTCATCTCATTTACCTTATTTTCCATCCCAATCAACAACTCTCATCCTCCCTCTTTTTCTCCCTCACGTGGCATCCACTAAGGAAATCCCCTATCCCTCATTCATCTTCTTCCTTATGGCTGAAGGTCTTGAACAAACTTTCACTGTTATTGTTCATTCTTTAATATGATTAAAGCATTCAATCTTCACTCTAATCATCATCCCATATCCATAATCAATTTGTGGATGATACCATGCTAATGGGCTCCCCCACATCCCATGAAGCTCGAGCCTTCAAGCAAGTTCTAGAGGACTTCATGGAAGCGTTAAGAACTATTAATCATCTTAAATCACATAATTTTTTCTTTAATACTCCACTTCCTATCAAGTTCTACCTTTTCTAGATCCATGACTTTTCTTGGAGCTCCATTCTAACCAAATATTTAGGAGTGCCTATTCATCATGTGACCTACAATGCAATTTGGGAAGATATTCTCTCAATGCTCATAAAAAAACTTGACAATTGTACCCTTTTTTCCCTCAACATTGCTATTATATTAATTCTCCCAAAAATTTTCCCCCAACTGATTCCTCTTTATATATTTTTTTCTTTAGCCTTCATTTCATCCCTGTTGGGTTAGTTGGATCATCACCCTAATCTCATCTACCTTCTTTTCCATCCTAATCAACAACTCTCCTGCCCCCTCATTCTCTCCCTCATGTGGCATCTGCTAAGGAAATCCCATATGCCCCTTCATCTTCTTCCTTATGGTTAAAGTTCTTGGATGAAGTTTTCCTACTAATTTTCACTCTAATGTGGATAAAGGACTCAAAATTCACTCTAATCCTCATCTCATATCTCATAATTAATTTGTGGATGATACCATGCTAGTGAGTTCCCCCATGGCCCATGAAGCTCAAGCATTCAAGCAAATTCTAGAGGACATCATGGGATCCTTAGGAACTTCTATCAATCATCTTAAATCACATGTTTTTTCTTCAATACTCCATATCTTATCTAGTTTCATCTTTCCTAGATCCCTGGCTTCTCTTGGAGCTCCCTTTTAAACAAATATTTATTATTGCCTCTCATTGATTGTGTGCCATACAATGCAACTCAGGAAAATCTCCTCTCCAAGCTCACCAAAAAAGTTGACATTTGTATATTTTATTCCCTCAATGTTGCTACTATATGAATTCTCCTAAAATCTATACTCTGAGTGATTCCTCTTTATATATTTTATGTTCTTTCCTCCCTCAAATGAATCCCTAAAGTTCTCTGTGACATCAAAATAAATTTTCTCTGAAGAGGAACCTCCAATGTTTAAAAGGGGGTTCATCTCTCTTTGAAAACCCTTTGTACTCCCAAGTCAAAAGGAGGGATAGTATTTTGAGATCTAAAAATACTTATTAAAGTCCTATGCGCTAGCTTCAAAGGAAGGGCAAGCTATGGAGTAGCTTATGGAAACACAAATTTACATATGAAGTTAGTGATCAAGATTGAATTCTATCAAAATAGACTGATTTGGATCCCTTGTATAGAATATTGCTTGGTATAACAAACCAACATTTCAAAATCATAGCTTCTAGGAAGTTAGCAATGGGAAGACACCACTCTTCTAACAAGATTTTTAGAAACAATTACCTCGTCTTTAGGATTCTTTGCACTTCCATATGATAAAGGATACTCTCATAAAAATGCATGTAACCACTATTCATTAGTACTAGGACAAATAAGGAACACATATTTAATATTGGCTTCTGTTGTTGGACAACATCCCCTTACAGGGTTTTGTCATTTTTATTTACCTTGAATAGGAGCTACAAAAATGATAAACCATATGCTCAATCAATCTAGAAAATTTTCAATGTGAATACAAGCCCAAAGGAACTTCAACCTCAAAGAATCCTACATGTTAGCCACAAGGGACTAGGATATCCTTTCGAACACCATTTGGGACAATATCCAAAAAGCCAATCTTTGGCCCATATTAGCTACTTTTTTTATGGTTGATAATTCATGGTAAAATTCTAACTTGTGGTTACCTCTAATGACAAAGGTATGAGGGGTCCAACCTCTATGTTATGTGAAAGCAAGAAGGAGACATGTTGAAAATTTTCCTCAAGAAGTTCTCCTATAATGAAACCCTATGGGACTAGGGTGCCACCTTGTTTCATTATACCGACCATACAGAGACAATATTCATCTTATCATCTCCTCTTGGAGACAACACCCTTTTGAAAATCCCATTCACAACAAAATTTGAATTCCTTTTCTAGGGATGGTCTTATGGGAGGTATGGAAAGAATAGAATAAAAAATTATTAAAATATGTGTTATACTTTTTGAACCCAACATTTAGCATTTGGTTCCCAGCAACTATTAATAAAATGAATATTTGGCCAAATTGCTAACACAAAAATATAGCAGAAGAAAACTTACTTGATCTAAATCACACACATAAACCGATTTCTTCCTAATCAACAGTTTTTCATTAATAAATTAATTATGAAACTTACTTGGGCTCTTATACCAAGGAAAATGGCCCAAATTAGAAAATACAAACTACCAATTTGATCACAAGCCTCACTGCACTCTCTCAGACCCAACACACACTCACTAAGAAGCCTCTCTCAATCTCGTGCTATTGTTGTTTCTTATCCTCACCTTAGCCTCGCCTTTATAACTTTACATTGAGCCAAAACCCTAATGCTAACCCTAACCCTAATGTCAAAGGATGGACGATCGACATTATCTCTTGCCTCACTTGAGATCAATGACTAAGATTAAAACTTAATCACTAAAGTAAATACTTTACTTCATCTAAGTTTTATTTTATCTCAATAAGGCAACATATAATTTTTTTCATGAAGGGAATTTTGAGGTCTAAAATGGGCCTCCTAAGAAAAATATACAACCAAAATAAACTTTATAAGAACCAATAGGACTCAAGATGATGATGTCAACCATGAGGCATGATTCACCATTTTTGGAGTAAAAAAGTAAAAAGTTAAAAAAAATAGTAAAATAATAAAACTACCTTTTCAACTTATCTCCCTAAGGTTTTAGTCAAATTTTGAGTGGGAGTACTCATTGGATGCAAAATTTGATTCCTCATCCAAGGAGTACCCATGTTGAATACTTTCCATGGACCCTGCTACACGAAAAAATAGAAATACATGAAAAAACATTATTGCAATAATGTTTTTCATGTATTTCTCATTTTTCATATAGCAGGATTCATTGAACGTATGCAACATTTGTACTCCTTGGATGAGAAATCAAATTCTGCACCCAATGAGTGTTTCTGCTCGAAATTTGAGTAAACCCATAGGAATATATGTTGAAAATACGAGTTCAAAAAATAGTTTTTTCTTTTTTTCCTCTAAAATTTGATGATGTGATCTAATCTTATTTTATTATTTACACTATTATTTTATAATTTCCTTAGGAGGCTCATTTTAGACCTCAAAATTCCCCTAATGATTTTTTCTAGTTTTGACTTAGGTTAAGTTACATTAGCAAATATTCTATGGTAAAATGTGTGCAACTTTTTCATGCCTAGACACAAGACCTGTGCAAAAGTACCTGCTTAAGCTACAAACTTGAACATTCTCTCTTAGTGAGGGAGGTACTTCTAGAAGAACCTCCTCCACCTGGATTTGTCTCCAAGCCCATCTCAGTATCTGTAGTTGATCCCTATGGCACTTAATCTTGTCCTGCTACTTGATCTGAAACCTAAGCTAAGAACTTGTCACATCCAACCATGCTCTAAGGATCCTACTCCTGAGCATCCATAAATGTCATATCATACTAGCTGAGGCTCTTTGTAGTACCTAAAGAACCACTCTTCCATGCAACCTACTACCTCTCAGGAATTGACATTGATCATGTATCCATGATCCCCTTAGATATACCCATAGGTTGTCCCAATAACCTGTATGACTACCCATTTCCAATGCCAAGCACTACACTACATCCAAGGTTTCTCCCTATGAATATATAAGAACCTCTCCATCCCAGAATAAAATTCTATATCCATCATCCTCCAAGGTTGACACTGACAACACATTTACCATCAATCTTGGAACAAACAACATCCTTGTCACCTCCAAAAATCCTTCTAACTCTCGTTGGAATCTGACACATCCAACCCCCTTCAATGCATGCATGGTACTAACCTACTTAACACACTGCAGTTTGAGCTTATCTCTCAAATATTTCAGAACACTAACCTCATCCCCATCATGTGACTGGACACACTACTTTCCACTAGCCATAACACATTGTCATAATATACAGTAGTACTATTGTATGAAACATAGGAAAATAGAGAAAAACCCTTCTCAAATTTCTCCATAAAGTCATTGATCTCAGTTGATTTTGATGCAACGACCTGATCCTTCTTCTCCTTCTTCATCTTCTTCTTCTTCTTCTTGTATGGACATTGTGATCTGGATCTTGAGAGGAGGCCCCCAAGATCTAAAAGATTAAAATGGATCTTGGGAGGAGAGAACCCCAAGATCTGAAAACTTGAAATTCCAAAAGAAAAATAGGAGAATTCCCAATAAACAAAACCACAAAGAAACTTTATATTAAAACCCACTGATCTGGATTTAAACAAGAACGTAACAAATTACTGAGATAACCATAAAGACAGATATGCAGCGGAAATAATACTTCATTTCATTACTGTAAAATACTGAAATATGCTTACAAACAGAAGTGGAAATAAACCAGCTAGGGCGATGGTAGCTTATCTCTGAGAAGAGATGTGGTGGCTACATGCCTCTGAACTGTAGAGGCTACATTGTGGCGGACAATCTGTCCTTTTACAAGATGTGACTTGTTACTTATAGTATTTTTCAGCTACAATACCACGGGTCAATTCCATGGGTGAATGAATACCATGGGTGGATTTTACAATACCACAGGCGGATGCCATTTACAATACCATGGGTAAATTCCATGGGTTGATGAATAATATGGGTGGATGAGTACCATGGGTTGATGCCATTTTCCATTCAGATCATTCCTCCATCCTTAAGAAGCAATGGTCACCATTGCGTAAAGTTCCCTCCTGCGAAGCCTTTGTTGAATATGAAGAACCGCTGAAAAGAAGGGTTTTATGTGGTTAACCCATAACCCTGTTAAATGAAGATCCGAGGATAGAGATACCCTGTAATGCTTGTGACAAGGATTTTATGCGGTTGACCCATAACCATGATGTTGGTTGCTGATGAAGTAGTAGGTGCCTACATAGCCTGGGGTGGGAGGGAACATCTCCAAATAACCCAAGCCGAATGTTGTTATGTTTAAACTCATGAATGTGAAGCAGGTGACTACTAAAGTGGGGTGGGAGGGCACGTCTCCAATGGAAACCCACTCTGAATGCTGCTCCAGAATTAAAATGGACATAACTCGGCCAATATAACTCAGAATATTTATTATAACTTGTTTTTAGAAGCGGAAGGACCATTTTGCATCTTCCCATGTGATGGAAATCCTTATCTAGACACTCTGAGATCTCAGATTCGCGCTGCAACAGTTCTGCCGTCACAAAAACTCTGATAAAATAACTTATTTTAAATCAGTGATATCTCCCACATCCAGATTCCGATTTGACCCATTTTTTTTTTTAAATTGGGTGATTTTTCGAGAGGAATCCAGATATAGCATTTGTTTTTGTAAATTTTGTACCAAAATTTTCAGATCTGATATGAAAAGTTGCCGCCCAAAAAAAATTCCTCTGCAAAAAAATTGAGACTGAAATATGCATGAAACCCTCATTCCCATGGAATCGTAACCTGCTCTGACACCACTGATCTGGATTTAAACAGGAACGCAATAAAATATAGAGATAACCATAAATACAGATATGCAGTGGAAATAATACTTCATTTCATTACTGTAAAATACTGAAATATGCTTACAAACAGAAGTGGAAATAAACCAACTAGGGCGATGGTAGCTTATCTCTGAGAAGAGATGTGGTGGTTACATGCCTCTGGACTGTAAAGGCTAAATTGTGGTGGATAATCTGTCCTTTTACAAGATGTGACTTGTTACTTATAGTATTTTTCAGTTACAATACCACGAGTCAATTCCATGGGTGAATGAATATCATGGGTGGATTTTACAATACCACGGGCGGATGCCATTTATAGTACCATGGGTAAATTCCATGGGTTGATGAATAATATGGTTGGATGAGTACCATGAGTTGATGCCATTTTCCATTCAGATCACACTGACTCAAATAGGGGCCAATCTTGTGACAAGCAAAACACTTCACTTTGCTCATGTCCTTGATGGAAGCAAATCCCCCACTTCCATTTACTTTACGTTTTCCCTTTATAGAAAGACCAAAATTATCCTCATCATCCTTACCATTATGTTGGCATGTAGTTTTGGAATGTCTCCTTGTCTCTTCTTGTACAAAATCATCCCACAATCTATCCCAACTGGGAATATTTTCCCATGCAACAATCCCATCAACAAAGGCATCCCATTTTAGAGGAAATCCACTCAAGGCTGATGTGACCAACTATTCACTATTAATTGTTCCCCCAATTACTGCCAAGTCATCTCTAATTTTAGTGATCTTTGCTAGGTATAAAGAAACTGCGTCAGTTTAGACATTGGTATTTCTCAGTTTCTCCTTCAATGCCATCTTCTTGTTTTCGTTTGAAATCTGGTACAACTTGGTTAAGAATGCTCACATCTCATAAGGATACTTATTCCTCATCACATGAGCTATAACGTGGTCTCTAATGGAGTCCAGGATTATTCTCTTGGACTTCACGTTCTTATTATTGAACTTAACCAACTCAGTAGGATTTGTGGGATTTTGGACAACCTTCTCCATAATGTCCCACAACTCCTGCTCCTCAAATAACAAAAATATATGCTCCTTCCATGGGTTGAAATATCCTGGCCCATCCAACCTATCCTCGTGACGTATCCCAATAGCCATCTCTTTCAAAATTGTTAGAAAATTAGAAAGGTAGAAATATTTTATTTATATTGATAACTACTTATGATATTCTTATGTTTTCTTATGTTCCTCTTTTATCTTTTAGTTCATCAAGAAATTACCAAAACAATGGTACAAAGATCACAAACACTAGATGTAGGCAGATAACCAGGGAAAATTCCCTATCTAGGGGAAAACCCAGTCAACAGTTCTTCCTTAATAACTTCACGAGATAATCCAATACTCTTGACCTACACACAAACTTCCTCCACACCAAGTCAACCCTTTCTTCCTTCTGTAGATGATAACAACTTCGACTTAGCAGTAACAACTGGCAGTAACAAATTCGACCTAGCAACATCAAGTTAGACCCAACATAATTTCAACCTAGCAATTAGTCCAACAACGAATTCAACCCAATAGTTAGCCCAGAAACAACTTCGATCTAGCAACTGCACTTCGACCCTCCAGTAGAAGATCAAAAAATCCACATGTGTGAGAGAGATACGACCCAAAAACTTTGATCTCAATTCTTCCAACACTTCTTCTTCTCCTCTTGGAATTTCTCACTTTTTATGCTTCCTTCTCTTGGATATCTAACTTGTGAGTGAGATGTGTCCAAATGAATTCAAACTACTCCAATATATAGGATTATGGTGAGGTTGAATTAGCCAGTTTGAAGTCGAGTTGATCTCCTTGAGGTCAACTTGGTGTGGAGGTGACAAATATATTATTTGACTCAATAATCAACATTTTTACATGATTCAAAGTCCAAAGAAGGGTCTCTTTTAATGGAAAACGACTCTAAAGACTCAAAATAAATCCTAGAAGTCCTCAATGGAGACTTTGACCTAAAACATGATGACCCAAGCATGAAACCCATGCTTTAATAAGTCATAATAATAATAATAATAATAATTTATTTTTCTTTATTTTGATAAATACATTTGATTATGACTCAAATACAATTTATGAAGATTGAACCTAGTTACATTCTTCAACACTCCCGCTTAACTAGGGAGGTATTCATACTTACATATACAAGTACATGGAAGACCTAAAAACACATGAACCATCAAGAGTTTAGGCACTTATGGTCTAGATTCCTGACCAGGGAAATCTATCTGGGTGGGACTATGATGGACTAACTCTTTTAGCCAGTCTAGGTACCATCATGCTTACTTGTCAATCATCAACGCAGGGATATAGGTGTGTATCGAAGGTAAGAGTTGCAATACCAATGCCACTCTCCCTCTTTGGGATCTAGACATCAATACATATGTCATTCAGATGTCCTCCCAGGAATTTTACATACAATGCCTCAACACATCAAACCTCTCTAACCTCAAGCTTGATTTTCAAAAATTTTGAGAGATTTACTTGAACAGTCACAACCCCAATTAATAACAACCTTTCAAATAATCATGAGTAAACACAAATTTTTGGGGTCTTTTGACTTTCTTGATTTTGCCTCATAGTTCATCATAGTAGGACTTCGAGGCTTCCCAAACAAATCTTGACAAATGTTTCTTCAATCATTCATCTTCCTTTCCTACTTCACATGCAGCAACCAAATCCTACTTTCCTTCTTACAACGGCACCTCAATATTCATTCTCCAATTTCTTCAAGGTATCCATCATGATTATAATATGCCCTCCATCTCAACTCAGGAGATATACTCATTTCTTTATCCAGCCTCCCTCTTAACTTAGAGAGAGCAAATTATTTTCTAAGACATCGAAGAATCTTTCATGGCTTCCATCCTTCTTGATCATCATCATTTATACAATTTCCTTTATTGTGCTTTATCAACCAAATCAACTTTACTTATGAACATCTTCACAATCTTGAACATTATGTGCCTGCACAACTTAGATAGCAAGTACAACCAAATACATAT
>Ga0115848_100492_pt1 | contig 15576 bp, 14 predicted proteins | sample InSIn3gowninarea_FD_83862 | JGI IMG/M metagenome (GOLD analysis project Ga0115848, IMG submission 83862) | reverse complement strand
TGCTGTCGTGGTACTGCAGAGGTTTCATCTAGCTATACACCCATCTCGTTCTGTAAAGTGTCGGCATTGACTTCGAGTTTGTGTCAGAGATGTGCTCTCGTTATGAGTAACAATTGCCGGACTTTGTTCTCCACGACTTTCATCTCTTTACTTTCTTGACCCTCGCTTCCACCCTTCCAGTCATCGAAGAAGATGACTACTATCTGAATGGAATACAGCTTGCGCCCTCGTCGAAATCTATTCCGCATAGTTCACCCCCTTGCTGATCTTAAAGTGGGTATTAATAGATACTGATTTCTTCTTCACACAGCTACAAAATCACTCTGCCGAGCCTCTCAGCATATCTATACACGCTGATATGCATCAACTCATCAACGATAGTGAATGCATCACGGACGACGACATCAATATACCCTATCGGGAGCAATAAACTGAAGCTATCATGAGCAATTAACGCTCTTGGACCATGTATATCTGAGTGCAGAAGAGGTAAGCATGGTTTCGGCGCTCAAAATGGCACCAGTCCGCTCGAGGCCGAGCTCTTGTCCTTAGGACTCCGAACTTCTTTCGAATGCACTGAAACCCACTTACCCTGCGTGTTGACGTTGCTGGCTATGAACCCTGTACAGTGCTCTTCGGCTCTCAATGTCCAAATGTCGCTACGAGTTGCGCGCCACTCTCGGTTAATATCTACTAATCGACACAGCTGCCGTCTTGACACTTCGCTCAATCAGGTTACTATCTAGTGCTGAACAGGTGTTCAATGGTTCGAAGACCGAGCAACTGCTACTGAATGGGGTACTAACGCCCCTCGATTTAACATCAAGAGTTGGAAAAGACTGTACTCGGATATCAGGTACTTGGCTACAGTTCCGTACTGGCAAGGTCTCCATGTGGCTGACATTGATCCCTCAACAACCAGCCAATGCATGGAGGCGTGAACAGGGGGTCGAGCCTACGTTATCTGTCCCAAGACGTCAATGCGGCGTCCCGATGCAGAGGTTTATTGCTAGCGCTCCAATTGCTGGTACTCAAGTTACAATGGCTCGAAGAAAGGAGACAACTATGACACCAGCGGTGTCTTCGCTAAGGAACGTTCCAGCCTGGCAAGCTATATTGATTGAATGGGAGGACTATGCTGAAAAGCAAGAAAGGCTGTCATCCACTTCAAGCGGTTTGAATTCCCTTTCTCTTCAGGATTGCAGCTCATTGTGCTACCAGATGCAAATACAGTTCTCGAGGTTATGGGATAAGAAACTATAGCACAGAGATATTGCGGAATCTGCTCGGGAATTCGTTCCAGGAAGCCGAATGCGTGTAGTAGGGGAGAAACATGAAAACATGTTGCTTCTCCTAATGGTGAGCCAGCCAAATGCCGCATATTTTAGAAGCCAATCGCACCGAATAAGATACACACATCTCGTTCGAATGCGACATGGCGTTCCCAACAGTGATACTGAACCTTGCGACATGCCGAAACGGCGGACTAATGCAGGATCTAAGAACGCTGACTCCGCAGGACTTTCGAATGAGGGTGTCCTCCCATGCGTCACCGAATTAGTCATTATCCGGTGTTCCGGCACTTGCCGGCTCGAGCAGATTTCCGTGTGCTGGTGAGGACGACAAACTGGTCCACTTACCATGGCCTGCATGGGCAGAAGCCGCGTTCGGCAGTGCACGAGTTTTCTGTTGAATGTCACTCCCGCAGACGGTAGGCCAGGATACTCATATCGGCAACAGGGCGCTGAACTAGAAGAGGCAAGCAGTCCATGTAATTTTTGGCAATTTGAAACTGCAACATCCGCTAATATAACTCCAAAGCTAGATTTTACGGAACAAAGTAGGAACTGGTGTGAAGCCTGTGTCTGCGCCATCCACAACGACGAAATCCTAGCTACGCGAGCTCGACGCGCAGTTTCGCATTGCCCACCTCAAAACCGATTGCATGTGCTCTTGTGCCAACACTCTAGCCGCACGATAAGGGTCTTTGGAAAGTTTCGGGGCAGTACGAACCCATGTCAACCAAGCGCAGGTCCGCGGTGACAGCCGTTTTTCGGAGAATTTTGTGCTTGGCGAAACTAACGCCAACAAAACTGCGCTCCAATAGTGTACAGCTCACTCCACATCCTCGAATACCTAACGTTAGTACGCATTAGCAGTTGGTGATATTCTGCCACCATTTCGAGCTGAACCAGGCAGGTGTTCCATCACATGATGCAAAGGATGCCATCGTTTGTCCGTGGTGCCAGAAAGGTAGATATGTGAGTCTCCCTTGTTGGTCTGGCGTTGATAGCACTAATCCACGAGCCTGATTGATGAGAAGGGCAAAGATTGTGATCCGGAAGCATGGCCAAAAGCATGAACTCTCGTGCATGATTCAAAATTTCCCATTGGTCTATAATCCCCGCAAACACTAGCAGGGGAACTCATGCTGTACAGTATATCTACTGTACTACACCAACTTCGGCAGAGAGGATGCAGTCGTCAGAGAGGATGCAGTCGTGCAAGCCCTGCAGCTTTCTAGCGTGTGATCAACGAGTATCACCCTTTTATCACTCCATGTCGCTTGTGTCGAATTTGCACGCACCGCAATGTGCCGGTTCTATAACCCATTTCGTGGTGAGGCTCAACACTGTGGAAAAAGAGCTCATCGACTGGGTACAAACACGCTATCACGATGCAAGTTGGAGCACCGTGCTTCTTCCACTTGCAAGTCCGCTGTGGTGACACTGAGTGTTCCGAACTGCTGGTCGTGGAAAAATTTGAATGGCGATTCCTTGGGAAGGTGGCTTGTGCCCCTTCAGGCTCAATGTCTTACTTGTGAACCTGGCGAGTGTTCAACACGCGTTAGCTTATGTTGACTTGTGGACGCAACTATCGCTGACGACGCGATTGCTACGAAAGGAGTCCGCATTCACCACCACGTGTTGGATACTTGCCAGGTTCATAAGTGAAACTGCCGATCAAGCTAGGCGTTCCCAATTTGCACACCAGCTCTCGCCAATTCAGTAAAGACCAAGCACGCTACCAGTGCATCCTCAATGCTTAGGAAGAGATGACGAGCTCACAATTGCTTGCATGTTGGTCCAGACACGGGATGGCTTCCCAAGGGGGCCGTTGGGTTGAGAGATTTGTGGCTTGATGAACCTCCTTGTCAAGTCAGCATTCTATCCAGGTTTCTTGTGGTCCCGACGTTCGTTCTCAGCATATCAAAAAGTCTATACATTTTCATGGTTAACATACAGCACCCAGAGGGCATTATCACCAGTCTTTCGTTAAAAGTGACGTGTCCGAGGATGTCCTTTCATTGAGTACACATCCTTACGAGTCAATCAACAGAATCTAGAGCGCCAGCATGTATTGGTCGCTATCCTTAATAGTCACTACCTTGTGCTTCATAGAGCGATCCGCGGCCTATAATTACGACCCGAGTTGGACAGAATACAACCTAAATACAAACCAGCAGGCTAAAAACCCCTTGGAGTATTCGGGACAATGGGATGGTCACCAATATACGGCTTCACCCAAAAACTGGCGAATTCCATTCTATAGTCTCTTCTTAGATGACTGGAAGGGTGGAAGCGAGGGTCAAGAAAGTAAAGAGATGAAAGTCGTGGAGAACAAAGTCCGGCAATTGTTGCTCATAACGAGAGCACATCTCTGACACAAACTCGAAGTCAATGCCGACACTTTACAGAACGAGATGGGTGTATAGCTAGATGAAACCTCTGCAGTACCACGACAGCAATCGCAAACAGCATGTTTTTATCTCGAGTCTGACATGCATGAGTAGCTCATCAGCCCGTTTGAGGCTAAGCTTTCGTCTCACGTTCTACTGCACAACATCAAGTATTCGGGTTTTGTAAGATTCTGATGCACGATTATTCACTTCCACTATGCTAATGCCCGAATGGCACAGTAAATGAAGAATAACAAAACAGGTACACCACGAAGCAGAACCCAACTCCCCAACTCCCGCTTCTTGCGACCAGGACTCACAACCACCCTCGAACAAGCGATTCATAGCGAATGCTGCGTTATACCTCAAACACATCCCTCCTCGATTCAGTCCTTGTGTGACTATTGCTTCCTATTAGCTCTAAAAACAGCTCGATCCTCAACGTCATCCAGGTCAATCTTTCCATTTGCGTCCTCCTCTTGTTTGCGAGTCTGTTGTCTGCGTTTTCGAACAATGAAGAAAAGGACGATGAAGACTACGAAGAAGAGACTTATAAACAGTTAGCAAGTGGCTGAAATGGCAGGGATGAGCGATAAGGTAGTTTGCTTCTTTCTTGTATCGCAAGGAATACCTACACCAGACTGATAATGATGGGTACTCCAGTTTTAATCCAGTTGCTTACTGGATACGCTACACATCCGTCTTGGTTGCATTCTGCTCTTTTGATGAGACGTGTAAAAATCTGCGGCAGAGCTGCTGTATCCATGGTCGATAGCATAGCGATTGGTATGAGTTCGACTGGTGGACGGGTATGTAGAGATCCAAATTTTGATGTCCCTTGACTTGTGATATCGCGTCGTAACGTTGTCAGGTTGTCACGTAACCTGTGTACTTTGTGCTGAAGCACGAGTGGTGGATGTTAAGATTATTCGAAAGATGTACGTGTTGCCACAACCTGACTATGCTTCCTTCTGGAGACTGCCGCGTCTTCTCGTGCGGTTGGATCGTTGTATAGTAATTAAATTGAGTATGTTGCAGTTGTCCAGTCCTTTTGAAACGAGTGTAGAAGTTTGTGAGCGTATCTGGTGACTGTGGTAGGTGGCTGGCAACAGAAGTGACACTCCGGAGGTGTTGAAGTTGCAACGCAAGATGATCCGTACACTACCGGAAGCTAAACAAAGGATGACGAAAGCTTGGTAACGGCGCAGTTAATGATCGACAGAACTGGACCAGCCAGAGGAAACCTGGTTTTTAATGAGACAAACAGGTCACCAACCGAAGATATCAAGTTGGTCACAAGAACGGCCTCGAAACTACAGTTGGTGAAGAGAATGGACTCTACTTCAAGTGACCTGATTTCTGCGTCGTCGCAAGAAGTGTCTGAGAACTGGTGAGGCTATAACCATAACCGGTATAATGCAAATCCTGGGAGGGTTGCTCAGCCACTCAGAAGCCTGCAACCGCTCAAACCCCTGCGCTGTAAACTGCGGAGTGCGTCGTCTAGGTGAATCATTGAGAATGAAAGGGGCTTAGGGGCAGCTGCAGGCGGCAAAGGTCAATCAGCCCTTGTCTTTGCACTGTGCTTCAGGTAAAGCCAGTGCTTGCACTTGCACTACTTGTGATTGGCCATTTCGAGTACTTGCATGAGTTTCATCGTGAAATTTGGAAACAGACAGGTAGTGAATGTTCGAGGAATCATATTTGAGCAGCGGTCTATGTAACAGCCTTGCACACCGGCACTTTGTATTCTTGCGTATTCAAGTATGGCATTCATCAGACTTTATAATCCATCTGATGAAGAAGCCATCATACACATCGTCAGTCTGATCTACTCCCGACACTATGCCTGGAGAAAAGCATGATCGGATCCTGATGTTGAATGTTATGTTAGTTTCGGGAAACAGCAGCACCAGATCTCCGAGCTCATCCTGATCCGGATGTTCTACACGCGGGATCATTCATTTGGGCTCACCCTTACATTAAATTGACACCGGAGATATGCTTCGTTCTAGACAACGGGACTGGCACTGCTGTTGGCTATGTGTTAGGTGCCCCGGATACACCCGCTTTTGTGAAAAATATCAGAAATGGCTTCCTTGACTGCGTGAGGAACATGGGGATTGTGGAGCCCGAGGCTGGGGACAAGAACACCGACCTGCCTACTCGACTCAGAAGAGAGGCGTATATGCCAGAAAGCATGTTGCACGCTGACCACCCGAATTTGATAAAGCAGTATCCCGCGCATTTGTATGTAGATATCTTACCCACTTATCAGAGGCAAGGCTGGGGGAGGAAGTTGCTCGAGAAGCTGTTTGAAACGCTGAAAGCTATGCAGGTGCCTGGAATCCACCTGGGTGTGGCAGCTGACAACGATCGTGCTAGCAAGTTTTATGATAGAGTTGGTTTCCAAGGGTTTAATGAGATGAACGACAAAGGTGAAGTTGGCAGGCAGGGAAATACTTTCTATCTTGTAAAGAATATATAGACAGCAATATACTGACTCGTTTTGCAAAGCATGATATACTCGAACTCTGCCATCACTAAGATACACCTCAGATGACGCGAAGCGCGCAGCCTGTGCGATCAAATTGCTTGCCATCTCTAACTGAGTATCTTGCCACTTTTCTGACACACCAAATCCTTCCTGGAAATGTTGAGCCGTGATCCACTCGCCTGGATTGTCATTGCTAGGTATTTTGAGTCTGTCTTGGCTATTTATGTCATGCCATTCATGCTTTACTGCATCTGTTGTATCGTCTTCAACAAATGTACCTTGCTTTATCGCATGATCTCGTTCCATATCAACGCCTTTAGCTCTTCCTTGCTTAGCTGCTCCTTGTTGCGATCGAAGTCGAAGAACTCCTCTGGGATGGGCTCAGCAGTTGGTTCATCCTCAGGATCATGGTACGGCTCAAGATATGGATGCTTCAACGCATCCTCGACAGTGATACGTTTCACAGGGTTGAATGCCAACAGTTTCTCCAACAAATCTAGAGCAAGATCTGAGTGCTTGGGAAATAGAACCTTGAGGGGGATCTTCTTCTTGAATGGCAAGCTGCGGATGTACTCTCTTGCTCGCCGTGATTTGATGCCGTAGTAGTCCTCCATTGTGGGTGTTCCAAGAACGTCAAGGATAAGTGTCAATTGATGGTGATAATCTTTGCCAGGGAATAAGGGCTTGCCACTGAGCATTTCTGCCAAGATGCACCCAACGCTCCAGACGTCGATTGCTTTAGTATACTCCTTGAACGTAAGCATAATCTCTGGAGCACGATACCATCTCGTGGCAACGTATTCTGTCATGAAACCGGAATTGTCATCTGTCGCAGCGGCTGAACGAGCAAGACCGAAGTCGCAGACCTTCAGATCACAGTTCGCGTTGAGCAGCAGATTTGATGGCTTCAGATCTCTGTGAAGAACGTTCGCCGAATGCATGGCTTTCAGTGCACGTAGTGTCTGGTAGATGAAGTATTGGCAGTGGTCATCCGATAACTCTTGTGTTCTGATAACTCGGTGCATGTCTGTCTCCATGAGCTCTTGGATCAGGTATACCTCGTTGAATGACTCGTAGTTGCGTGGCTTTTGGATGTCCAGGATGCTGATAATATTTTCGTGGTTAAAGTGTCGCAGGAGCTTCATCTCTCGTAGAGTTCGCAAGCAGAACATGCTGTGATCGAAAGGTGTGATTTTCTTGATAGCAACTTTCTGGCCTGAGGGTTTGTGCAATGCCGAGCTATTTGCTTGTCAGCACTCGGCTGGTTGAGTCAGCTGCCTATTACTTACCAAACAACGCCGTATGCGCCTTCACCAATAACGTCCTGGATATCGTATTGGTCCGATACATTGAAAGATATCTTCCTGGACCCACCTGCGGGTGGTTGCGCCGTCATTTCTGCTGGATAACCTTATCTGGTTATCTACTTCGAAATGTCCTTCAGCTTCGTGGCAGAGAGATAGAACCGAAGTAATGCTTGCACTTTTGTCAGAGCTTGTGAAGTGGCTGCACTGAATCTCCTGGTTCTGGCAACCGTCTCAATCTATCAAGTGGTGGTTTCTGCGGCTGCCGATCTAGTTCTTTGTCCAAAGCAATATATTGCTTGTGCTTTAGTGACGATTCAATGGTTCAAGCGTTCGGTGGAGGTCTTCAAGCTGTCGAGGAGGTTCGAGCCGGAAAGTGGATGGTTGGTGTCCTAAAGCAAGAAAGGTTAGCCATCACTCACCAGACAAATAAGTGTATAGGACTAAGCGATCAATGGCTGGCAAGGCACTGTGACCGCTTCCACAATCACGTATTGGTGACAGAGCTATTTTAGTCCTGCAAGCCGTGTCTCTTTCAGGCGTTGTCCGTCTGCATAACTCCAAAGGTTGTGCGACTCCTCTGTTCATTCCGTGTTGGAAGTCCAGACCTGCTCTTACTCTTAATGTGGGGGATCCTGCGCTTACCTTATTTCTTGATGTTTCAATCGACAAGAATTCTTGTTATGGCAGAATATTCTACTCACGGAGGGTATCGTATCTCTGCGCTCTCAGAATCCTGACTGCTTGTGGAAAGCTTGTCCTTCTTAACAACGTGGCTGTCTGCTCAATAACTAGGGTGGAGAAGATCGTGTTCTCGCTTGGCTCGTCGAGGGTTTCTTGGTCGCTAAGACTTGTAGTCGATGAAACGTCAGGACCACAAGATGTCGGTTGTGTATGCTAGAGTTTGTCGCCAGCGGTGAAGGCTTGTAGCTTCAGCCAAAAATGATCGTAGCGGGGTGTTTGACACCAGAACCCGGAAGTACTGTATCTTCCAGGCGGACTTTCGTGGGCGACTTATATTTGGCTCGCGCGAGCTGAGAAAGTGATGTTACTACTGCAAAGAGATAATGATGAGCAGAACAACATAGATAGCTAACAGTGACTGCAAGTTTGCTCTGCTCCGAAATAGATACACACCACTTTCTCAACGTTCAAAGTGGGCATCCAGTATCGAGACGCTCACCGACTCTTAGCATGTGATTGGTGGTCAGATGTGACAAGAGCCTTTAAGCACCCGCGCTTCTGGACTTCACCACGAGTTCCACCACTGTTTCGTACACGGGAGCTAAGGGAACTATAAAAGCATACCTAAAATAGGCTACTAATGTCGATGTAGTCCACCATCGATATCACAGATGGATTTGAACTCTTGGAAGCACCATGGTTGTTGATGTTGGAACGTATTTCATCACCAAGGTAAGGATATGCACCACGAGACTTCATGCCTTGATCAATTGACAAAGGTCAACGAGTCGCACACCCAATTGCCCCTCGCTAAACTCGACGTGATCACAGACAAGTCCCAATCCACTCCTCCCATTTCTTCACTCCCATACCATCTTCATCACCTTTCACAGCGCCGCCCACAACATCCACTACTATCCCAAAATCTTCTTCAAGCAATTTGAACGTGAACGCATCCTCTCCTCCACCACCTAGCGTAGTGCTATCGTCTTCAGCATCGTCGTCCTTGGCATCTACCGCACTCACACCTCGCCTCTTGCTGCTTCTCACACGCTCAATCTCTTCCTGCAGCCTCCCTCTTATTGCGTTCGCTGGCAGTGCCGTAAACAAATCCTGCTTGTTCGCTGCAATCAATACTTTAACATCTTCAGGCCTTGCCTTCTTCACTAGCTTAGGCCGCCTTTGTAACGTAAGCAACACGTCGTGCAAGTATTGTACTGTGTCCTTCGAGACTGGTGAGTCAGAGGACTCAATAGCTGCGGAATCGAGCATGAATATTACGCCTCGTAAACCGGTGCCGGGTTGAGAGATATAGTTCAATGCTTGTTCGAGCCGCAGCTTTCCATGACCAGGAGTGTCGATCAACTTGTACGGTGTTGCGGTCTTGTCGGCATTGGTGACCTCAAAGTCGTTATCCGAGCGATATTTATTAGAGCCAAGAGAGGTGCCGGGCGGAAGGCGCAAGCCGATCGTGGTCGCTGTCTGCGATAGCCTGGTTGGCGATGCAGAAATAGTATGGTTGTCCCCATTCATTCTAACCCCTGGTGTATCCTTCTCGTCTTTCTGGTCCCCTTCCTCATAGGTGGACAGGGCTATTGTTCGCCGCTGTAATATGGTCACAAGGCTTGTCTTACCGCTATTGCTGGGTCCGAGGAGGAGGAAGGACGGGATGCCATCACTGCTTGTACCAGATGCGCGTGATCGTGCTGATTGAGTGTAGAAATAGAGGTGAAGGATGACGGGGAGCGAGAGAGTGACCAGAAGAGCAACGGCGATGGTCGACAGATTGCCAGATAGAAGTTTGGTTGGGAGAGATGAGGGCGATGACCAGCCTGAGCCTGTGTCCTGTAACCTCTCCTGGGTGTACTGCGGCTGGACTGATGAAAGTGTTGCAGAGAGAATAGTATTCGTGAGGGCGGTGGTGGTCGTGAGCGCAGAGGACACCGCCATGGTCATAATACGCCCGTGCCTTACACAGTCGGAGGCTCGCTCTACTGCCTTGATCTTCTCCTCTGGAGGTCAGTGGTTGACTTGAAGAAGAGGTAGAACAAATACACAAGTGCCCCGATCGACAAACATTCAACTTCAACTTCCAGTGACGTGATTTATGCTTGGTTTGTGGGGTTGTTAAGGCATCAACTGACGCTAGTGAGGCTCGATCTTCAGGGATGCATCCGCTCTCGAACCGTACCTTGCAGAAGCGCAGCCGTTGCTCACTTCGTCTTTTGCAGGTTAGGAGTTCAATAACGACACAATTCGCATCGTCTTGCACAGACTGATTCCACTTCCGAAACAAAAATCACGCTCCAGAACGTACCGCAACCCTCAACATTATCGCAATATCCAGATTGAGTGGTAGCGAAACAAGCCCTCAAGTACTACCTAGCTTTTATTGTGATCGGTCAATCTTGCGAATACCTGTCTCATAGAGAGTCGAAGCATGGCACGAAGACTCGTTGCCAGTATCGCATTCGTTGCTACACTGTTCACTCCTCTTGCACAAGCAGACGTTCTGTTCTCTTCACCATCAGCAGGCCAAGTAATATCAGGAAGCACAATAGATATTACGTTCGCCGAGGGCACGGGTAGCCCATCAATATCAGACTTTACTACATATACCCTACAGTTATGTGCAGGCGGCAATGGAGCATCAGATACGCTCACAAACTTCTACACTCGTTTCAAAAGGACTGGACAACTGCAACATACTCAATTTAATTACTATACAACGATCCAACCGCACGAGAAGACGCGGCAGTCTCCAGAAGGAAGCATAGTCAGGTTGTGGCAACACGTACATCTTTCGAATAATCTTAACATCCACCACTCGTGCTTCAGCACAAAGTACACAGGTTACGTGACAACCTGACAACGTTACGACGCGATATCACAAGTCAAGGGACATCAAAATTTGGATCTCTACATACCCGTCCACCAGTCGAACTCATACCAATCGCTATGCTATCGACCATGGATACAGCAGCTCTGCCGCAGATTTTTACACGTCTCATCAAAAGAGCAGAATGCAACCAAGACGGATGTGTAGCGTATCCAGTAAGCAACTGGATTAAAACTGGAGTACCCATCATTATCAGTCTGGTGTAGGTATTCCTTGCGATACAAGAAAGAAGCAAACTACCTTATCGCTCATCCCTGCCATTTCAGCCACTTGCTAACTGTTTATAAGTCTCTTCTTCGTAGTCTTCATCGTCCTTTTCTTCATTGTTCGAAAACGCAGACAACAGACTCGCAAACAAGAGGAGGACGCAAATGGAAAGATTGACCTGGATGACGTTGAGGATCGAGCTGTTTTTAGAGCTAATAGGAAGCAATAGTCACACAAGGACTGAATCGAGGAGGGATGTGTTTGAGGTATAACGCAGCATTCGCTATGAATCGCTTGTTCGAGGGTGGTTGTGAGTCCTGGTCGCAAGAAGCGGGAGTTGGGGAGTTGGGTTCTGCTTCGTGGTGTACCTGTTTTGTTATTCTTCATTTACTGTGCCATTCGGGCATTAGCATAGTGGAAGTGAATAATCGTGCATCAGAATCTTACAAAACCCGAATACTTGATGTTGTGCAGTAGAACGTGAGACGAAAGCTTAGCCTCAAACGGGCTGATGAGCTACTCATGCATGTCAGACTCGAGATAAAAACATGCTGTTTGCGATTGCTGTCGTGGTACTGCAGAGGTTTCATCTAGCTATACACCCATCTCGTTCTGTAAAGTGTCGGCATTGACTTCGAGTTTGTGTCAGAGATGTGCTCTCGTTATGAGCAACAATTGCCGGACTTTGTTCTCCACGACTTTCATCTCTTTACTTTCTTGACCCTCGCTTCCACCCTTCCAGTCATCTAAGAAGAGACTATAGAATGGAATTCGCCAGTTTTTGGGTGAAGCCGTATATTGGTGACCATCCCATTGTCCCGAATACTCCAAGGGGTTTTTAGCCTGCTGGTTTGTATTTAGGTTGTATTCTGTCCAACTCGGGTCGTAATTATAGGCCGCGGATCGCTCTATGAAGCACAAGGTAGTGACTATTAAGGATAGCGACCAATACATGCTGGCGCTCTAGATTCTGTTGATTGACTCGTAAGGATGTGTACTCAATGAAAGGACATCCTCGGACACGTCACTTTTAACGAAAGACTGGTGATAATGCCCTCTGGGTGCTGTATGTTAACCATGAAAATGTATAGACTTTTTGATATGCTGAGAACGAACGTCGGGACCACAAGAAACCTGGATAGAATGCTGACTTGACAAGGAGGTTCATCAAGCCACAAATCTCTCAACCCAACGGCCCCCTTGGGAAGCCATCCCGTGTCTGGACCAACATGCAAGCAATTGTGAGCTCGTCATCTCTTCCTAAGCATTGAGGATGCACTGGTAGCGTGCTTGGTCTTTACTGAATTGGCGAGAGCTGGTGTGCAAATTGGGAACGCCTAGCTTGATCGGCAGTTTCACTTATGAACCTGGCAAGTATCCAACACGTGGTGGTGAATGCGGACTCCTTTCGTAGCAATCGCGTCGTCAGCGATAGTTGCGTCCACAAGTCAACATAAGCTAACGCGTGTTGAACACTCGCCAGGTTCACAAGTAAGACATTGAGCCTGAAGGGGCACAAGCCACCTTCCCAAGGAATCGCCATTCAAATTTTTCCACGACCAGCAGTTCGGAACACTCAGTGTCACCACAGCGGACTTGCAAGTGGAAGAAGCACGGTGCTCCAACTTGCATCGTGATAGCGTGTTTGTACCCAGTCGATGAGCTCTTTTTCCACAGTGTTGAGCCTCACCACGAAATGGGTTATAGAACCGGCACATTGCGGTGCGTGCAAATTCGACACAAGCGACATGGAGTGATAAAAGGGTGATACTCGTTGATCACACGCTAGAAAGCTGCAGGGCTTGCACGACTGCATCCTCTCTGACGACTGCATCCTCTCTGCCGAAGTTGGTGTAGTACAGTAGATATACTGTACAGCATGAGTTCCCCTGCTAGTGTTTGCGGGGATTATAGACCAATGGGAAATTTTGAATCATGCACGAGAGTTCATGCTTTTGGCCATGCTTCCGGATCACAATCTTTGCCCTTCTCATCAATCAGGCTCGTGGATTAGTGCTATCAACGCCAGACCAACAAGGGAGACTCACATATCTACCTTTCTGGCACCACGGACAAACGATGGCATCCTTTGCATCATGTGATGGAACACCTGCCTGGTTCAGCTCGAAATGGTGGCAGAATATCACCAACTGCTAATGCGTACTAACGTTAGGTATTCGAGGATGTGGAGTGAGCTGTACACTATTGGAGCGCAGTTTTGTTGGCGTTAGTTTCGCCAAGCACAAAATTCTCCGAAAAACGGCTGTCACCGCGGACCTGCGCTTGGTTGACATGGGTTCGTACTGCCCCGAAACTTTCCAAAGACCCTTATCGTGCGGCTAGAGTGTTGGCACAAGAGCACATGCAATCGGTTTTGAGGTGGGCAATGCGAAACTGCGCGTCGAGCTCGCGTAGCTAGGATTTCGTCGTTGTGGATGGCGCAGACACAGGCTTCACACCAGTTCCTACTTTGTTCCGTAAAATCTAGCTTTGGAGTTATATTAGCGGATGTTGCAGTTTCAAATTGCCAAAAATTACATGGACTGCTTGCCTCTTCTAGTTCAGCGCCCTGTTGCCGATATGAGTATCCTGGCCTACCGTCTGCGGGAGTGACATTCAACAGAAAACTCGTGCACTGCCGAACGCGGCTTCTGCCCATGCAGGCCATGGTAAGTGGACCAGTTTGTCGTCCTCACCAGCACACGGAAATCTGCTCGAGCCGGCAAGTGCCGGAACACCGGATAATGACTAATTCGGTGACGCATGGGAGGACACCCTCATTCGAAAGTCCTGCGGAGTCAGCGTTCTTAGATCCTGCATTAGTCCGCCGTTTCGGCATGTCGCAAGGTTCAGTATCACTGTTGGGAACGCCATGTCGCATTCGAACGAGATGTGTGTATCTTATTCGGTGCGATTGGCTTCTAAAATATGCGGCATTTGGCTGGCTCACCATTAGGAGAAGCAACATGTTTTCATGTTTCTCCCCTACTACACGCATTCGGCTTCCTGGAACGAATTCCCGAGCAGATTCCGCAATATCTCTGTGCTATAGTTTCTTATCCCATAACCTCGAGAACTGTATTTGCATCTGGTAGCACAATGAGCTGCAATCCTGAAGAGAAAGGGAATTCAAACCGCTTGAAGTGGATGACAGCCTTTCTTGCTTTTCAGCATAGTCCTCCCATTCAATCAATATAGCTTGCCAGGCTGGAACGTTCCTTAGCGAAGACACCGCTGGTGTCATAGTTGTCTCCTTTCTTCGAGCCATTGTAACTTGAGTACCAGCAATTGGAGCGCTAGCAATAAACCTCTGCATCGGGACGCCGCATTGACGTCTTGGGACAGATAACGTAGGCTCGACCCCCTGTTCACGCCTCCATGCATTGGCTGGTTGTTGAGGGATCAATGTCAGCCACATGGAGACCTTGCCAGTACGGAACTGTAGCCAAGTACCTGATATCCGAGTACAGTCTTTTCCAACTCTTGATGTTAAATCGAGGGGCGTTAGTACCCCATTCAGTAGCAGTTGCTCGGTCTTCGAACCATTGAACACCTGTTCAGCACTAGATAGTAACCTGATTGAGCGAAGTGTCAAGACGGCAGCTGTGTCGATTAGTAGATATTAACCGAGAGTGGCGCGCAACTCGTAGCGACATTTGGACATTGAGAGCCGAAGAGCACTGTACAGGGTTCATAGCCAGCAACGTCAACACGCAGGGTAAGTGGGTTTCAGTGCATTCGAAAGAAGTTCGGAGTCCTAAGGACAAGAGCTCGGCCTCGAGCGGACTGGTGCCATTTTGAGCGCCGAAACCATGCTTACCTCTTCTGCACTCAGATATACATGGTCCAAGAGCGTTAATTGCTCATGATAGCTTCAGTTTATTGCTCCCGATAGGGTATATTGATGTCGTCGTCCGTGATGCATTCACTATCGTTGATGAGTTGATGCATATCAGCGTGTATAGATATGCTGAGAGGCTCGGCAGAGTGATTTTGTAGCTGTGTGAAGAAGAAATCAGTATCTATTAATACCCACTTTAAGATCAGCAAGGGGGTGAACTATGCGGAATAGATTTCGACGAGGGCGCAAGCTGTATTCCATTCAGATAGTAGTCATCTTCTTCGATGACTGGAAGGGTGGAAGCGAGGGTCAAGAAAGTAAAGAGATGAAAGTCGTGGAGAACAAAGTCCGGCAATTGTTACTCATAACGAGAGCACATCTCTGACACAAACTCGAAGTCAATGCCGACACTTTACAGAACGAGATGGGTGTATAGCTAGATGAAACCTCTGCAGTACCACGACAGCA
>Ga0115848_100490_pt1 | contig 15589 bp, 19 predicted proteins | sample InSIn3gowninarea_FD_83862 | JGI IMG/M metagenome (GOLD analysis project Ga0115848, IMG submission 83862) | reverse complement strand
GACGAGACGACAATCCGGTGGTGGAGGGGCAAAGAGAGAGGGGACCTACCGTAGGGCGCGTGCAGGGTCACCGTCAGAAAACAACGGATTCGTGCTTCGGCGTCTTTGTCTCAACAGGCCAGGCTAGCCCGGTAGTAGCCGTACCACCACCCTGCCAGACATTTTCTGCTGCAGAGTTTTGGTTAAGCCGGTGCTGGAGAGAGACATGTGAAGTTGCGCAGTAATTATTTTGTCTGCGGGCATGCGGGACTAAATAAACAACAAACCTAATGAATACTGGAGCCACGGCTACAAGGCTGCCGGGCTGATGATCTCTGATTAAATAGCGCTCGTCCTCGCTGATGCCGCGCGAGCCGGCGGTGATAAGGGCTGTCTGCGTGCTGTGTCTGGCGGTGATGTGTCACATTTGGTGATTGCGTTGCTCTTCCACCAGCCCGCCTTGCCGTGTTGGTGGAGGTGAGCAGCGCCATACCGCGACACATCATCTGCACACACCGACCTCGGCCTCCAATGGCTCACACTGCGCCGTGCATCATGCACTAAGATTCGTGCAACCAGATCGCTCTTCTCTTCACCATTGCCATAATTCATTTCTCGTCCGTATTTGAATTCACTCAGGCATGGAAAATGACTACCTATATGTTGGCGTCTGGAAAGGCAAGCGCGTTCGGGGCACTTAAGAAATCTGTTCCTGGTTTCGCCGCACATGAATCATCCCGCCACTTCGGAAATGCTGCTGGTATCCGCAACAACAATGGCAAGCCTGCCGCTGCTCGCATGGAGGAGGATGCTCAAGCATCGAGGGAGCTATTCATGGACGTCTTGACCGCCAATGCCACCAAACGCGAGTTCTTCAACGCCGGCGGATCCGTCAAGGACCGCATCGCCCTGCGCATGGTCGAGGCCGCCGAGAAGGAAGGCCGCATCACACCCGGACAAAGCGTGCTCATTGAGCCTACGAGTGGCAACACCGGTATTGGCCTTGCGCTGGTCGGCGCTGTCAAGGGCTACAGGACCATCATCACCCTGCCCGAGAAGATGAGCAGCGAGAAGGTTTCCGTCCTCAAGGCCCTCGGAGCCGAGATCATCCGCACACCCACCAGCGCTGCTTGGGACGCTCCCGAGAGCCACATCGGTGTTGCCAGGCGTTTGGAGAAAGAGATCCCTGGTGGCGTAATTCTGAACCAGTACGTCAACCCCAACAACCCTCTCGCGCACGAGATGGGCACCGCAGAGGAAATTTGCGACCAGGTTTCAAAGGTCGAGGGCAGATTCGCAGCACTCGTTGCTGGCGCTGGTACCGGCGGCACAATCACTGGTCTTTCAAGAGGTATCAGAAAGCACCACGGCTCGGAAGTCAAGATCATTGCCGCCGACCCCAAGGGTTCCATTCTCGCTGTTCCCGCCAGCTTGAACGAGGAGGGCAAGGATAAGCCATACAAGGTTGAGGGCATTGGCTACGACTTCATTCCTGAGGTTCTCGCACAGAAGGAGGTGGACCAGTGGTTCAAGACCGACGACGTGGACAGCTTCTACTGGGCTCGCAGACTCATCCGTGAGGAGGGTCTTCTTGTCGGTGGCTCTGCTGGATCTGCCATGAGTGCTTGCGTGAAGGCCATCAAGGCCCTCAACCTGGGCAAGGACGACGCCATCGTTGTCATCCTTCCCGACAGCATCCGCTCATACCTCTCCAAGTTCGTTGACGACGACTGGCTCGCGGCCAACGACCTTCTCCCTCCTTCGCCTCCTCTCACCGCACCTGTCACTCCTGAGCTCAAGCCCAAGGACGCCGTTGGTCAGGAGAAGAAGCTTGTTGTCAACGACGAGAAGTCGTCTGAGGACAAGCCCAAGAAGGTCAAGGACGACTATGCTCACGGCACCGTCGCTGACCTCCGTCTCAAGCCCATCCAGACCATTTCCAGCACCGCCACAGTCGATGACGCCGTCGAACTCATGCGCGAGAAGGGCTTTGACCAGATTCCCGTCACCTCCGCCAAGGCTTCCCGTCTGGTAGGCATGGTCACTCTCGGCAACTGCCTGTCTTACCTCTCCTCTGGTCGCGTGCAAGTCTCGTCGCCCGTCTCGAAGGTCATGTTCAGCTTCTCCAAGCTCGACGAAGTCAAGCCTCTCGAGAAGTTCCCCACCCTCACCGAGGGCGACGAGAGCAAGCGCTCCTACGTCGAGATCACCATGCAGACACCACTCAAGGTCCTCGCGCGCTTCTTCGAGTGGAACGCCGCCGCTGTCATCACCCAGAAGGACCCCTCCAACGCTGGCGTCGAGGGCCCTGATGGCCTCAAGGCCGTTGCTGTTGCCACCAAGGTGGATCTCCTTACCTGGCTCGTGAGGCAGGGCAGGATCGGCCAGAATGCACAGAAGTGAAGTGGTAATATGATTGGATGGATGTAATGTGGCAAAAGATTTTCAAAGCATGGCGTTGGTGGATTAGCATTAGCATTAGCCGGAGGCTCTCAACCCCTTTGGGCTTTGGGTGAAACTCGATAGAGGCGCTGAACAGAGGAACGGAGCTCGCTTGAGCGGAAAGCCATTTCTAAAACATTCTATTTCTGTTGGGTTCACACTCCCAGGCCGCAATGAGTTTGCTTCTCACTTGCGTTCACCAACGCCACCTCGCGTCATTTTCATGACTACCCATTGAATGTCGTCTTGCTTACAGTGCGCACCAGCCCCGAGACCTTTCGATGCCGAACAGGTCCATCAACATACTGCAACCAACCCTAGGTTCAATAACACGACTCACGCCATCATTCTGAATACTCATACTTCCTCGACCAACATGCCCCGCACAATGGACTTCCCCGTGGAGATTTGGATGCGCATGTTCGAGCACATGCACTCGGAAAACATCGCCCGCCCACCTGCCATCGCGAAATACGCGTCCTCCCTCTCCATCCACGGCGACAGCATCCAAGCCGCCCAAACTCTGCCAAAGTTCGAACAAGAGTGCTGGATACAGACCCGGCCTCTATACGCCATCAACCAAACTAGTCGCGCGGCTGCGATCAAATTGAAACTTTGCCTTCGTGTGCTCCAAACCTGTCAAAAGCCGCTACTCGCTTCCCAGTGCTTGGACGAATGGGATTCTCAATCCTGGTGCACGCTGCCTAATCCGAGGCCAGTGACGGGGTGTGTGGCTGTACGACTCTACGGCGAAGACGGCGACGAGTCTCTGCAGGCAGAATACAGAGAAAAACGGGCGTGCCATCGACTGCTTCAGGATTATGTTACTGCGCGAACGCATTACTTTCACCTGGATTCTGTGAAGCGCGTTGTGCTTTTTGTTGATGATAGGAGATGTGCGCAACGGCAGATTGAGATGGCGGAAGGGGTCAAGTGTAAGATCGAGAGGTTCTGGAGGGAAGAGCGTGCAGGGAATGGCAGAGTGGAGATCGTGTCGTGGGAGGGCGAGGTGGAGAGTGTGCCGTGAGAGAGTCGGGCGGTGGTCTTGTTCGCAGCCCCGGCGGCAGATTGATGGCTGTCTTGTGCGTTCGTTTTGTCACAGCGCACTGCACGTAGAAGAGCTATGATGATTGGGGCTCTGGGACTCGACTGTTGGGGGAGGAGATCTGGTTGCTACAGGCGTTTCTGAGCGTAATCTTTGGGGATGATAGTAGCCCAGGGAACATCGATGTTGGAACCTTGTCCAGGTTGTACTTGACATGGCTAGCTTCGTTGGGCGTTTCTATGGCCAAACTTGATGGCAAGTTTGCGTACATCTACATGGATGTACCACTCGCGATGAAAGAACTCAATTGATGTGCACATCCCACTGTTCCCGCATATCATATCACATATATGTCCGCTTGAATGCTGCCTTCAACATATCACGACTGAACATCCTTCAGAAAATGAGGCTTTCAAAGGAGTATGGAGATTGCCGAGTCAAGAAGAGATGTCGTGCTCGAGACCCCAGAAGTTTGGGTGGAGTTGATCTGCGCTTGCCGAAAGGGCATAGCTTGCCTCCCACGTGTAACTTTACACCACCACAACGCGATACGACCTTACGCGATAACAGGTACCACATGCGGGTAGTATGCCCAACATCTTCACGCCCGACATGTAGACGTGCGTAAGACGTGCGAGCACGCCACTCTGGAGCTTCACGTGCTTCTGAGACCCACCATGGCCCATCGAGGTCATCTTCCAAGCAATGCATGTCAGCATATTTTATGTAGGTAGCTTTTCTTTTCTAGCTTCTATCACCATACCTGGAACACTTGACCGTATACTACCGCCACAATGGGATCAACTGCCGAAACCTCAGGGCGAAAGCCATGGATTATGAACGCTTTTGCCATGACTGCCCCAGGGCATCTGGCTCCAGGTACGTCTCAGAATATCGCCGCAATCGGTGCTCAATTCTTCTCGCTAAGTAAATTCAAGGACTCTGGAGGCATCCGGACCAAGAAAAGCAGACGCTTGACCACTGGGTTCGCCTGGCCAAATTTCTGGACGACAATGGCTTCCACGGCCTTTTCTTCGCCGACGTGCTGGGCATCTACGACGTGTACAAGGGTGATGGTCCGGCCCTTCAGTCGGGAGCTCAGGTTCCAATTCTTGATATCAGCTTGCTCGTGTCTGCCATGGCGCACGCCACCAAGAACATCTCCTTCGGCATCACGGCTTCCACGACTTACGAGAACCCTTACGCTTTGGCACGCAAGTTCGCTACACTTGACCACATCACAGATGGGAGGATCGGGTGGAATATCGTCACGAGCTATTTAGAAAGTGCCGCAAAGTCATTTGGGCTAGAGAAGGGCATTGAGCATGATGAAAGATACAAGATTGCGGATGAATTTCTGGATGTCGTATACAAACTTTTGGAGGGAAGCTGGCAGGACTCGGCAGTCGAGGCAGACAAGCAGCAGGGTGTTTGGACCAATCCTGACAAGGTTAGGAAGATTGATCATGTTGGGTATGTATCTTCCTCTATGATGCAAAGAACCACACTGACAAGACCCTAGCAAATACTTCAAGTGTGCTGGCCCAAGCATCGTTGACCCGTCACCTCAACGGACGCCCTTCTTGCTACAAGCAGGCGCGTCGAAGGCTGGAAAGGACTTTGCTGCGAAGCACTCAGAAGCAATGTTCCTGCCTGGCATGATTCCTAAGAAGACAGCACAGGTCGTCCAAGACACAAGAGCGCTCCTTGTCGAGCTTGGAAAGCCGGAAAACAGCGTCAAGTTCATCGCCGGAATCTTCATTGTTGTCGACGAGACGGACGAAAAGGCGCAAGCGAAATTTAACGACTTGTTGCAATATGCCGATCTTGAAGGGACGGCATCTCTTTTCGGCGGCTGGTCAGGCACTGATCTGTCCAAGTTCTCCAACGACGAAGACTTCTCTTTCGGATCCAAGCTACCAGCTATTCAGTCGATGATCACTTCGTGGACTGAGTCTGTTCCGGGAACCGCTGGGTCGAAGTGGACAAAGAAGCGTGTGTTGGAACATCTTGCAATCTCAGGCGCCCATCCACGCGCGATTGGCAGCCCTGAGACAGTTGCGAACATCATGGAGCAATGGATCGAAGAAGCAGGTGTCGATGGGTTCAATATCAGCTATGCTCATACTCCTGGCACATTTGAGGACATAGTACAATATCTGTGGCCCGAGCTGAAGAAGAGAGGCGTATTGCAAGACAAGTACTCTGGCTCGACTATGAGAGAGAACTACTTGCAGGATGGCAAAGGACCGAGGGTTAGAGACTGGCATTCGGCGAGCGCTTATACTTGGAGGGGCTAGATACTACCGACTCGAAGCGCAAAGCACATGTCTTCGGACCGACTTTCCTCCAGACCTGCAGGCGTTGTCTTGAGTGACTTGCATGGTTAAGGTACTTCAGCCCCGACGATCTTATGCCTTTCTGTTTCCCCGCAGCCACTTCTCCACGTTTCGTTCTCCACAGCCGCCTCTCCCTTCCACTCAAAGTCAACCACCCACGCCATCATGCATGCGGCATCGAGGCCAAAGGTCGGTATACCACATGCTGACTGCCTTTGCGGAGATCCATCCTTTTACCGCGGGCGGCCAAGTAGATTGTGGATTCGTCGCGGGCCTATACCCGAGCGACCGTGAAAGATGCCCCGAAGGTCTCCATATCTATCCATGTGGTGTTGCTCTTTTCTATCTCAACCTTGACCTCACTCTCCAACCATCGTAGCCTACTCCATCGCTGAGTATCCCATCATGAACGATCTCAAGAAAGACGACGTGCTGCAATTGGAGGATGTCGGTGACACACTAGTAAGTCGTCTGACACTTCACCAATCATTGCTCGACACAACTTGATGCTGATATCCTATCAGTCCAAAGACGCAGCACAAGCAGAACATGACTCCTGGCTCAACGACAAGCCACGCGCTCGCAAGTTGCGACGGAAGATGGACTTGCGCATACTTCCTCTATGTGCCTGGATGTACCTGCTCAACTACCTTGATCGAGGAAACATTGGCAATTCCAAGCTGCTAAACTCCGAGACTGGCGATTCGTTGATCCAACAGACGAACATGTCAAATCTGGAATACGCCATCGCAGTCTCGCTCTTCGCTGTTGCATATGCTTTATTCGAAGTGCCTTCCAATTGGATCATGAAGCGATATGTCCGTCCTTCGAGGTGGCTGGCTACGTTGCTCTTGCTTTGGGGTATTTTCACGATCGGATTCGCTGGCGTGCAGAGCTTTGCACAAGTCACAATTCTACGGTTCTTCATTGGAGTTTTCGAGGCTGGGTTCTTCCCGGGTACGCGACATCTGCTGCGATGTTGATCGACTGAGCTAATGTAATCGCAGGTATCATCTATCTCATTACTTTCTGGTACCCAGTTGAAGAGCGATCAGTTCGCATTGCTTTCGTGTTGGCATCTGCTACGGCTGCCGGTGCCTTTGGCGGATGTATTGCGTGTAAGTTGAATCACTATAGCCTATCCGTACCATCCAAAACACTTTGCTGACAGCCAATTGTAGATGGAGTCGGCCATATGAATGGTGCAGCTGGCCTCGAAGGGTTCCGCTGGTTGGTAAGTTCTACAGTCGCTGTCCATCCACATACGAACACAAGCTAATATGTCACGCCGGTCTTCAGTTCATCATCGAAGGTCTCATTACAGTATTCTGCACTCTACTGACGCTGTTCTTCCTGCCCGACTACCCTTCAAGCGCCAAATTCCTCACTGAGGATGACAAGAAGTTCATCGAGGCTCGCATCAAAGTCAAAGGAGGAGGATATACCAACGAGCATGCCACGAGACGAGAGGTCATGGAGACTTTGTTCAGCCCTAGGATGCTCTCGCATTATCTGGCTTACATCTGTAACTGTGTGCCGCTGGGATCGTTGACGTTCTTTACGCCAACGATCGTGAATGGCCTGGGGTTCTCGTCGATCGAAGCTCAGCTTATGACTGGTAAGTCAACCCCTGTTTTGGATCTGCTCGAGATGTACTAATTGCCTGAACAGTGCCACCATGGGTCTGTGGTTACTTCGTCTGCTTGTTCCTTGGCTGGAGTGCAGACCACTTCAACGCCCGCGGCTGGCACGTTACCGCAAGCTCTACGATCGGAGGCATTGGTTGGCTCACAGCTGGTCTCTTGCCCGCCGACGCATATACTGCACGCTACGGCTGCCTCTTCCTTTGCGCTTGTGGAGCATTCCCAAGCTCAGGTCCTTTGAGCGCTTGGGTAACTTGCAACGTGCCATCTATCGTCACCATGGGCATCGCAGCTGCATTGAATAACAGTGGAGCTGGCGTCAGTCAAGTCATTGCACAGTGGATCTGGATCGCGGACGAGAAGGTAATTGGGTATCCTACAGGCAACTTCACATGCGCGGCGTGTAGCTTTGCTACTGCGCTCATCGCGTTTGGTCTTCGTTTCCTCTACAGTCGCATGAACGATAAGGGAACCACAGATGCTAGGGGCGACAGAAGAATTTGGCTGCTATAGATATACAATGGCTGGCATGTGGAGCTGGAATGCATAGCATTTATGCCAAGTGCGTCCGCGTCTAGGAAACAATCGCGTACTTCACCCGTGGTTCCCCATAATAAGATATCTTGTTTTTGTCAACTGCTGTTGAGATGGGCTGTTATCAGTCACAACTGACCGTCTTACCTTCGGTGACCTCCACAATCCTGTCGGAAGCAACATGTAGATCGACCTACGGACCACGATATTTGACAAGCATTCCAACGACCATTAGAGCCACTTCGACCAACATCACCATCATATCAAGACCGCTGCAATATAGCACGGTCTGCGATGTGACATATATACCTTCGACAGTCACGCAGTCGAATACTGTCTTCGTGACAGAGACGGCCTCTCCATCGATCGGCATCCCTACGAGTACGCGGACTGCATTTGCGAGCTCAATCGTGTACGAAACCGTGTACGAGACGACCCAGCAAACTGTCACTGCTCCTGCGGTAACCGTAGCGCCCACACCGTATACGGTGCCTGCACCTAGCGACTTTACTACTATTGCTTCCAATCCGAAAAATGCTGGCGCGAACACATTCGATAGATTCCCATCGTCGTCCACCACAGCATCCGAATTTATACCAGGGAGACGCTTGCTCGATGGCGATGTACACATCAGGGCGGAGAAGTCTTACAGCAACGTCAATCGCGTCATCTGTGACGAGACAACTAGCTTCATCACAACGAGCGCCAGACCCTTCACTGTCAGGCACACAACGCTCACGATCACTTCGACGTATTGGAACGGGATTATCGTCACCTCGACTCAAAACATCTCGTCGACCACGACGGAGTTTCCTAATGCTTACGAGGATGTCACCGAGACCGTGACGGTGACTGATCTCGTGACTTCGCCAACGACTGAAACCACGACCATCACGCCCACATACGAATCATCCGAGCTGCCACGCCCAACAGTCTACGCAGCTTGCCAATCTCACAATATCATCGGTGGCATTCAAGGCTATGGCATCGTAGGTATTGAAGTCCTGCCCGGCAAAACCAATATATTCGCGGCGCTTGTACCGAATAGCTCTCCTCAAACTTGCTGCGAGGCTTGTGCTAGGTCTACCGAAGTCACGAGGGCGTGTACTGGCAGCGTTTGGTTGCAAAACGAGTGCTACCACATTATTAGCGGTGATCAATGTAATGGCGCCGCGGACAACATAGGGTTCTATCTGAGTCGCGATCGAGAGCTGGCTGCTTCTGAGGGCATGTTGCTTTCGAACGGCGTGTGTGGGCAGCAAGTATGGTTGGGGAAGTATTGCAGCACACTTGGAGGATATTGTGCTGGTGAAGTGTAGGGGTCTGATGTCTACTCGTAGAGGAGAGTGACCTCCTAGGCGCGGGATTGAAAAGGCTGATGTTTGAAGAAGTGAGAATGCCGGATAGCCGGTAACACAGGCTCGGTCTGTATGTTGCTCAATTAAACGTTTTCAACCCTTCAATTCCATCTGACTCCAAATAGCCTTCCACCAGCTTTTGACAACCCAGACGATAGCCCATCAACGTTCACCAAGTAGTGTCGCTGATGACCCGGCACATCCAGTGCAAGAGTCCTGTATTCGTACTCTTTGTCTCCAGGCCCCTTGGTCATGTGTACTTGTACTGTGCCGCTCGCCGCAGGTCCTTCAACATAAAAGTGCATGTGCAAATGTTCCACGCCTGCCTTGTCCGTCTCTAATCTGCTTGCAATCGTCCTGTTCCTTGCCCATCGGCTATGTGAAGGCTCGCCGTGCGCTGTGATCTCGCGTTTTGTGTGCATTCCCGCGCCCGCCAGAATCTCGATACATTTCGGATCTTTGCGCACGCGGTCTGCGGTGCGGTTGAAGACTGCGGTTTTGCTGTCGGTGCTGAAGACTTCGAGGTAGAGGACTGTGAAGACGGCGCCGGTTGCTGCTAATCCTACGAGCACGAGGCCGAGGTTAAAGGTCTGCTGGGTTGTACGGGCGGCTTTTTCACCGATGGAAAGGTTTTGCCAGGGTACGCGGCCAGTGTCGTTCACTATAGTAACGGAACGTCTTTTAGTCGTTGGCGAGCTTCCTGGTGGCGCAGATTGTGTAGTTGCAAGGCGCGCATTGAGAGGAGCAGTGGTGGTGATTGCTGGGCGAAATCCGGCGCGGAAAACGAACAGAGGTGAGGCCAGCCTCAGTGGTGATAATTTGGCAGCCATGGTGTTCTCGCAAGTGGTGAGCAGGGTGTTCTATAGAGAGAACGCTGTTGTCGGGGTATGGATGTGAGTATAAAGATGCTTCATGTTGCTCGAGAGCTTCTGCATGTGAGCGTGAGGCGGGACGTCATCGCGGCGATTGGTGCGGGCTTCTTTGGAGACACCCCCGAGGCCATCAATCTTCACTTCAATCATATATGAGTTTCAAATACAGACATCGATCTAACATTTACTGAACGAGCTCGTAATCTTAGCCTTGAGACCATGATCACAGACTTTACTTCGAATGGAAACCCTCCGGAGCATTGCTCTTCTCCAACTCGTTGAATCTCCTGACCACCTGAACAGTAGCAAAATAGCTGAAAGGCAGTGCAATGAACCAGAGACCGCAGTTGATGCTCGCAGTAGCGATGAGCGGCGTCGGAATGGCCTGAATGCCGAAGCCCAAGCATACAGCTGCCGTTTCGATGCCTCGTAGCAATGAGCTGTACCTGATCTGATCTCCAGGGCTATCGCTGAGGTTTGAGATGGCCCAGTAGATGAAGTTCTCACACATGCTGACAGATATGCGCTCGAACACGTACAATCCAAAGCCACGACCGAAAGTCGACTGGTTGGCCCAGTCCAAGGTCGGTTTCGTGTGCCTGAACTCGTTTTGGATGTAAACCGCCCATATCCAAGATCCGCTGTTCAGCGAAGCGATGAGGACGTATGTCACTATCGCTCTAGTCTGTCGACTCTTCACCCATGGCACGTCGACCAGCGCTCCAGCAAGCCAAGTGCCGAATGTGCCACTGATGGCGAAACTGAGACTCCCGAGAGCTCGCGAGCGCACGGTAAAGTAGGTGGCCAGATAAGTTCCTGGGTAGGCCTGACACCAGCCATAGTACCAGAACAGTGGCGTAAGCAATAGGATGGACTTACTACGAGCCAGACGCCACATTTCTCGCAATTCAACGCGCCAATTCGTTCCTTTCGGCGCGGCGATCTGCGTGCCATCCTTACGCTGTACCTTCTCTGGATTTGAGAGGAGCGAGCCGATGAAGAAGCCTAGGCATTGTATGGCGATGAAGGCAAGATAAGTCTGATAGCCCACTGCGCCAGACTCTGCCCTGTCGACGTTCAAAGCAAGCGATATCGAGCCGCCTACAACGTTTCCAAAGTTTCTGAAAGTGAACCATGTCGCGATGTACCTTCCGCGCTTGTGTTGCTCGGGATACCCAGTGGCGATCGCACCTTCGACACTCCAGAAGAATCCTGCACTGATGCCACATGCAACAGATCCGAAGTAGACGAACCATGTTGCACCGGTTCTGTTGTTGACGTATAAGCCAGCTGCATAGAGCGGATATCCAATACTTCCGAGGGCCAATGTCCATCGGAATCCGATTAGATTAGTTAGCCATGGGCCCATGAAGCAAGTGACGGTCATGAATGCGTAGAGCAGAGCATTTGCTGCGTTGACTAGGTCGGGACTTTGCGAGCCTCCAACTCCAAGGCCGTTCATTGCGTTCCATATCTACGTAAAAGTTAGTCGCAACATTTCTCGTTATTATGATTCAGTTGCTTACTCCTGGAGCACAAAATGCGCAGGATCCAACGACTAGAATCTGGAACAAAGTACTCCGGAAGAATGGTATGCGAGCATTTGGCGTATGTTGAGTTGCGTCGTTGTCCGATGATGATGCCGGCGACGAGGTTTGGAGTTCGACATCATCCTGCGACCCTCTTTTCTCGTGAGGCGCTTGATGAATAGACATTTTGCTGTCTATCTGATATCGATTGTGTGATCAGAAGACGAAGTCACATCTTACTACACGACTTGACTCGGGGCTCCGAATGTGCATCATTGGCAAACTCCGATGAACGCGATATCTCTAAATTGCGTAGCCAATTAGCTTGAACAAGATCAAGCACGCCATGTGGACTAGCTTTTCCAACCGCATGGCAGCCTCGTGACGATCCACTGCGTTTCTGTATTTTCCCAAAAGCATCGATAATGCAGCCGATGTGCATGAAAGACCGACATGAGGGCGGAAACTGGTCTACTGTCACATGAGCAGGCGGCCATCAGAACTCGATACATGGTAAAATAGTTCTACGGAAGCGCCGTTATGAAACGCTTATGGCTGCCGATGTGCTTCCCATACGAGTCTATGGCGTTTAGGACATGTTCTACTGACTTCTGAGAAACCATGGTGTGGAGTCGTTTTCCCAACCCCTCAACTTGCGTGCTCCTTCCTTCGTCGACGTCAGCCGTGAGATAGTAGCTCCGACGAAGTTTACATGTAGAACTGCGTGCTATAGCTCGCGGCGTTCGATGGAGATGTGCGCAACACTGTGCTGAAGAGACAAAGCGACTTTTGATCGATGAGCTCGTTCTGACACACTTTCAACAACAATGGCAACACTGACAGACTTCGCGCAAAGCACAGCTCTACCACTAAGTGGTTTGGCTCCACAGATCACTTTCGAAGCATTTGACCTGCCGAAGAGCAATCAGAAAGTGCTGGGCGCTCCTCATCTGCCAGGAACGGTCAGTCCCCTTGCTTTGCGGCCGACCGAGAACGATCACGCACCTTTGGATCTGGACTCTGTTGTGGATACTATTAAGGCTCTTCAGGCACAAGATGGCATTCTCACGAAGCAACTCGCATCGCACGGGAGTCTCCTATTCCGTGGTTTGCCCATCAATGGCGCCCATGACTTCAGCAAGTTCGCTCACGCCTTCGGCTACAAACCGCACGAGATCATCGGCATTGTCGTTGACAGACCGATTCTCGCACCAAACATAGCACCTGCGAATGAGGCTCCCAAAGAAGTACTCGTGTACAATCACAATGAGTCCCCTCAGGTCCCACACGCGCCAGAATACATATTCTTCTATAGCCACAAAGCACCCCACAAAGGCGGCGAGTCGCCAATCTCCTCATCTCTTGAGCTCTTCCACCGTGCTCAGCAGGAGATACCTGAGTTCATTAGTGAGCTGGCTGAGAAAGGCATACTCAGTCGAGTGACATACAAGGTCGACCAGCAATACAAAGGTGGAGCAACGCTGAAACAAGCGTTTGGCAAACTGGTTGAGCCCGAAGACGACGAAGCTACGAGACGATCCAAAATCGAAGCTCAGATTGCCAGATACGGAAGAGGCAAACACACTACGTGGCGGTGGACCGACGATGGTGGACTAGTTCTGGAACACCGCCTCCCAGCCATTCGCACACAGCCCAAGACGGAATTACCAACACTGTTCACCGGGCTCGCTGCGTACTATAAGAATGCGAAGGTCAATGGTGCAGGCCGCAATATCACACAGCAATTGTATGGTGATGGCACGGCAATCCCTGAAAAGTATCTGGCGCATCTCGCAAAGATCACAGATGAGATCCGTGTTCTGCATAAGTGGCAGCAAGGCGATGTCTTGGTGTTCGACAATATTATTGCACAGCATGGGAGAGAACCATGGGAGGGCGAACAAGGAGACCGAGTAATTATGGCCAGCTTGTTCGACGGCGATCAAGTCCCGGGAGCATACAGTGATGCCGACTGGGCTCAAGTGGTTCAAGCGAGTTACGGGTAGAATGATTACGAGATTGCGAATGTGAACAGAGCGATCATAATGTTTGACCAGGGACTGATTTGCGCTTCACTGATATGTAATGAATTAAACGACCGCGATGGATGGCTCATCATGTTCAAGTCAATATTACCAACGAGCATTGAAATTGTGTTCCTCGCTGTCATTACGCATCAAACGACCTTGGCCAGCTTGGCAAGACAGGATATACCGCCCAAGGTCGCACTGACCCCTGTGAATACAATCACGACACCGTACCGAGTGCCATATGCGAATCCGGCGTCTTCGAAAGGTTGAACTTGTAGCAGCCTCTCACTAATTGGTCCAGACACCAATGATCCAATGCCCTTACTCACACAGAGCAGTGATATCACCATACCAGTATCCACGTGGAACCCGGACTTTCTGATGGCATCCGCACAGCCTGCCCAGTTTGCTGAGAACCCGCCACCAGTCAATCCCCATAGAATGACGAAGACGTAGAGCATTGCTTGTGAAGTAGTAAGGCCCCAAAAGATGAAGATAGCGAGTATGGATCCCAGCGTTGCAAAGCATATGGCTACAGTGACGTGGTAACGATCGACGATGATGCCTTGGGAGATGTAGCCTCCACATGCTGCCAGGTTGAGCAGACACAGAGCGAGTGGACCAGTGATGGCAGGGAGGCCGATCTCGCGAGCAAAGGATGGTACCCACAGCTGGGGCAGGAAATATGCGATTGACTGCATCATATTTCCAAACGAGTAGATCCAAAAGGGTGCCATTTTGAGGAAAGCCAGATTCAAGGGCCGTAGAGTACTAGAAGCTGATATTGGTAGGCGATTCTTCATGACAAGAATGGATGGTAGAGCGAGGGTGACCTGCAGGTATGGTCAGTCACTTGATTTTTGCATGGCCGCAAGTAGGCTTACGATAACGACAGCCCAGACTCGCAATGCCGTGCGGAACCCATAGGAATCTAGTAACCACTGTGAAACGAACGGGAAGATGGCGCCGCCTACTCCTGTTCCTGTCCAGATGACTGCAAAGGCCAGGCCCTTCCTGGCAATGAACCATTCGTCGATGATATACATGGCAGGGAAATACATTGTGAGGCCACCGATAGCGAATGATATGCCCTGAGTGGCCAGTAAAGCACCTGTTGTGTTGGTGTAAGAGGCAGCGACTAGCGCACTCGTCATGATGGCGAGGCCGACGAAATTAGCAAGACGTCTGCTCTTCGGGAAGCGCTGACACCCTAGAGCTACAAGCGGCGAAGCAATGAACATGATACCGCTGGCGGTGGTAGAAATTGCTGCGATGCCAGATGGGTTGCGATCGAAAGGTTCATGGGTCGAGTAATAATTTTGGAAGACACCGAAAGAGTATGGGAAGCTGCACCAATATTAGTAGGTTACACTCATGACAGCGATTCTATGCCAGAAGGCGAGCATTTCGGGAACATACCCCCAGACCAAGGCTTCTAAGACGAAGCAACCGGTCAACACTAACCAAGCGTCTTTGCCGCCATCCACTCGAGGTAACGTCCGTGTTTGCAAATCCTCGCCGTCGACATCCATTGGGTGAATAATGGTAGTCGATAGATCATTGTGTCCATCATCTGGTTCATTGGTCGTGGTTCTCATGATGCAGAGATCCCATCAGCTGAAAGTAGTCATATCCGGTCTGGGACTCTGGGAACAGAACCCTTATAAACAGAGTCAGCCATTCTGCCAAAGCTTATTCTGCATGAGCCGTCCATCAAACTGCGGAGTTCGGACACGGAGTCACCTTGATACCCTGTCTCCAAGGACAGATAGGCAAGGACCTCTCGATATGAGCCCCCATTATTGCTCGAGCCCAAGA
>Ga0115848_100488_pt1 | contig 15592 bp, 13 predicted proteins | sample InSIn3gowninarea_FD_83862 | JGI IMG/M metagenome (GOLD analysis project Ga0115848, IMG submission 83862) | reverse complement strand
TACGGCATTTTGCAGCGAGTTGTGCAAGCAGTGGCTTGGTTGATGATTAAAACCATGAAAACTTCTGGCGCCGAAACCCTTTCTTGTGCTGCGAATATCTTTGTCGGGCCAACGGAATCTCCTTTGTTAATTAAACCTTATTTGGCGACGATGACGCTCTCGGAACTCCATGCTGTCATGACGGGAGGATTTGCCACAATTGCCGGCGGAGTCATGGCAGCTTATATTTCTTTTGGAGTACCGGCTCAACATTTAATTGGAGCGTCGGTGATGTCTGCACCAGCAGCTTTGGCTATTTCTAAATTGCTGTACCCAGAAACTGAAAAGCCGCTGACTGTTGGGGAGGTGGAGGTGAAGGTGGAACAGGTTTATGCTAATGCGGTGGATGCGGCGGCTTCGGGTGCTAGCGACGGGTTGAAGTTGGCGGCGAATGTAGCCGCTATGCTGATTGCTTTTTTTGGGTTTGTTGACTTTTTTTAATGCGCTTTTGGGCTGGTTTGGAGGGCTAATTAGTTTGCCTCAGTTGTCGCTAGAATTAATTTTAGGTTATTTGATGGCTCCGGTTGCTTGGCTGATGGGGGTGCCTTGGGCTGATTGTGCAGAGGTGGGGGTTGTTTTGGGGAAAAAAAACGATTTTGAATGAGTTTATTGCTTATTTAGATTTGATAGAATTGGTGAAACAACAGGCGATTTCTGAACGATCGCAAATTATCTCGACTTATGCTTTGTGCGGGTTTTCTCATATTGGTGCGATCGGGATTCAGATTGGGGGAATTGGCGCGATGGCTCCGCAGCGGCAAGGCGATTTGGCGAGGTTGGGCGTGAGGGCGATGATTGCTGGCTCTTTGGCTTGTTTTATGACTGCTTGTATCGCAGGGATGCTGATTTGAAAGTTTTGAGTTTTTGGTTAAGCAGTGCGGTACTAGCCCAGTAGGAGCGTGAGTAACGAGGCTACTAACTTTGGGCGTTTTGATTCTGATTCCAAGCTCCCCCAAGCAATTTTCCTTGATTGAAGACTCAAAAATTGGGACCTCAAATAGCGGTTTTCTGCTTTTTTCTCCTGTTCAGATGTAACACCCCAGACACGACTAGGAGTGCGGTACTTATGGCACACCCTACATTAACTACAGTAAATGTTATTAAATAAAAGTTAAAAAACCCAGAAAATTATTTGATGGGTGGTATTGATTTGATGATTTGCGAGGCGGGACATCGAATTTTAGCGATCGGCTATTATTGAAAATAAGCAGGAGTTTAGCCTGTAACACGAGATGGAAACAGTAAACTAAATTATCCTCAAAGCCAAATAAATAGGTGGTTTACAATGGCTGTTATGCAACTAGAAAACGGTAGAACCTATAGGGATATAGGGGCGATCGCAAGCCAACTGGCTGTTTTAAATGTTCAGATCGATCGCCTGCCAATGAAGGAAAATCCTGCGGTTCGAGAACTGCTAGCCCAAGACATTCTCAATGTAACAGAAAAACAGCAGATACTCGCAGCATTTCAAAGCGAGTTTGAACAGTTTAAGCGCGCAGACAAATGTCAGTGGTGCGACTTAAAAGTGCTGCACCCCGCTTCGCCGCAGATTTACGCGCTGATGACTCAAAGCAATCGCACTCACACCCACACAGATCCAGAAGTTGTTCACATTTTAGCTGGAGAATGTGTTTTTGGGTTTGTGTATCCTAACGGCTCTCAGGTACAATTAATGCTGCAAGCTGAAGAATACATTAAAGTGCCGGCAAATACCGAACATTGGTTTTATCTCACTCCGTCGCTGTACTTGAAAGCCGTGCAGTATTACACCACTGCTCAAGGGTGGGTTCCTCAGTACACTAACAGGAAGTTAAAAATTAAAAACTAATGTAGGGTGATGCGTGCCCACCTTCCTAACAACTCAATGTAAGGTGCGCGCGCATCACCTTTCTAAAAACTAATGTTAGCCATTAAATGCTGTCTCATCCAGCGGTGTGGCTATTTCAATTTCTTCGCAGCGCTGCAAAAGCGCTTCTATTTCCTGAGCTAAAAAAATTACTTCTGGCCAAGAAGAACCGTTGATTAAATCTTGAGCGTGAGCTAATTTGTTTCTCAAGGCTTCTGCTGATTTTAAAAAACGCTCTCCGTAGCGTTTTGATTTGAGCCCCAGCCGCTCGACTATTTCAGCAGAAGTCAGGATTAAATCTCGCTTGTCGCAGAATTGCAGGTAATCGATTAAGTCAATTGCTTCATTTCTGGATCGCCCCAATTCCCAAAGGTGTTTTGCCACTAAGATGCGATCGCTTTTAAGGAACTTCTGCCAAGAATCTTGGGGAAAGTAAATCCGCACGATTCGCAATAAATTCATTTCCAGAAGCGTCACTAATCCAAACAGCAGCATCCGCACCGGTGCTTTTTGCAAATCGCCGCAGGTAACGATACCGTTGATCCTGTTGCTTTCTAATACAAATAATCTCGGTTTTTCTCGCAGCAGCGGCAGCAATTCCATTAAAGGAGTGGAGGCAGCGATTAATTGTGATGGGTGAAAAATTTGCTGGTAGTCGCTGCACTTGCCTGCCATTAAGTGCGATCGTTCTACATAGCCGCAAACCGTGCCGTTTTCTTCGATACCGAGCACGTCAAAATCGCGGGCCTCCATCCACGATCGCAATTTGGCTGCGTCTTCGCAAGCGGGGACAGATTTCAGCGGTTCCGCGAGGTATTTAACTGTAATGCTGTCTTTGAATAAATCCCGCAAGTCGGCGGAGCTTGATTTTAAATGTTTCATTTCCGGTAATTTCATGGCAAGTTGCTGCAAGTAGAGACGCGGCATTACCGTGGGGAGCATCTGAGTTTTGTAAAAAGCATTTTTTAGGAGTGCGAGGGGGACGCTCGCGCACCGACAGTAAAAGCAAAACTGAGAGGCTCCCTTACCCTTCTTCGTGCCAACAAACACGTCAAACGTAATACCTGTTTGCTGTTTGACTATTAGGGTTCTATCCCCCCGGCACCCCCCGCAACGATTCGGGGGAAGAGTCCGATCTCAAGTCCCGGCAACGATTCGGCGGATGCAAGGCGGATCTAGACTCAGGTAAAACCGATATTTCTCAAGGGTTTTATATCGTTTCCCGTTGGATGGGAATGATAAAGTCAAAGTGAATAATTCCACATTCCCTCACGGGCCACTCCCTACGGACTACTCCCCATCATTCCGGTGCAACCGGAATTGATATCAGTCTTAAGTTGAGACCAATGTCCCTTACCGTGTCCCTACAGAGTTTATGATATTACTTACTGGCTAATTCCGGGCAATAATGGTTCGGGGCAAGAATGGTAATAATATTCGCATCGGCGAGAAAACTTTCTTTGGCAGTTGGATTTTCGATACTGACAGCTTGCCCGATCGCTCTTAATTTAAACTCCGGCAGAGAAACTCCCGATTTTGCTTCCGCACACATTCTTTTAGCTGTGGCAATTTTTTGACCGGGCGCTCTTTTGATTGCTTGCAGTAAATTGTCCGTTGGTTGGGGAGAGTAGCTTTTTGCTAAGCGTTTGTAGTCTTCGATAAATTTCCCATCGTTTCCTGTCAGCTTAATGTCGAATTTTTGAGGCGAATACAACTGGTCTAAGTTAATTACTTCTCCCGCTGAATTGACAATAAAACATCCTTTGCGTTCTTGTCGCTGGGTACAAATTATATAATCACGGCGGACAGAACAGCAGTTAAATGCCAGTAATTTAGCATAGCACTCACCTTATCTATTGCTGTTGCTACTCTCAAGGCTGTGGATCTTTTGGACGGTCGGGATAATGTCGATCCCAATGCTATCGCCGGAGCTTTCTTACCCGATGTCATGGAGAGCGATACCACAAAACCCAGCGGCTACGGTAGCGCTACAAATTCTCAAGGAAGCTCGATCGGAGGTCGTTTGCCTATGGAGGATGTTTTTAAGGACAAAACTCCTTACTAGCAACCGTGAGAAACCAGTAAATCTTTTAAATAGAGGAAGTTGGGAGAGAGATTTTAAGCCTGTAAAAGCAGATATATCTTATCACTACCACGATCGCGGAGACGGCCCCATTCACTCCCATCTGCCGCCCGGTGCTGACGCTTCTCCCATTACTTGTAAAAGCTTATTAGCGTTGGGAATTTCCGGTGGTTTTTTGCCTTGTCCTTCCGCTTTGGTGATGCTGTTGAGCGCGTCGGCTTTGGGCAATGTTGGTTTGGGAATAAGGCTAGCGGTAGCATTTAGTTTGGGATTGGCTTTAGTGCTGAGTGCGATCGGATTAATCTTAGTTTATGCCAAACGGAATTTTGATAAACAGCCAAAACAGATAAGAGCAGTCAAATTTCTGCCTGCGATTAGCGCGATGTTTGCCATGTTTTTGGGGTTGGGAATTACCGGACAGGCGATGTTTAAAATATTGGGGGCAACTCAGTGAGTAATTGGCAATGAATAACTATAAAATTAGGACTCGGTCTCCTAACTCCAAACTTACAAATAAGTCTTCTTTTAGATGCCCGACTTCTTGAAGAAGTCGGGCATCTGACTATGGTATTTTTTTAGCCGTTGCTCACTTATCAGGCCGCATTATTATATTTATTAATAATTTCGGCTAAATCCGGTACTCCCTTTTCCACGTAAGTCTTAGCTGAGGGGCGGAGTTTGGCATAGGCGCCTTTAACAACCGCTCTTGTGCTCTTCTCGGCTCTTTTGTCGCTGAGCTGGAGCAATTCGTCTGCCACTATAGCTTTTCTTTGGGCTAGATATTCGACTGGGTTGCCATTGTTTACTGCTTCAGTCCACATCGGATCGAGTGCGATCGAGATTTCTGGCAGAAGTTGATCGACGACTTGGGCGCAATAGTCAGCCCGTATCCCCTTGACAGTAGAGTAGGCAGCTTTAAGAGCCAGACCACCTAATCCCGGCGCTGCTGCAACTTGTTTGTCGATCAACTTTACACAGTCATCAACAAAAGTTTCTCTGTTGTTTTCATTCAAGAGAATATCGCTCAGTCCCATTTTCACTTTCCTTGATTTAATAGTCAATGTGCTTATTAGCTTTGAACTCCATCTGGGGAGCTTATATCTATTTTGATCCTTTACTCAGGATTACACAAGTTTTTTAAGGTTTGAATGTTTCTACTAGACAGCCTGATGTTGAGATTGGTCTAGTATGTTATGGGAATGAATGTCGGCTCTGCTAGTCGTTATTGACTACCGGGTTTGTAGTAAGGGCTTTAGTCCTTATTAGCTGATATTAATGAGGACTAAAGCCCTGACAACAAACTGATGAGTTGTGCACAGTCACGTAGAAAAGAGAACAGCTAGAAAAAAATAGGAGAGAGACTCTGCGTAAGTTCGATCGCACTTGCACGTATCCTTAGGATTGGAAGTTTGCCTGGAGGGCGGCAGGTACTGAAACGAGGGGAAGTTTCAGGGTTTGAGCCGGGCTATCGCTCGATCGCAATACCAAATTTTTCGGTAATTTCGCGGAAGTGCTTAGTCCGGGAAATACTTGGAGCGATATGGTTAAGGCAGCCGATAACAACAGTTTTTCATACATGGCACTGTCTCCAATACATATGCCCTAGGGCATAATTTCTCTTACACCTACAACATATAAACATCCTCGGTCACTTGGTGCGATCGCACGGCCATACTTAAGTGATACATATCACGACGGAGAGGGGGGTGATGGCTATAGGGGGGGAGAGTGAGAGGGGGAGTCGGGAAGAGTGAGAAAATCTTGACCCTTGACTTCTGGCGTCAACATCCGTAAAATCCGTTAAATCCCCTACACTGCTTCATTGCCAAACTTCCTTCCAAATCGAGAATTGTCCGAGAGAAAGAAGCCGTTGAGTCTCTCTCAAAGGTAGAATTAGCGCGTAGAAGTTATTTGACACAGCGGAGGTACCGACAATATGCTTGCATACTTTCTGGCGTTAGCGGTCGGTCTAGGCAGCTTCAGTATTTACATGGCGGCCTTCTTTTTTCCAGAAGTTCACCGCAAAAGTGATTTTACCTGGAGCGGGGTAGGGCTTTTTTATGCGTTAATTTTATGGGCTTGTGCGGGACGAATTACTGGTGCTCTCCTGCTTGGTCAAATGGCGGGCGTGGCTATGTTGGGCTGGTTTGCTTGGGAAACGCTGACCTTGCGCAGGCTGGTGACGCCCGTTGCTGAGCAAACGCCGATTCCTCAGTCGGTGAATTTGCCTGGGGCAGCAGGTGGGGTGTTGGGGGGCTTGTTTCCCAAGAAAAAAGAACCCGCAGCGAAAAAACCGAAGTTTGTTCGATCGACCAAACCGAAAACTGATGTGGTTCCAGCACCCGCTGTGGATGAGGGCGAGGTAAAGCTAGAGGAACAGCCGGCGATTCCCCCAATAGCTGAAATTATTGCCGAAAGTTCGATCGAGCCCAGGGCCGAAAGTGCTCAGCCCCCTGGCTTGACAATTCCCGACTCGAGTCCACCTGCAATTGAAGAAATACCCGTCTCTTCAGTCGAAACTCCTGCTGCTGAGACTTCACCAACCCCTGCAGAATTAGCCAGCAGCTTCACTCCTCTACCTCTACCTCTAGAAATTTCAGAAATTGCCTCGACCGCAAGTGTGGAGCCAGCAGAGGCTCGGCCAGAGCCTCAACAGCAGCCAGAAGCCGATGATTTTGACGAGGAAACAGAATGGAGGAAAGCCGTTAAAGAGTCGCAGGCGGCAGCGGCCCCGGCCCCAACTCCTGCCAAACCAGCTAAGAAATCCGGCGGTTTCGCAAGTCTGTTCGGCAATATCAAAAATAGTCTCGGCGGTATGTTGGGACGGGGTGGGGATAAAAACAAGTCTGATGCAACTCCCCAGACGCCAAAACCTTCAACGACTCCAGAATCGATCGCACCTGAATCTAAAATAACGGCAATTCCAGCACCGGGAATCGACCAGATTCTCGAATCGGAATTAGCCTCTGCGGCGGCGGAAGTGGCAGCCGAAACCAGCAGCACTGCTGTTGAAACAAGCCTTGGAGTGCCGTTTCCAAGCGATGTTGAAGCAATGACCGAGTTGATGGCGAAAGAAACCGCGAGTTCTGACAAAATAGGGGAAACTCAGATCGACGAGCCATCGTCGGCCCGGACCCAGACACCGCCGCCTGCGGTTGGTGAACCGGAAGCACAAGCCCCAGCAGCATCTATAGAAATGACTGTGGTGGAAATGGTTTCTGTCGCGCCTGTGGAGATGGAAGCATCGGGAGAACCTGATTTGAGCGCGCAGGTGGAAGTGGTTTCAGTAGCAGCTATGTCGATCGAATCCACCGATCAAAAACCATCTTCTGAGGGAGAACAACCCGAATTGATTCGCCCGAATCCCCCCCCTCCGGATCTAGTCGAAACTGCTAAATCGGCGGCCCAATCCAAGTCGGAGAATGTATCCGGCGAAGATAAACCATCATCTTGAGGCAGAAAGCAAAAGGTAGAAACCAGAATTTTTTTGATTCTGCCTTCTGCCTTCTTACTGTTTAGTGTTTACTGTTTACTTCTTACTTCTGCCTTCTGCCTTCTGCCTTCTGCCCTCTTCCTTCTGCCTTCTTTGTTAAGATTATGAAAGCAATTATGGTCGTGGGAACAACATCTCACGCAGGGAAATCATTACTCGTTGCAGCTTTGTGTAGAATCTTTTCTCGGCGAGGCTGGCGGGTAAGTCCGTTTAAAGGTCAGAATATGGCGCTGAATTCCTATGTCACAGCGGCCGGCGGAGAGATTGGCTACGCTCAAGCAGTGCAAGCTTGGGCGGCGGGCGTCCCACCTTGGGTAGAAATGAATCCGATTTTGCTCAAGCCACAAGGAGACATGACTTCTCAATTAATTGTCAAGGGCCGGGCGATCGCAAATGTGCGAGCATCTCAATATTACGAGCAGTATTTCGATCTCGGCTGGCAAGTTATTCGGGAATCTTTAGAATTTCTCGGCAAAGAATTTGACATGATTGTGTGTGAGGGAGCCGGCAGCCCTGCTGAGATTAATCTCAAACACCGCGATTTAACAAATATGCGGGTAGCTAAACATTTAAATGCTCGGACTTTGCTAGTAGTTGATATCGATCGCGGTGGTGCTTTTGCTCACATTATTGGTACTTTGGAATTGCTCGATCCAGACGAACGGGCTTTAATTAAAGGATTCATTATTAATAAGTTTCGAGGACAAAAATCGATCTTAGATCCGGGGCTGACTTGGCTAGAAGAAAGGACGGGAATCCCGGTAGTTGGGGTGATTCCTTGGATAGACGAAGTGTTTCCCTCAGAAGATTCTCTCGATTTGCTCGATCGGCGTTCTCCCAATACTCAAACCGACATAAATATTTCGGTCATCCGCCTGCCCCGACTTTCTAATTTTACCGACTTTGACCCCCTGGAGTCGGAAACTACCGTCACAGTCAAATATGTCAGCCCAAAAGACGATTTAGGCCATCCAGATGCCGTGATTTTACCAGGCTCTAAAACTACAATTTCCGATTTGCACGTGCTGCGCCAAACAGGTATGGCAAAAGCTATTCAAAATTATTTAGTAGCTGGCGGTACAGTCATGGGAGTTTGCGGCGGCTTTCAGATGCTGGGAGAAAGTATCACGGATAGAGAAGGGCTTGAGGGAGAAAAGGGAGAATTTCCAGGATTGGGATTGCTGCCTTTGAAAACTGTGATTGCACCGAACAAAATTGCCCGCCAACGAATTGTAACATCTAACTATCCTCAACCGGGTTTGCCAGTTTCCGGTTACGAAATTCATCAAGGAAGAACGGCAATGCTAGAGTCAGATTTGACTAAACCGCTATTTGACGATGAGAGTTTAGGAATTGTCAACACTTCTCAATCAGTTTGGGGTACTTACCTGCACGGCATCTTTGACAACGGAGCTTGGCGGCGAGCTTGGTTAAATCACTTGCGGCAGCAGCGAGGACTCCGCACATTGCCTACTGGTATTCCTAATTACCGACAACACCGAGAAGCTCTGTTAGACTGTCTAGCAGATACAGTGGAAAAGCATTTAGATATCAACCATATTTTAGGTTAATTAGTTAACGGTTGACTGTTGACTGTTAACTGTTAACTGTTAACTGTTGTTTGTTAGAGTTGAGGTTAAAATTCAATGACAAAAGTTTGTTTTTTACCAGATAATGTTACAGTTGAAGCTGAACCAGGAGAGCTTTTATTAGATGTAGCCAAACGTGCAGGACTTTCTATTCCTACTGGCTGTCTCATGGGTTCTTGTCACGCTTGCGAAGTAGAAATTGACGGCGGAGATACGATTTGTGCTTGTATTTCCGGCATCCCTTCCGGGAAAAAACAAGTGACAATTAATCTGTATGTTGACCCGACTTGGTAATTTGTCACTTAGCAGTGGGCAGTTGCCAGTTGGTTGTTGGCATTAGTCATTAGTCATTAGTCATTAGTCATTAGTCATTAGTCATTAGTCATTAGTCATTAGTCATTAGTCATTAGTCATTAGTCATTAGTCATTAGTCATTAGTCATTAGTCATTAGTCATTAGTCATTAGTTAACAGTCATTAGTTAACCGTCAACAGTCAACAGTCAACAGTCAACAGTCAACAGTCAACTGTTAACAATGCCATATTCCCAATTCCCCATCTTTAATTCTTTTGCCATTCTTGCTGTTTCTTGCGAGCAGATTGCAGCCATTTTTGGGATTCGGGGTAAACAGTTGTGCCGGGTTTGACGGATTCTAATAGATTGATAATTTGTTGCAACTGGCTGAGGGATTTACCGGGATTTTGAGAAGTCACATCATTTTGCAAGTTGGCCAACAAGCTTTTAGCTTCTTGCAAAGCTTTTGCAGAATCTTTTTCTGCTTCCAGTCTAATCTGTGTACTTCCTAAATCTTTTTGATATTGAGCGAGTTTGGTTTGAGCGTCGAGATAGCCCGGGTTATCGACTGGAATCAATTTCAGTCTGTTAATAGCTTCTTGCCACAATTCTGCTATTTGCTGCCACTGTGCGGCGGGATGTGGCGGTTTTTTGGCGGCGACGGCGGCGGAGAGAGCAAATTCTTTGGCAGCTTCAATTAAGTTGTCAGCCTGCACAGAACCGGTGGCGACGCCGCCCATTGCTTGAAAGTCTCTTTCTGCTGCTTTGAGTGTTTTCTTAGCCGTTTCTCCCGCGAGGGTTTCGGCGGGAATTTGATTGAGTTGGTCGATCGCACTTTGCCAATTTACGGTCGCTTTTTGTCTATCTGCAGCGGTTTTGGCTTGCTGATACTGCTGTTTCGCCGCGTTGAGAGTTTGTTCGACTTGATTTAACTGAGTAAAAGCATTTTTTTGCTGGAAAATCTGAGCCTCCATCCGCCCGACTTTTTTGCGGGCGGCTTCAAATTCATCGAATGTAAACTGCCAACTGCATCTAAAAAAAGAGCAGTACCTCTTTGGGTAATAGCCGAGGAACCACACTGGCAAGGCGTCGAGATGTTTTTGCGCTTGTTTTGCTTTTATTTCGCCCAAGTCAAAATCAGCGACAGCAGTGGCTTTATTCACGAGTTGATCGGATTGTTCCACAAGGGCGATCGCCTGCCGGTAATTGTGATCCATACTCATAAAACTCGGCAGCAACAATATCGGCATTGTGTTCGCCACGGGCCAGCGAATCATGGGAAAAGGTAGGTTAATCAGCCAAATTATCCCCGCCGCACTTCCCAGCAAACTCCCAGCAAAGATGATTTTACCGAACAATCCGGGCGGGCGGTTGGCTTTGACGGCAGCTTGGAGAGCTTGTTCGCTGAAGTTGGGAAATTCGTCTTTGAAGGTATCGCGGATTTCTTCTGTTGAGGCGAAAGTGCCGTTTTGCGATCGTAACTTCTCCAACCGCTTGATTACCATCCGTTGGTAGACTTCACCGGCTACAGTATCAGCGGCCGCGCACTTGTCAACTTCGGCCCGCAAAATTTCAAAAGCTCGATCGGTAAGACGCGCCATAAAACTCACCTATTCCCTTTTAATTATTTTACAGGTTCCCCGTCAAAATAATTGAGTCTGGGATGCAGAAACGGTTTTTTTTTTACTAAAATACTGCATCCGAGCCTTTAAGGAAAGTAAAAAACCGGGTTTCTTTGGTATTTGTGCGTAAGTCCAGATAATTGTTAAAATATATAAAGCCTAGGTCAAATATCCGAATTAATTTCATGCCGACTGCTTTAATCACTGGTGCTTCTGGCGGAATTGGTGCAGCCTTTGCCGCCGAATTAGCCAAACGCCAGCACAATCTAATCTTGGTAGCTCGTTCCGAAGACAAATTGCAACAGCTAGCTGCTCAACTGCAACAGGAATTCAATATTTTGGTCGAAATTATCGTTCAAGATTTAACCGCACCAGGAGCCACAACGGCTGTATTTGACGCGGTTGTTAAAAAAGGTTGGACGGTTGATTTGTTGGTGAACAATGCGGGTTTTGGGGATTACGGTGCTTTTGCCGATCGCCCGCTTGCGAAACAACTAACAATGGTGCAACTAAATATTGTAGCATTAGTTGAACTCTCGCACTTATTTTTGCAGGGAATGCGGCAGCGAAAATCAGGAAGTATTATCAATGTTGCCTCCATCGCAGCTTTTCAACCGATGCCGTACTTGTCAATGTATGCAGCTACTAAAGCCTTTGTTTTGAGTTTCAGCGAGGCACTTTGGGCGGAAAACAAAGATTTAGGAATTGGCATTTTGTGCCTTTGTCCAGGGCCGACAGAATCCGACTTTCCGGCAGTAGCTGAATTTCCGAAAGATTGGGCATCCAGCAGCGGACAAAAACTCGTTCCTGCTGCGGAAGTAGTGCGAGATGCTTTGAAAGCTTTAGACAAAAATGAGTCTAATGTTGTGACAGGGGGAATTCAAAATCAAATTATTGCAAATATGCATCGATTGATGCCGCGAGAACTTTTGGTGAAGTCGGTAGAAAATGTGTTTGGGGCGAAAGACGAATAATCGCGATCGTTGACAATATAAATAAACCCGCCCCCACCCAAGGACAAACATTCGATCGCCCCTAACCCAAATTTTCCCAAAACAATCAAACATCCCGATAATGTAGGGGCGGGTTTTACCAACCATCCCCAATTCCCACCAACAATCTAGATAAACCCGCCCCCACCCAAGGACAAACATTCGATCGCCCCTAACCCAAATTTTCCCAAAAGTCGATCGCCCCTAACCCAAATTTTCCCAAAACAATCAAACATCGGGATAATTCTGTAGGGGCGGGTTTTACCAACCATCCCCAATTCCCACCAACAATATAAATAAACCCGCCCCCACCCAAGGACAAACATTAGATCGCCCCTCACCCAAATTTTCCCAAAAGTCGATCGCACATTCGGGCCACCAAAATCCCCGCCACCAAAATCCCCTACGCTACCCCACAAGTCCGCCGGGGGTTGAAACCCCCGTCTCATAGCGAAAGTCCTCTCAAGAGGACTGAAAAGCAAATTAAATAAACAATCAAATATTTGTCACCATTATTCAGTCGGTTTCAACCGACTTTAGCTATGAGACAGGGGTTTCAACCCCTGGCGGACTCGCGGACTCGCGGACAAACAAACGACCCCCTGGACAAACCATCGCACCCACGGACAAACCATCGGGCCGACGAATAAACGATAAATCCCTGTGGTGTTGCAAATATTGTCGCCCAAATGCGAGAACCCCCTACAAAAAACTTGGCATCGCCAGTCCCAAACAGATGAGTTTCACCGATAATAAATTAATGGATCGAACCATCCAAAATCCCAAATCGCAATGAACTCAGAACGCGAACAAGCCTATCTCAACCTGATAAATCAACTGCTAACCAGTCCCAGCGGCGAAGAAGCGCAGGTATTAGAGACTCACCCGGAATTGCTGGATGATGGCTTGGTGGCGGCAATGCTAGAAGAGGCAGAGAATCTTAGAAAATTTGGGCAACTAAATAACGCTAATCGGTTGATGAATTGTGCCGGGATACTGCTTGGGATGAATGACAACACCTCAGTGGCAGTCACCCGAAAAGCCGAAGCAGACAGACTGTTAGAACAAGGAACACAGCAGCATAAAATAAGTCAATTTCGAGAAGCTTTGCAGTATTGGAAACAGGCATTAACTATTTATCGAGAAATCGAAAATCGCGAAGGAGAAGCTAAGTCCCTAGGCAGTTTGGGCTTAGCTTACAAATCCCTAGGGCAATACAAGCAGGCGATAGAGTTTCACGAACAGTCTTTAAAGATTTCACGGGAAATAGGCGATCGCCAATGGGAAGCTGGTTCTCTTTGCAATTTGGGATTAGCTTACGAATCCCTAGGGAAATACCACAGGGTGATCGAATTTTACGAACAGTCTTTAGAGATTTCACGGGAAATAGGAGATCGCCAAGGAGAAGCCAATTCCCTCGGCAATTTGGGCAATGCTTACTATTCCCTAGGACAATTCCACAGGGCGATACATTTTCACCAAGAGTTATTAGAGATTTCACGGGAAATCGGAAATCGCCAAGGAGAAGCCAATTCCCTCAAGAATTTTGGCAATGCTTACTATTCCCTAGGGCAATACAAGCAGGCGATAGATTTTCACGAACAGTCTTTAGAGATTTCACGGGAAATAGGCGATCGCGATGGAGAAGCTGCTTCCCTTTGCAATTTTGGCAATGCTTACTATTCCCTAGGGGAATTCCACAGGGCGCTTGATTTTCTCGAACAGTCTTTAGAGATTTCGCGGGAAATCGGAAATCGCCAATGGGAAGCCAATGCCCTCAACAGTTTTGGCAATGCTTACTATACCCTAGGACAATTCCACAGGGCGATCGAATTTCACCAACAGTCTTTAGAGATTTCACGGGAAATAGGTGATCGCGTGGGAGAGTCAAACTCTCTCAACAATTTGGGAAATACTTTCCTAAAAACTCACCAACTTGCTGAAGCTGAAACCGCACTTCGCGCCTCAATCGCAATTCGTGAAACTCTGCGTTCTGAATTAGTAAGTAATGACCACAAAGTCTCAATCTTTGAAAACCAAATATCTGCCTATCTCCTGCTGCAACAAGTCCTAGTCGCCCAAACTAGATTTGATGAAGCCTTAGAAATATCAGAAATGTCGCGCACCCGTGCCTTCGTCGAGTTATTGCAACAAACCTTATTAACAACCCCCCCCTCAGTCCCCCCCTTATCAAGGGGAGGAAGAAGAGTTATCTCAATTCCTCCCTCATAAGCCCCCCCTTAGCAAGGGGGGGTTGGGGGGGTTATCAAGATTTGAGGAAGAAGCAAACCTCTCAAAGCCCCCCCTTAGCAAGGGCGAGTTGGAGGGGTTATCAATTCCCCAAATCCAACAAATCGCCCGCGACAGAAACTCCACAATAGTTGAATATTCGATTATCTTTCATGACATTTACATCTGGGTAATCCAACCAAACGGCAACATCACCCATCGCGCCGCCAACCTCGAACCTCTCAACCAACAAAACCAAACCCTCAAACAAATCATCCTCCAAACCCGCGTCTCCATCGGCACCAATGAAACCGACGACGAAGGCAACAAAATTCAGCCAGAATCCCAGTACCAACCAGACACAACAGGCGGCTTTCCCCTATTGCAACTCCTCCATCAAATCCTGATCGAACCCATCATCGACTTGCTACCCACCGATGCCAATTCCCCCATCATCTTCATCCCCCACTACGACTTATTTTTAGTACCCTTCGCCGCCTTGCAAGATAGCAACAACCGCTACCTAATCGAAGATCATACCATCCTCACCAGCCCATCCATCCAAGTATTAGAAATCACCCGCGAACATCAAAACCGAGTGCGAGGATTGAGAGAAGCCGCCCTAATTGTCGGCGATCCAACCATCGCCACAAAATTCAAGGAAAACCCCTACAAACTCTGCCAAATTCCCAGGGCAAAAGAAGCAGCCGAAGCCATTGCCGCAACTTTAGGAACCGAAGCAATTAGCGGAGAAAAAGCCACAAAAGTCGCCATTTTAGAGAAGATGCTAAACACCCGCATCGTCCATTTATCCGCCCACGGACTCCTCGACGATTTCCAAGGTTCCGGCATTCCCGGCGCGATTATTTTAGCGCCATCAGGAGACACCGACGACGGCGCGCTTAACGCCGCAGAAATCCTGCGATTAAAACTCGATTCCGAACTCGTAGTTTTAAGCGCGTGCAGCACCGGAGGCGGTAAAATCACCGGAGATGGAGTCATCGGATTGTCGCGCTGCTTCATCCTCGCCGGAGTCCCCAGCATCATCGTTTCCCTGTGGAATATGGGTGCGCCACCAGCCAAATTGCTAATGACAGAATTCTACGAAAATTTAGCACGGGGCGACAATCGAGCAGCAGCCTTGCGGTGTGCTATGCTAACCACAAAAGATGAATTTATGAGTCCCGAAGATTGGGCACCATTCACCATAATTGGCGAAACCGAAACTTTACTGCTGTCAACTGAAAAAATAAATTTAAGGAGATTAGTAATGTCACTTCCCGATAATGCCACACCCAAACAAATTGTGGGAGGGTGATTTCTAATACTTGGATGGATGGGCTGGTGAGGATGGTATGATCTTCGATTAGGTAGCGGTTGTTGCTATCTTGCAAGGCGGCGAAGG
>Ga0115848_100487_pt1 | contig 15595 bp, 16 predicted proteins | sample InSIn3gowninarea_FD_83862 | JGI IMG/M metagenome (GOLD analysis project Ga0115848, IMG submission 83862) | reverse complement strand
CTTTGAAATGATTTATCTTAGTCTCTTGCACTACTCTCTTAGAATGCAAGTATATCAATATAAGGATTGTACCTATCTAAGTCAATCCAAGTACATATCAAATATCTTACAAAAATTTGAAATGAAAGAATGTAGATATGTTGTGATCCCTATCTCTCCTAGTATTAATGTATCCCTTAGCTCCAACTCTCAATTGGTAGATGTTATAGCTTACAAGAAACTAATTGGTAGTCTTTTGTATTTAACTATTTCTAAACTAGATATTGCCTTTACAGTGAATTTGATGGCTCGATTCATGAAAAAATCTTATGTTAAGCACTTCAATGTAGTTAAGCAAATTTTGAAGTATGTTGTAGGGATAAAGGATCTTGCTCTCAAGTATTCTAAGTTGCCCTCATTTGTTCTTTCAAATTTCTCAGATTATGATTATAGAGAAGATAGAGATGATAGAAAATCAACCTCTGCATATGTGTTTAGCATTGGTTCAGGTGCTATCTTTTGAGCGTCCAAAAAGCAACTTATTATGTCTCTCTCTATCATAAAAGTCAAATATCAAGCCATGTCTGTTGTAACCCAAAAAGCTATTTGGCTAAGGCACCTTTTGAAAGAAATAAGGTATGGGCAATATGATCCATCTTTGATTTCTTTAGATAAGTAGTCGACTATTTTTCTAGCTAAGAATCCTATCTCCCATCAGAGAACTAAACATATGAAAATTTGAGCACATTTTATCAGAGAAAAGGTTTTTGATGATATCATACACTTGGAGTATTGTCCATCAATCTTAAATTCTATTGATTTATTCACCAAACCCCTTCCTAAAGCTCAGTTAAGAAAGCTTAAAGATGCTATTAGGTTGGTGAAGTTACCCTCAAGGGGAAGTGAAGGTTGAATTCTTGTGTTGAATTCACATTTTTTTATGACAAATTCATCCTTAAGAGGATTTTTTACCATATAATGTTGATTTTATTGTACACCTTCATGGTAAGTTCACTTTGTGTGAGGAACTTATTGTATAAATTTATGAGCAATATAATTGACTATCCTAGCACTATTCAATTAATAATATGGGAAAAACTTGTATGTGCATATGATGGATCTTTTACACTATTTAGTTATTCATGTGAGAGGAACTAAATCCCAAGTTTTATTTTTCATAAGTGCCTCATATTCTAATTTCATGGCTTCCATCCAACACTCCTACTTTGAAGATTCTTTGAATGATGAGGGCTCATTTTTGTTATCAATTTTGGCAAATAAAGATTTGTTCAAGGTCATACTTCTTATAATTCTCTGATTTGAAGAATTTTGCTCCTGAGATGACTTATTTGAATTAATATCAAACTAGTTAAGTGCAATAGAAAAGTCATCTAGATCATCAACATCCTCATTTGAAGTAGATTCAATAGGAAGTTCATTAAACTTTACATCCCTTAAAATGAATACTGCTCTATAGGATGGAGAGTACAATTTGTACCCTCTACGTTGACTATAATAGCCCATAAAGATGCATATTTTAGCTCTTTTGTTCAGCTTTTTCTTTTTCTCAAAAACAATGTAGGAGAATGCTTCACACCCAAACACCCTCAAGTGTGAAATGTTAGATTTAATTCTTGACAATGCCTTAAAAGGAGTTTTTCCTTCAACAACTTTTGTAGAACACCTATTCAAGGTGTAAATTATAGTATTCATAGCTTCTACCCATAAGAAGCTAGGAAGATTACTCAACATACATCTATCCATCTCTATAATTATCTTATTTTTCTTTTCAATAACACCATTTTATTGAGGATGTCATCTCTATTCATACCCCTTTTATTAATGAAATGAACTTCCTATTGAATCTACTTCAAATGAGGATGTTGATGATCTAGATGACTCTTCTATTGCACCTAACTAGTTGGATATTAATTTAGACAAGTCATCTCAGGAAAGAAAATTTTCAACTCAGAGAATTATAATAAGTATGACCCTGAACAAATTCTTATTTGTCAAAATTGATAACAAAAATGAGCCCTCATCATTCAATAGGAAGTTAATCTCTATTCATTTTATTGAGATGATCTAGATTCAATAGGAATATAGATGATCTAGATCATCATATTTTTATTAACACCATTTTATTGAGGATGTCATCTCTATTCATTAATGGAATGAACATGCGATATAACTAAACATAAGTATATTTAACGGAATGAACATTTTATTGAGGATGTCATCTCTATTCAAAACATAATAAATTATTTTAAAGGATACTTAATTTATCCTTTTCCATGCCACTAACGATGTCTAAAAGGATAAGTGACCTTACAAATCAAATGATGCCCTCAATTGATGATGAACTATGAATTTTATATATTCTTATACCTAAAAATAAGCAAGAATCTTCAAGATAAAAATTTAATGTACCCAATTATTAAGGTTAGGAATTCATAATGCAATAACCTACCATCCCTTCACATGTAAGTATCATTTATCATTCCAAAAATTTACAAGTAAAGATAATTGAAGAATCACCTTTTGAATTTTACCTAATTCCTATATTTCCACACCATTGGTGGTGTGATTTTAGTACAAAAATTATTAACAAATACAATTTGGACTCTTTTAATCCTGAGTGAGTGTTAGACATTCAAATTAATTTCATGCATGATTTAAAGCCATTTTTTATTGTTTGTACATGTATCTCATGGAAATGGACACTATTGGTGGTGTACGAATCACCATTTTTGGTGCCTAAAAAGAGATGATAGAAATTTAAAAAAGAAATTAGGCATGTTGGGCACACAAAATAATGACTTTAGACATCCCAAGTTAAAAAGGAATGATGCCTTGGTTTTTAGATAAAAAGTTCAACCTATATAAGCTAATTTGGAAAATAAAAATTCATTTTAACTTTTGCACTTGTCCTATTCGAGTGCTTTGATCCTCTAGGCCTCCTGATGTAATGAAGTGTTACCAATTTGTTGTTTACTTATCGATTTCTTAAACAGGCTATGTAGGAGTGACCATTTGAACTTGCAAAGCTAATTTTTTATATTTTTACTAACTTTCCATATGGTATTCATTGATTGGAGGACTATTCACTACTCTATTACCAATGGATATGATCATTTGGTAGAGTACCCTTGCCTATGATTATGCAGTAAGTACTTAATCTCACTTTGGCTTGCATGATTCTATTTATAGTTATTATTTGTAATTATATGGAATTATCTAGGCTTACTGGTGTTCATATTAATTCCTTACAAGAGCATAAGGATCTCATTATAGGGGGTTTGATGACTACTTCTACTCTAGAGCTAGCATTGGCATGGCCTCGAACCACACACAATGATGATATTCTAGATATATATGACCTAGAATATTTAGCATATGTTGAGCATATCCATATTTACTTACCTCTTTTGAAAACGTTATTAGAACATTAGAACTAGGATTGTTGCACCTTTCACCTACCCATAAGTAAAATAAATGTGACATTGCTAGATGTCTATCGTATCTAGGGTATCCCCATCAGGGGGAACCTAGTTGTATAGATAATAATATCCATGAGTAGGAGGCACTATGGTTGACCAGGGAGGGAGATCATGAGTGGGAACATTGAGCAGCCTAGCTCACAGATATATGCTAGTTTGCAACACCAGGATGTCACCTTCAATTGTATATTCTAGCAATTATATCTACCCATTTTTGCCTTGATAAGAGTAGTTCTAAATTACCTCTTGGTTTAGTCTGGATGGTCTGTTAGATTTATGAGAGGGGAATCCAATTTATGTGGGATCTATTAGTATTAGATCAATTATATAAGGATCTATACAACTTTATGAGCATTGACAAGATCATCATCATAATAACCTATGTGGGTCTTCTATAGATTTGGATATATAACTATGTGGTAGTGGTTCTTCCTGTAGGCCTTTAGAGGGTTTGGAAGGACCTAGGAGATATAGCATTAGTTTATTGTACATCCCATCTTGGGGGGTATAGGTACCCCCAATCATTAAAGGTGAGGAGACATCAGCTTGATGGCCTACAAGTAAGATATATCATGTAGGTGTGCTTCTTTGATTATATGGGGTATGAAGATACCCATCAGATAGCATGGGTGAGGAAGGACCACTTCCTTCATACCTGAAGGAAGATATTGAAGCTATATCACCCTGATCATGTGCTAAGATAGTTTGGTCTCCAACATGGTATCCCATCAATACCCCAAGTCTATCGATGGTACCTTATGGAGAGGGATATTCTAGATGAGGCATAGATAACTTCATCTTGGAGGAACACCTTGGAGGATACCCAAGTGGTAAATTCAGTTTCTCGTATTTTGATGGCTCCTAGAGTTTCCCCCAAGTATGCAACATGATGGGCAATGGTACATTTCAATTCCATAAGCATGGATGAAGAGGGTAGTAGAAGTGATGGTGAGGATGTTATTAATCACTCAGAGGATGATGACTAGTATCAAGCCAATGACCCCCTTCATGATGTGCCTACCCAATAGGGAGTAGGTGGATTGGTAGTGCTTGCTATAGCTACCCCAGCACTAGGTAAAATTATGGATTTGTAATTTTATTAATTTTTAGGTTTTTGTTGTAGCTACCAAATGATTAATATGATTGTATTTGTACTATAGAGGTTATGAATGCTAGGATTGCCTTCTTAGAGGAAAATTTTATGAGCATGAGGATCATGGAGGCTTAGTTGGAGATAATACATGCCACTCTCACGACCAAGGATGCTCAGACTACTACCTTAGAGTAATCAGTAAAGAGATTATAGGGGTGGCTTAGCATGCCCCCACCATACTAGTAGTGGGCTTATTTACAAAGCCAAAGCGATAAGATTGAGGTAAAGAAAAAGGAGATTACAACCCTAAAATTCAAATATGCATGGGTGAAGATACTTTTGGAGAGTCACAATATTATAGCTAGTGATATTTTTAGGGGTGTATCTATCTTAGGTGCTAGTAGTGGTAGCCGTAGGGTTAGTTCTAGGATGGAAATAACTATTATTGTGTGGAGTGCTCACACATATGATTTATATAGATATAATATTTTATTTTATATATATATATATTTTTTATATATATATATATATATATATATATATATATATATATATATATATATATATATATCATTCTTTTTGGACTTAAAAAGTTGTATCATTTGTGACTATTTTTATTTTTATTTATAAATGTTTGATTTATTGCTATGTATTTGAAATAACACACATGCATGAGGAATCTAAAAAAAATAATAGTAAAAATGAATCCTAAAATGACAAATGTATAAGACTAAAATATGCACACACAGGTATACATACACACCATAAAACATACATGTAAGATACCAAGAAATCGAACTCATTAAGTCAAGATCCTAAGTACAAAACTAATCTAGAATGAAGAAGGATATAATTTTCTTAGTAGAAGATATGCATTCCCATGCAATACTAGCCTAGGATGTTCAAAATCATGTCTAGAAATGGAAAATGCTATCATTGAAGATTTTATCCTAGGAAATGTACATTGTTAACAACATAAAACATACCTTGAATGCTTCTAACAATGTGTGTAGAATGAATTTGAACCATAAAATAAAATAAAAGGATGGTCATAGATAGGGATGGAATGGAAAATGGATTGTACATATGCAAATAATTACCTAAGATGCATGGAAAATATGAAAACACCCTATCTAACTAATGTACACTATCCATAAAGATGAGAAAATTTAAGCAATGACTTTGCGTACTTGGGGATATTTTTCTACCCAAATACCCTTTATAGAGGCAAGAAAAAAAAGGGTCACCTTTGTTTTAGAATTTTCCACACTATTAGTATCTTACAGTTAATATTTGATACCACTAGCATTATCCATTTTGACCTTATTTCTAATTCTATTTGGAGGAACATGCCTCTATCCATAATTATTAGCAAAAAAAGAGCATAACTCATTACAAATACTTACCGTGTTAATGCATCCTCATGAGTGGAAACAAGGTAGGGGATTAGTGAAGATCCCTAATTACTCATTATTAGGATTATAGGTCCCACTTGCTTAGTTTGTTTAGCATCCATCTTGATGGTTCCTTGGTCAATGAAATCCTATAAAATATGCTTGAGAGACCTACAATTGCATATTAGATGTCCCAGTACCCTATGCTACTTACAAAATTCTTCATAGTGTAAATGTTTAGGTACACCATTAGGTAACTTAGGCTTAACAATAGGAGGTAGCTCAATAATTTTTTCATCTAACAACATATTAAGAATATTATCAATAGTATCAATTAAAAGATTAAATTGTTGCTTAGGTTTAAGGTTATTTGTATGTGTATGAGTAACATTATTTGCTTCAACCCTATTGGTATGTTCAAGGAAAACTTTCTGAGCATTATCATTGTTTATAGCATATAATTTTTTAATACATGGTTCTTTATTAATGATAGTATCTATCATATCATCGAACAATATATCATGGTTAGAGATGACAAATAGATTGTATATAGGCAAGAGACCATTTACAAAAGCATCTTTTAAATTTTGTTCATGCATCTTTATTCTATTAATCATTCATTTCCATGCTTTTACAAAATCCTTGATAGATTGATTAGGCTGTGTATCTTGAATTATGCACCTAAAACTCAATTTAGCAAGATTATTCATTCACCATGAAAGAATCAGAACATATCCAAAATAACACATCAAGAATAATAATAATATGTTAAGATAATAAGATTTTACAACAGTTTATTAAGTATCAAATTTTAATAACTATAATATCATAAAATAATATAACAGGATCGACATCGATCGATAATGATCACCATCGATCGAAGATAATCATCGATGATTTTGGAACAATAATGGACTTATTACAAGTTTTTAACTCTAAGATTTTGATGGCAATTATTTCACTTCACTATAGTCACTTTTGCTCCTTTCCTATGCTGACCCTGCACACAAAAAACTAACAAGAACATCAAATGCATCTGCTAATACAAGAAACTAAAAGTGAAGGTGAATAACCATTAAAATGAAAGATAACAACACTTGCATACTAGGGCATTTTAATCCAGCACAGCTTCGCTATCTCAAATTCAGTTCCCTTAAACACATAGTTTGGTGTTCCTTTTATAAGTTCTAATTTACTATTCTTGGAGAGAGATTTTTGGATCAATTATCCATTCCTAGTGTTATTTTTAGCAAAGGTGGACTATGTTTTTATGGATTTAATCCATGAATATGGATTCAATCAGTCTAGTGAGCTTAAAACTAGATATTCTTACCACATTCTCTATTCATTTTGCCAACTGAGCTCATACTGAGTTTGGTTTGTTTCTTCCTTGACTTGGTCAATGATCATCATTGATCTTTAAGATCGTTGATGATCATGAATGAAATGTTGATGATCCATTTAATATAATTGGGATAAAATATTTTAACCCTAAAATACACTTTTATTTATTAAAAGCTTAATTTTGAATCATTTTTTCATATCCACATTTTCCCCTTTTTTAAATTTTCACTAAGATAGAGGAAATTTAAAAAATATTTGATATGTGTGATCAATACCTTGTAATTTGCATTTAGACACATTTTGATAGTGACTTTAATTATTTTACCCTAGTATGATTACCTAGCACTAGTCCTCCATGTGCCAATGTGTTGGCATTCATGTGACCTTGGAGCATTCTCCTAGGTGTAAAATAGTGTAATTCAAAGTATGCTCACTTTTGTCCTAGTGAACAAGGTTTCTTGTTTTTATCTTCTCACAAAATTTCAAGATATTTAATTTTTTTTTTTTTGGATCACCAACAAATCTCATACGATCATCGATGACCTTCTAAGATCATCGATGATTCTAGTGTAGAGGGTTTAAAATAAAAATATTTGTCATTTTAATGTTTATCTTTTTATTTTTACACTCAATTTTATCTTTTACTCTTGTCACTTTCCTACCCTTTTGAGTCAAATTTTCGATGATTCGGATGGCGCCATGCAAGAGGATCTCCAAGAAGAGCAAATCAATCAATCAAGAGGTAATTTTGACCACCTTTTTTTATATTTTAGTCTTTTTGAATTTTTACAAAATATGTTAATTTTAGTCATGTAAATATGCTATTTAACCTTTTAGGGTAATCTATTTCATTTTCATGTAGATTTTTTGTAATGTTTTGAAGGTTTTATACATATATTTTGAAACCCTAGCTGGGGGTTTTCACCTCAGCTTCAGTTTCATAGAATCATCATCAATCACAATGATCGATGATGATCATTCTAGAGCCATTATCGATTGTTATACGATCGACAATGATTGTTATGAAAAGCTTTTTTTTTAAGAATTAATATTTATTTTATGTTCTTAGACATAATATTTCAATTTTTATTATTGTTATGTTTAGGTCTTCGAGTTTTTCACTTCTAGGGGACATTACCCTTAGATTCTTCATGACCTTAGTGGTCATGTCCTTGATACAGATCATGCTTTTATCTACGATGTTGGTTTTGGAGCAACCCCCTATATGGGTCATATCAAAAAGGACCTCATGATTTTGGCTGCTCTTTTTGAGAGATAGGATCTGACTATTAATGCCTTTCATCTCCCTATTGGTCCTATCACTATTACAGTGGAGGACATTCATCATATTTTGAGACTTCCCATTCAAGGTGCAAATATTGTTCTCTTGCAGACTCGAGAGGAGGCTCATCCTTTAGTGAGTGAGCTTTTTAAGGAGGATGTGGTTGAGGAGTTGATGGTACATATTTAGGCAGGGGGTCTAATGTATTATCAATTTTGGAGAGGGTTATCAGAAGAGGAGCATCTTGAGTACCTTTGTATTATTTATCTTATGGGATGCATCATGTGTTATGATGCTCTAGACACTAGTGGTGGTAGATTTCCTTGGGCTTTGATGGGTGTACTTCATCAGATGATTACTTTGAGGATGACATTTGCTTAGGCCCCTTCACTATTGGCTCTTATTTACAAAGAGCTTTATTTATTGGTGTGAACTCCTAGAGCTACTATTACCATAGTACTTATTTTATAGGCATGAGCATATGAGCACATTCATCCTTATCGACCTCTAGGCCTACCAGATCCTTGATACACTACTTGTAGGTATACTTCTGGTATTCGATGTTGGAGTCATTTGTTGGTTATTCCTCATAGAGATGATGTCCATAGATTTGTTGCTTTTTATAGATAAATTTTGAGTAGTTTATCTCTGGATCAAATCAGATGAAGGATTAGATTGCACATCACAGATTTTGTTGAGATTAGTTTTCATTTGTATAGTACTAGGTAGGTGATGTTCTTGTAGGGTCCTAGAGTGAGAGTTGTTGAGTATTTCCATTATGGGTGGTTTCATCATCAATTTGGTTTTGTTTAGGACATTCCAGCCCTACCTATTCATTATCTTCATCTTGTGGATGCTCTTGTATCAAGTGTTTCCTTATTGAGTTATTCACCTACTATTCTCAGAGCTAGTGAGGATGCCCTAGAGGAGGATGAGCCTATGGATTACATAGGGACCATAGAGATATTTGCAATGTGGTGGGCTACTAAGTTAGCAGAGTGTTTTGGAGATAAGGAGACTGGTGAGCATCCCACTTAGAGGACTCAAGTGGATACAATTCTCGAGGTAGCTATGGAGGAGCCGATTAGTGATGTAGGTGGAGATGATTTTACGATGGAGGAATTCAAGGGTCTTGATATTAGGGGCATGAATGGACAAGCTATAGAGGCCAAGGAGGTTAGGGTTGAGTAGCTAGAGGTTTCAGTTTAGAGTACTTTTGAGCAAGGAGAGTATAGTGGAAAGAATGCTGCTTCTTATGAGGTCAAAATTGTAGAGCTTCAGTATATGATCGAGGAGCTTCACACTCTTTAGGATGCTTCTACTTTAGAGATGGCTAATTTGAGGACTGAGGTAGTAGCACTTAGATGTTTAGATGGTGCTCATGTGAGATATAGATCTAAGTGAGATTCTCTTCATAGAGCGATGATGGATGCCACAACTTGTATTGTTGAGTTATCTATGGTGATGTAGGTGCAAGTGCTAGTACCTTGATGCCTTCCATAGATGTATATGCGGATTAGTTGAGGGAGAGTGATTATTATCGTAGGGCTTTGGAGTTTTAGTTGCTAGGATTTCCTTGATATACTTCAAATGTTCCTTCTACACCTTCTAGATCGGCACCAGGATACTCATTTGTTCCTCCTATTCTTACATTTTCTCACTCAGTAGCTTCAAGACATTTGAGTCATTGTAGGAGCCATGGGCAAAATGTTGCATTAGTTTCTCAATCTTAGTCTACTACTAGAGGTGTATCTCTAGCAACATATGCTAGAGGATTGAGATTTATTACTAGAGATGAGGGTTCTTTAGATTTTGCTAGAGATCTTCATGATGATATTGCTTCTATTGGAGAGCAGCATTGATACTTTACATTTGATAATACATGTATTATGAACTTTATTTCTTGTTATTATGACTCATGGTGTTATGATAGTTACTTTATATGACATTATGATGTCTTGATGGACTATCTTATGATATATTTATATTTTATATGTATAATGGATAGATCTTGATATGATAGTTTTATAATTTTTGATGAATGATTTTTGATTTAGTATATATTTTTATTATGATGATAGATAATTTTATGATGATTGATTTAGTACCTATTTGCATTACATAATATTATGTTATGTTATGAATGTAATTGATTTTTTTATTAATTGATGATGTAATGGATGTTAATAATGCATAGATTTGATTTTATGATATATAATATATAGTTTTAATAATGCTTTTGTACACATTTCCAAGTGATGATAATGTTTTAAAATGTACAATGCATGCAAAAAAAGTTTATTTTGATAATGTTATTAATCTTTTAAGAAAAAAAGAATTAACCTAATAATAAATCTAATTATTTATAACATTAAGTATAACCTATTTATTTAAAATATAATATGATGATGAATTCAATTTTTATATTGATTTTAGGTTATCTAAGATATGTACACTAACCTAATCACTTACAAATAATTAATTTTTGAATATTAAATTATCTTAGTTAATTTTAAGGACATAATTTTATTATATTTTTGCAGAATTAGATGCATCATTTTTCGCACTTGGCAATATTTACAATAAACAATTAACATAACGAACTAATGATTTATGAGTGCATATGAACATTAAATTTATCTTGGTTAGGGGAACAACAAATAATCATTCATATCCTTTCCAAAGAAAAGTAATTTTAATAATGTTCAAGGGAAATAATAATAGTGAAGATTTGATTAATAATATGACATAAATGATTCTAAACACAGACATTCGAACATAAAAGACATTTATTATAATGAAGTAGGTGACCTTAGATTGATGACTAAGTTATTATAATACCTACTTTATCTTTTTTTTTTTTTTTAAACTTAATAACCTAAGATGATATCAAACAAGATTATAATATGTCGATAAAAAATCTATAAACTCTAGTGTGTGTAGTGAAATTCATTTTCTTTCTTAGATTATTCAAAATGAAATATCTTAGAAATATTAATGAGCTAGTCTATCCATATGAAATGCATAGAGGTCCATAGGAAAGAATGTTGCTAACCAAGATGGACATATCGCCACTCGTAAGGTATGCCTCATTGCTAGATAGGCATCCATAGCTTCGATGAGGATTAACCTCTTGATCTCACTATAACCTTGCTCTACTACCAGTCAAGCATCCATAGCTCTGGTAGAGAATACTATAATGATCCAGAAATTAATTCATATGCATCTTCTTCTCTCTCTCTCTCTCTCTCTCTCTCTCTCTCTCTCTCTCTTTTTAATAATTCTTGGGTTTGAGATGAAGCGAATGATAGGATAGACATATAACTTTTTCACTCTTAGTGTTTCTTAGAATAATCTCATTTGAACTTTCTTAGAATTTTTAATGTATGCAAGTGTTTGGAGTTTTTATTTTTTTCTCAAACATATAAACTTTATGTTTTTCTATCATCTAGGGTATATTATTTCTTTATGAAAAGATAAGACAATGTAAGTGTCATGATAACAAGGAAATCATTCCAAGATAACCTTTTACACATTGCACATTTACTGGATAATCATTGTTACAACAATGCTCAATACATATTTACATCATACGTGGGCAATGCACCCAATTGCCAAGTTACCTCTAGATGTTTCCATCTAGGTAAATTTTTTAATTTTTTAATTTTTAATTTTATAATTTTTATATGTTTTTATGATTTTGATTTTTTTTTTTTTAATGATTTTTGATTTATACTTCATTATTATTTTGTCTTTCTTAATTGATGATCCTAAGTTGTGGTGGTTATGGAAAAATATGACCTAATAAAAATCTATATGATATGGGTGAAAATTGCCTTTTAATTAATGATTTGAATTGAACTGACCAACTTGAATTTTCTTGTAAAATATCAAAATCAAAAGAAATATCTCAAGCTAAATGAAAAAGAGATGCCATAGAAGTGATAAATGATGAATTATAATGATCTTATGGATGTAATGACATAGACCCTAATGAAGAAACAAATTGATGCAAATATTCATTGGATAAAATTTTTATCATTATATGCCATACAAAACTAGGTCACTTGAGAAGAGTCAAAAGATCTTGTAAAAATTTATTATCAAGTATTTTATTTATATGATATAATCCCCAACAAGGTTGATTAAACATTTCAAATTCAATATGAGATAAACTATGTAGTCTATTATAGGCATTATTTGATTGTTCAATTAATTGATTATAGATTACCTTTTGTAAGATAGTATGTTGAATATTTTTAGGAAGGCAATCTATATGTTGAGATTCCATTATTTCATTTGATTGATATTGAATAGATTGAGTCATTAAACATGGAGGAAAAGATCTATAATCTTGATGATATGGTATGGTAGGAGTAATATAGTATGGATTAGGTTCATCATGATCATGATTTCCAAAACAATAATGAATCATCATATTGATGCTACCTACATCAAATAATGATGAATTTATATCAATATTCATATCATATTTACAAATCATTACAAAAATGTAAATTTTTTTTTTGTATTTTATGAATTTTTATAATTTTTTCTTTTTCAAAATTTTATGAATTTTATATATATATTTTTTAATTTCTAGGGAATCTTTTCATGATACATCTAAATCAAGGTTCGACTTCTTTAGGATTAAATATACAATTCATGGAATTAAAAAAAAAACTATAATCTAATACCACTTGATTATGATAAATTTTCAAGATGCAATAATCTAAATGTTCGGATTTTATAATTTGTGTAGTTGAAATAACTTGTTCTTGGTATTTAAAAGTCATGTTTTGATTGCAATCAACAATTAATTTGGGCTTGTCCATAGGCCATAGAAGGCAAAAATAAATCATTAAATTAAATTCCAAGTTAGGGGAACATGATAACTCAAGTACTCTAATATAAATAGTGGCTTTATACCTGTTGACCTTGACATCCCAACAATAAGATTGACGTTTATCATAAAATGTCAAAGCTATTTTTTGTTGTATTTCAATGGGCATGGAAAAGATATTAGGGTTAAATGGAGTAGGAAAATTATGAATAACTCTCATAAAGATATCTTTATCATACCTATTCTTGAATTATGGAAGATAATTTCTATTATATTATACCCTATGTCCTTTTGAAAATTTATCAATGATCTCTTTCCTAATAATTATTTGGCTTATTATTTTAAGCTCATTAGCATGACTAGCTTGTCTCTTCTCTAAACTCCATTTCCAAATTGTGTGTTGTATTTGCATGTGGAAACATCTATGAGCTTGTTTACATTGTTGTTGTAATGTTTCGGGAGGAAAGGCCACACAAGTGTTTGAAAAATCATAAATTACCTTTTTATGAGGTAAACATTGCATGAGCTCATCCATCCATTCTAAGCTTTTGGTTTATTGTTTTATGTCTTCATATCTAGCTAAGGTGAGTGAATGTTTAGTTAATTGATAATTTATGACAATTTTAGGTACTTCATAAGGCCATTGTAAGTAAAAAGTTATTATTTCTTGCAACGATTTATCCATATGGGTGAAATATACCTATGGATCTAAGTTAATATCTACATCGTGTCCATAAAAAGTAACCCTCCAACCATCATTTATGCGGCAAAACATATGGTGTGTTCTTTCTAATTGCTCATCAATTATCAATTATAAATAACCTAAAAGATTCATATCGATTCTTTAAATATATTAATGCTAAATCACCTGGATATCTTGGTGGTGAAAATCGTGCTTGGGGTTGCACTATGCTACCTTCAGTAGTTTCCTTTGCTAGTTTCATCATTTTTCTATTTTAATCATAAACATTTGATAAACATTAATATTTTATTTATTTTTAACAAAAATAAAAAGAAAACTAATGTACATATTTTTTCTTTTTTTTTTTTCTTTTATTTTAAGTATAAAAAGGATGAAGATGCATGACATTTATGGGTTCACGCTCTTCGTTTCCTTCTAAATTTGCTAAATGATAAGTTCTTTTACTAAATTTCTTCGTAATGATATATGGTCCTAACTAATTTGGAGCAAACTTATCTTGAAGTTGCCACTCCACATGCGAGGTTTGTTATTTTTCTTTTAAAACTAAATCATCTATTTAAAACTCATGAATTAAGTCTCTTTTATCAAAAGTTCATTTTATTCATTCTTGGTAGACACACATATGCTCTAAAGCATTTATACATCTTTCATCTAGAAGCAATAACTAGTCTAAGTGAGTTTGTCTAGTTTGTTCATCTATGATTTGTTCACTTAGATCTATTCTAAGAGATGGAATTTAAAGCTCTATAGGTAAGATAGCCTCTACTCCATATACCAAAGAAAATGGTGTTGCCCCAATGGGAGTACGTATACTAGTGTGACAAGCCCACAAAGCTTTACGTATTTGGATATGCCAATATCTATGAGAATCATTTACCATTTTTGCTAAGATATTTCGAATAGTTTTGTTAGTAGCCTCTGCTTATCCATTACCCTATGGATAATATGGAGTGAAAAAACTTTATTTAATTTTATATTTATCACATATTCTTTTTACATCTTTATTTTTAAAATTATTTCCATTATCCATAATTAATTGGTTTGGTATGCTGAATCAACATATAATATAATTTTCTATAAATTTAGCAATTTATGGATTGATGGTGGAAGTCATAGGAATAACTTCTACCCATTTTGTGAAATATTCAGTTGCTATAATTATGAACTTGTGTCCTCTAAAGGATGTAGGTGTAATTTGTTCTATTAAATATAATACCCATTTGGAGAATGGCCAAAGCGATTGTATAGGATGTAATGCTTGAGATGGTTGTGAAAATAAATAAGCATGTTATTGGCATTTAAAGCATCTTTTAACATATTCACAACAATCTTTTTCCATGGTTGGCCAATAATATCTCATTCGTATTAATCATCTTGCAATGGTGACACCATTGAAATGTCCTCCACATGTTCTATCGTGGGCAAAGGATATGGCTTTTTGAACAACATTCCACTCC
>Ga0115848_100484_pt1 | contig 15636 bp, 3 predicted proteins | sample InSIn3gowninarea_FD_83862 | JGI IMG/M metagenome (GOLD analysis project Ga0115848, IMG submission 83862) | reverse complement strand
GGTGTGTGAGCTTTTATTTTTATTGTTCTCGATTTTTTGAATAATTTTAATTTGCATGCATGTACTATTAATAGTAAATCTATAGATCCAAAAATCTAAGAAAACTATAATAGTGTAGAATTTCATTTTTTTTATTAGATATGTTGTGATGAACTATCAAGTCGAATATCCACTGCAATTTACATATCATATTGGTATCAAATTAGGCTTTGTTTGGTGTATTTTGGAGATTTATAGGGGGTCTAGATTAGTTGGGCCCAAAGTCATAAAACCCTAATCATGGTCGACGAATTTGTGAATAACCCTTGTGATCTTGCGAGGAGAGATTTTCATGGTGGGAACAACAAGTTGCTGATATAAATCTCCTCATCATAGCTCTAAGAATTAAGCTTGGGATATTTGGAGAAGATGGGGGTTCAAATGCAAAGGATAAATTAGAAGGCGGATCAGGAGATTGGGAAGAAACAAAGAATCTGTTGAATAATGTGTAACTAGGTTCGGTCTTCATAAATATGAAATGTACTTTTGATTCTTGCATATTGTAAAATGAAAGAAAACTTATTATTGTTATTTTAATAGGATGGGTTTCATGCTCAAGGTCATTTTATTTAGAGGTCAAGAACCCATTGAGTGCTTCTAGGTTGTGTCCTATGGTTGAGAAGTCAAAAGAGACATTTTCATATGAAGAAGACCCCATCAGGCACATTATAACTTGTAAAAATAATTATTTTTGTATTTAAAAGTGTCAAAAGACCATCCAAGACCAAGTTAGCCTCAATTAGGCCATTTCATTCTCCTTAGATTCCTATACATAGGAGGAAAATCAACCTATGGAAATCATTCATTCTCTCATCATTTTAGCGAAGGAGAAGAAGAAGAAGGCTAGTGAACAAGGAAGATGGATGAATAACAAGTGGCTGGATTATTTCTCTCTCTTTTTACACGTACGGAAGAAGAAGGATAGGATTTTTTTCTACAAGATAATACTTGGAGAAATTATAGAAAGAGGGTCGAAGGAAGGTCTATTAGGTCATCTTGAAGCCCTAGAAGAAGAAGAAAATTAAGCGAAGGTCAATGGAAGCCTTGGAAGCCATAGATTTTATCACATGTGTGGAGGAAACAACTGTTGCAGGGGCTAAAAATTTTAGACCTAGAGAGAGGATGAAATTATGTAGCTAGGGGTCAAAGTCATGTAGTTGGAAGAGATTTGACTGGGTCTGACTTGGACAAAAGAATCACATTATCAATAAGGCCAAACTTGGTCTTAGAAGTGATCCAGGTAGATATTAGAGGGCACCCACCTATTCCACTTGGGACCTCATCATGTTTCTTTTTATTTTTCCTGATTGTAGCATAAATTACTATTATTAGTAGTTTTTTAGGTCCTAAACTTCCTAAGCCATTTTGAGGGACTAAAAGATGATTTCAGGGAAAACGGAGAGACCAAGAAAGTCCTAAACTAGTTTGCTAGATTTTTTTCGGCCTCCTCTTCAAGATCTTCGAAATGAGGTATTATGGTAGCCAACGAAGATCGTATGCCAAAGATACGACCCCGGGAAGTTGATGTACCAATTTACCCAAATGAGGCCCACAATTTTCGTGCTTCATCTCTTTGGATGTTTAGGGTTTTCCATTATTTCTCAATAATAAATAGGCCTTGGAGTCTCATTGTAACATAGTTTAGAAGGCATGTAGCCACCACATCTCTTCTCAGAGATAAGCTAACATCGTCTGAGCTAATTTATTTCCATTATGCATGTAAACAATTTTCAGTATTTGTTATTAATGAATTGAAGTTTTGTTTTCGATGCATCTCTATGTTTTTTTTATATATGTATTTCATTTCATTCGTTCATAAATTTGGACCAAGAATATCCTTTCCACTAGAATAGTTGATGATATTACCTGGTTGTACAAGTTTGACAACTTTGGGTCATCATATTTTCCCTTTGTTTTTATTGCTCATAGCCATAATTTGAGCAAACTTTGGAATCAGTGATTTGGTCATCTAAACTATCTCTCATTACAACAATTATGTAATCAAAATATGGTGTTTATTCTTCTTGTCATTTCTTGCAGTGATGGTGGAAAGTATGGCTGAAGGCAATCCACATTGAAAACTGGGTGTAGGCCAAGGCATAGGGGAATGTTGAGCTCAAATTAATTATCTCCCATACCCTTGGTGATTTGGTAAGGCCCATATCAAATTGGTCTGAGCTTCTGATGGGCTCTGATAAGGTGTTCTTTTTGCAAATGCAACCAAACTTTATCACCTACCTAAAACTTGTGCGACCCCCGATGTTGATCATGTCGCTGCTTGTACTTGGCATTGGAATTCTCCAAGATGTCATGAACCTACTAGTGAATATGTTGGATGAATTCAATAAACTTGGTTGATTTATCAACCTCAAACTGTACACATGGGGATTCTGTTTGTGTAGTTGTATGAGGCATGACAACATGAATCATACACAATGGTTGAAATCTTAGAACCACTTGAAAGGGACTACGACAAGTCGAGCTATGGAGAGCTTTGTTATAGCTGTGTTGTACATAGGGAAGGCTCTCATACCAAGTCTGTGGATTCTTATAGTTGTACATGTGCAATATGTGCACAATCATCATGTTGACGACTTCTATTTGGTCATCATTCTAGGGATGGAATGCAATCAACTTGGTGAGCTTGCTTCCAATAGTGTCTAGAGGCTCGACCAGAATGTGCTTATGAACCTGCTATCCCAATCTGATATAGTGGTCTAAAATGTACCCATACTCATTCAAAGAAGAGTTAGGTAGTGTCCTTTGTTGTCATACTCTTCTTACAGGCTGCCAATATAGCCATTTTAAAAAATCTGTCCATGAACACAAATACATAGTCATTACCATGCTTGGTAGAAGGGACACCAGATAGATAGTCCATGGAGATGGATAATCAGGGATATCTGGGAGTAGGAAGAGGAGTTTACAAGCCTTGCTTCTTAATGGTTGGCTTGGCGATGGCACATGTAGTGGAAGATCTGATATATTTTCCAACATCCTTTCGAATTTTTGGCCAATAAAAGTACTTCTGGAGTACGACCACATTTTTCTCCACACCAGAGTGTCCTGCGACCCAACTGTAGTGTGTCTCCAAAATCAACTTGGCACACTCACTTGAAGGAACACAAAGGTGTCCTAGGTATCATAATAATGCATCCTGGAGGTGGAAATCAAGAATTTGCTTGCCATCCACTAACATCTAGTATGTGGTGGAGAAATCTAGATCATTTTTGTACAGTTGCGGCCATCTAGTGGTCTCGTGGCCACAATAGTTAGTGTTGCAACTGGGGGCTGACTAAGGCAATATACAAATTGGTTGGTGCTGCCCTTTTTGTATTTAATGTTCAAGCGAAATTGTTGCAGATATGTAGACCACTTCAGATGGCGAACGTTTTGTAACTTCCCTTATGTTTGTATAAACTGAAGAGGTCGTTGATCAATGTGGATGGCCGTCTCCTTCCCTAGATTGTAATGTTTCCATTGTTGGAAAGCCTACATGATAGAATACATCTCTTTATCATAGGTGGGCTACTTCAAAATTGTATCGGAAAGTGCCTCACTATGACAGGCCATTGGATGCTCATGTTGTGGGAGGATTACACCTATAGCATGGTTGGAGGTGTCTGTCTCAATTTAAAATGGCTTCTACGGGTCTGGAAATGTGAGTACAGGTGCAGAGAAGAGGAAACGACTTAGTTTAATGGACACCTTCTGTTGGGACTTAGACCAAGAAAAATTTGCTTTCCCTCTACCCTTGGTAATCTAACTTAAAGGCCAAGTGATATGGGAGAAGCCCAACATGAACCTTTGATAAAATTTTGCAAGGCCCAAAAAGTTGCGAAGCTCTGTTAGAGTGGTTGCAACTGGCCAATCCCTAATGACTTGGATCTTAGTTGGATCCACATGAATGACTTGCTCATCTATTATGTAACCCATATATTGGACCTCGCTCATGCCAAAGGTGCATTTCTCCAAGTCAGCATATAGTTTGTGTTGCCACAGGGTTTGAAGGACATGCCGAATGTGTTGGAAGCGCTCTTGCCAACTCTTGCTAGAGTTGAGGATGTCATCTAGATAAAAAACCATGAATGAGTTGGTGAAGGGCTACAAGATGTCATCCATCAACCTCATAAAAGTAGTAGGGGAATTTGTCAACCCGAAGGATATGACCAGCCATTCAAAAATGCCTTCCTTGGATTTGAAGGTGGTCTTCCATTCATATGTGGGTTCTATTGGAACTTGTTGATAGCCAAAATTTAGATTGATCTTGCTGAAATACTTGGCCCCCTTGAGCTGGTTTAGAAGGTCATCAATCTGTGGGATTTGATACCTGTTCCTAACAATGATTTTGTTTAGTGCCCAATAATCAATGTGGAGCCTCTAGGTCCCATCCTTCTTCTGTACTAGTACAATTGGGCTCCCATAGGGTGAGGAACTCGATCGAATGTGCCCTTTTTGCAAAACACCTGGATCTGTCGCTTGATCTATTCATTTTCTAGAATGGAGCGGTGCTATATCAGCCAATTGGGCACAGGTTCTCTAAGAGTCAGATCGATCTAATGCTTGACCCAATAGTGCAAGGGTACCCCTGTGGGTGAAGAGAAGATGTCCTTGTACTCTTCCACGACCTTATCCACTTGTTTCTATTATGTGGAGGAACCCTTCCTGGGGGTCATGGATGTGGCCATGATCTTCCCCTTACTTTGAGAGAGAATCAGAAAGAAAACAAATTTCCCAGTCTAAGAGATGATCTTGTTGCATTGCTTAGCATATATCAAAGAGATGGCAGTAGGTGGGCTACCTTCAGTATTATGTCTAACTCATTTCCCAAAGTAATAATAAAAGTGTGAGGCCCAGACTCATACACAACATGACGCTTCCAAAAGTATGGTTGGCCTAATAATACATCACAAACTTCAAGAGGAGAAACATCACACAATACCTCATCAATGAAGGGCTTGATGCTATTGGTAAGATGACATTGCTGGATGATGCAAAGATCTCGCCTTTGGTGAAGCCACCCAATGGTGTACAACTATGGGTGTGGTGTGGTCGATAGGCCCAATCGCTTCACGACATCTATTGAAATGAGGTTCTTTTGGCTTCCACTTTCGATAATGAATTGCATCGTAGAAACATTCACACACATCTGTGAGTGGAAGAGACACCCCCCCTCCTCTGGATCTTCAGGCTCAATATTCTGGACATTGGTGGTGGCAATGGTGGCACTGTGCTCTGCATCAGTAATATGCTTCCCTTTGTCATTCCCCTTGTTGGGTTCAAACTCTGAGTCATAACATGCATCTGAATCTGTAGCCTTTAGCTCAGTCACCAGTGACTACATGGCTTGATACACACTTGTGTTGTGAGTGAGGCTCTTATGGAACTCACACCACTTTCCTCTGTCCTTATTTGTGTTCGTGGTGTTGTTATTTGCTTACAACTTTGGTGGTTTATCTTGGGTCACCCCGCCTTGGATTTGTCCAAAGTCTCACTTATTCTGTTTCAATTTCTACTTGATCTTAATAGCACATCGAAAGGTGGTGCCAAGCGAGAAGTTTTCCAAGATATCCAACTCATCCTGGATGTATTTGTGTAGACAACTGTGATATTTGAGTACCAGATGTTGCTCAGAATCCTTGATACCCAACTTCATTCGAAGGGTATGAAACATATTTGTGAACTCTGGCACGTATTGGTCCCTTCCTTACCGTAGTGTGGTCCACTTTATGTACTTATATTCATAGTTTCTAACACGGTAATACCGTTCCTTGATTGCATCTTAGAAATAATTCCTAGTGGGTGTAGCTGAAAAAAACGAGGGTTCTCTCTTGTCCCTCAGCTCACAGCAGGTTTCCCACTAGTGCTTGATGTGGGGGGTGACTTTGAGGAGTGAAAAGGTAATATTTTCCCTATTGGAAAAATAACGAACCAAAAAAACCCTTCCAAAAAATTTAACCATTTATTTATGACATCTGCATCTATCTGGCCTTCAAATACGAGAATGTCAAAGTTGACTTGTACCTTAAAGGGAATGACACCTCCATAGTGGCTTTGACATGAATATGTGTCACCCGTGGGCATCCGCCGAAGGATCTGGGAAAAGTTGTCAATCATCGTGTTCCTTTATCGCTTGAGGGATTCTTCAAGCAATATTTTGAAGGATATCATGCTCCCTTGTCTTTATTTTCTTTTGCCATGGGAGGCCATCGAGGTTGGCGAGGCCGGTCTTCCAAAGATTCAACCAGTTCAAGCCCTAACTCCATATACTCCAATCTCATTGGGGACATGCAAAAAAAGACAAAGAAAGAGAAGACCACTCTGATACCACCGACCCAAATTTATGAAGGAACCAAATGAAATACATATATAAACAAAAACACAGAGATACAGTGAAAACAAAACTTCAATTCATTGATAACAAATACTGAAAACTGTTTACATGCAAAATTGAAATAAACTAGCTCAGGCAATTGTAGCTTATCTATGAGAAGAGATGTGGCCGATACATGCATTCTAAAATGTGTTAAAATGAGGCTCCAAGGCCTATTTATTATTGAAAACATTGGAATACCTTAAACATCCTAAAACCTAACCCTAAGAGATGAAACACCAAAAGTTTGTGGGCACCGTCGGGGTAAATTGGTACATCAACTTCCTGAGCTCATAACTTTGGCATATGATCTCCATTTGACGCATACGATAGCTTGCTAGAAATATCTATCCAAGGACTATAACTTTCTTCTAAAAATGTGAGTCAATGACTCACATTTGTCCATTTTCCAAAAAAAACGTCTTTTAGGGACTCAAAATGGCTCCAAAAATTCAAGACTCGAAAAATTGACAAAAATAGTAAACTGTGATACAATTAAGGAAATTGAAAGAAACAATGGTGGGAGCCAAGCGGAATATGTGGGTGACAACCAATATCCACCTAGATATAAGCTTAAGCTATTTTAAATTATTAATTACAATTTGGTGAGGTGAAAAGTCTATTGTTTTACCTTACCCTGAATGAGTGAGCTAATATATTGATATAAGGTTGCAACAAAGATTTGGAACAGATAATACATCATGGAAATGACCATTATATACTTGAATTGTTCCATAGCCTACAACACAAAGAGATCTCATATCACAAGCAAATAATTTATTGTTATTATAATCATTAAGAGGAGAAAAAAATGATTCATCCTTAGCCATATGATGAGATGCTCCATAATCAATAAGCTATTCATAAGAAGAAGAAGTAGAGGTTGCATTGAAAGTGAAACTAATAGTAGAAAGTGCATGTCCATGAGAAGAAGTGATAGAAGAAAAATTAAGGCTAAGGTTGCGATTCTTCATTGCTGCTTCCAAGGCCTCCATATTTTTAAAACATTTGGAAGTCTATACATGACCATATTTCCCATAATAGTTGCAATTTTCGTCAGTCTTCTTGCTCTTTGATTTTGGTCCTTTGTCACCATTAAGACTAGAGGCTAGACAAGAGGGTTCATAACCCTTATTTTTCTTATTGTTGCGAGGATGTTTCTTCTTTAGATGCTTGATTTTATCTTTCTATTGGGCAGCCAAGTCCTTGTTAGATAATTGTAGTACTATCACTCCAATATGCAAGAGCTTGCCTTCTTCTTTTATTTTTAATTTTGTTTATAATTAGAGTCACAAAAAGATTCAAGAGAATATTTTTTTATAGGAAAGCCACAAAGCTTCTCTAGTAGCATAAAATGTAGATAATAAAATAGAATATGTACAATCAGGCTTTGAAAAAATAATATATATGCAACATTCTTTGTCTAGAACAACCTGACAATATTTAAGCAAATTTCTAAGTGTCGTAAACTTAGATAAGTAATCTTGAATGTAAGAGAAATAATTGGGAATTAAGTTCATGATCTGATTTTCAAGTCAATGAGATCTAATAATATTAGGTTCACCAAATATATTTTCAACTTTTCATAGGCGTCATTTGGAGCATCAACTCCTTGAATATGAAATCACAAATAAGGAGAAATGGACATTCCAATTAGTCCATGTGCTTCGTCGTTCCTATTATCCCATTTGGATTTCTTATCAACATCAGTGGGGGATTTTCTTGTCCCAAGGTAATTCAGTACAATCTTTTACTTCTTAGTACAACATACATATGTTTTTTCCATGAGAAGTAGTTGGTATTGGTTTGAAAAAGTTCACTTGGAGTGGGCATATTAAAATAAGTAGATATTACGGTTTCAAAAGCTGAGATTGATTGTTTGGATAGAAAGCTATTGAAAAAATAGGTTAGGAGAACACCGTATCACTGAAATATATCATTGTTGCTTTCCTACATGCTATTGTGTGAGAATTAGAGAGAGTGAGAGTAGACCAAGGAAGGAATACTATTCATGGAGGAGTGATGAAGACCATTTGCAATAACAATACAACTATGGTGAAGCTAATGTCTTTTACAAAGGAGCCAAGCATTCCCATACTTGTGAAATTGTGAAAGTACGTTACAATAGGGGAAATGGGAACTTGCGGCCATATATGAACAACATGATCTATTGGGATAAAGATAACTTCAACTATTAAGAAAGGGTCTTGTAAATTGAATAGATTTGCATGGAAACAAGGGTCTTAGGGTGACATAAAATGACAACAACAAATGGCCCACTAGAGTGAGGACCAAAAACATGTAGGGAGTCACTTGAAGGGTGTCTCCACTTGAGGGGTTGACATAGAAATCCATGCATGCCTATGGGTATTTGATTGAATATGGAACACTATAAACACCATTTTGTATCAAAGTCATTGATGTGATAATGAGTTGACATTGAATATAGGAAAACAAACCGCGATAAAGAACATTGGTGCCCCTCTCTTCTTGCTTTATGATTAGCCATTGATGATGTAAAAGTGTGTCATGGTCACAAAACCTCTCTACACACTCTTATAATGAAGTGAGTTGATCTAGATTGGATTAGTATATTTTTTGCCATCCATATTGATTCTTTTAGAGTGGAAAAAGTGGAGGAATCAACTTACAGGACCATTCTTACCAATGGGACCCAGTTTGGAAAATTCAGGTTTGAAGCATTCCTGGAGTATTTTAAGGCACCAAACTATGGTTTGTGAGGGAAAAACTTTTCTTATTTAGTATGTGTTTAGTCAATTTAGTGTTCCTAAATTGAGGTCATTAATTGTCAACCCGGGGCTCGTAAGCTGATGAAGTGAAGGGTACTATATGTACTTAAGCAACCTTCTTAGGTCCTTTTTGTCGTTTGGGGGTGTTGTTTGCGGTTAGTTTATCTTCCTAAGATGGAATGGAGATTTATAAACAAGTGAGTGAGAGTGTGTGCAAAGTGATTCTAAGTGTGTAAGTGTGTGGTATTGGTGATTGCTACCTATCTTCTACAATTGCAAAGAAAGAACTTGAAGAAATGACTTGAAATGAAATGGAAATCAAAGCATACAAAACCACTTTCTAATAGCACTAGTCACTACTCATGCTGCTGCAAAAATCACTTTAAAGACCAATGATAATGTTTATCTCTTCCTGACGACTCTGCCCTCAACATCTATTATGTGGAGCACGATCAAGAAGTAGCTAAAGATAAGTCTAGAAAGTAATCAAGCTTGTAAAATTCACTTTTAAAGACCAATTATAATGTTATCTCTTCCCAACGACTCTGCTCTCAACATCCATTATGTGGAGCACGATCAGGAAGTAGCTTAAGATAAGTCCAAAAAGTAGTTAAGCTCTAAAAATGACAAATTGTAACATTACTTTTAGCCTTTCCCCACATTCCGATTTCTACATACATTGTAATGTGTCACGAGGGAAGAAAGAGTTAGTATCACAAGTCAAATGCTACTTAAAACAAGCTGTAATTCATTAGTATTCTGATCTCTGAAAGATAAACAATTCATGATAAAGAGACCATAAATAGGTTAGTACACAACTTGCAAAACTAAACTAGTCATTAAGCTAGGAAAACAGTAAAGGCAGCAACTTGTGAGTATGACAACTTAAAATACTATTAGATATGAAAGAAAATACATGACACACACACAAAATCCCGGGTAAACCTGCAAAAAGCAACTCTGATCAGATGAAATAAAGTGCTGAAATGAAATTGCAGTTAAAGGAAATCTGTACATGCATTAAGAAAGGAAAAGCTTGCTGAATTGGAAATAAAGAAAAGACAAAACATGAAGAGAAATTACTATACAAGGGTCAGCATGAACGGGGGCCCTCCATCCATCAAACCCACAGAGAAATCAACTGCTGGAAAGAGTCAAAACAGCTCTGTCTTTAATTACTCATGTGCATAAAATACATAGAAAAGTGCTGTAGAAACAGCTCCAAAAACAGAGTTTACGATTCCCCTAAATTTGCAGCAAGTACAGCAGTATATCAACTAAAGACTAACTAGTATGCGTACGCAGACGCTTATTTTTATAGGCGTTCTAACACCTGCCTAATGCATAAGGAAAAAAACGGAAAATTAACTGTCTAACAGGCTTAATAAATGGCAGCGACACGTCATTTGACTCAGGGGTGAGCTGGAGCTGTTCTGTCGACTTGGGGCATGAATCCAATGAAGGATACTGTCGTCCATCACTCGCACAACGTGGAGGAACCACAGTTTGGCCGACGTGACCTAGCAGCTTATGCAACGCTGTTAAAGCTGATGGGTTTGACCGAAAGTTGCTCCTCGTTGACCGGAGGTGTTGGTGACGTGGATGTTCGAACTGATAGCACAGGAACCTTCAGCACCCTATTTCCCACGTGCCCATATGACTGGTTTTGCAAAACGACACGTGGAACATAGAGATCAAAGAGATGGCTGCGGAATGTCTAGATGGCTGCGGAATCGCTGAATGGCTGCGGAATTGCCAGAAAGCTGCGGAATCTCTGTGTATTTGTCAAAATCTAAACAAAACAATCACACATTAGCAAAGCTAACTAATTATGCTTGAAGACATGTTATGTAATGATCTGGGTAGGTTTATGAGGAAAATATAGACAAAAGAGAGTGAAAAGTGAGGAAAAACTGTAGGCAAAGGTAGGTAATCATGTGCAAGTTAGAGGCTCTACATACCCCCACTACGAGGGTGTTGCATGTCCTCATGCAACCAAAACATTGTTTATTCTGCCTGCTGAGATGCCTCTGCAAGGACATCTAATCTTCTCCTCCTCCTTTGTATAGCCACATTGACCCTTGGTTTCCTCACCAAGCACCTGAACCTCAAGTTAACCAAAGCTCTATTTAGCTTCTTGCATTTCTTCTTTAGTTTTCTGTTTTGCCTTTGCTAGAGCCCCAGGTGAAGCATAGTGTTATTATGCACCATCTTGTCCACTTTGGCTTGCTCTTTCAATGTTTCATTTTCTTGTATGATATGGCGATTCAACACTTCAAGCTCAAAAACTTCCTGTTTGAGTGAGTGAACCTGTTTCTCAAGAGGTGGAATTGTACTTGGACCAACAGCTTCTTTTTCCAGCGTCTCTAAGTAGTTATACACTTTTTGTTGGTCCGGGTCAACCTCTGGTGACCTCTTGGAACTCGGTTCATACTCATATTCAGGTTCTTGCTCAAATTCATGCTCCTGCTCAAAAGGACTTTCCTCACGTGGAGGACTAGTCTCAACATGCTCAACATTTGGAGGACTTTCCTCAAAATCAGGTTTGGTGGCACCCTTTTCTGGTGTGCTCAGATCTATGAAGAATGATTCTTTGTTCTTGGTGGTCTGCTCCCTACTTTGTAATCTGCTGCTCCTTCTTAAAGTTGTAATGCTCTGTTTTTCTTGTTGTTTCCTTTGCCTCTGTTTTTGTAACTTCTTTGAAAGTGCAGCTTCATGTAATTGGGCCAACCTACTTGCCAATGGCTGAGTGTCTTCCTCACTAGAATTCTCAGGAGTAATATATACTTCAGGGGTTAGTTCGGTTTCTTGAACTATTGCTTTCCCTTTATCTATTTTCTGTTTCTTTTTGGTCTCCCTTTTCCTTTGAGTAGCTTCCTTAACTATTTCCTGAAGGGTTTCTGAGAGCATTTCTCGGGCTTCTTGGTCAATGTTAGGCTCATGATCTCTTTCATGTTCAGAATGGTGTGCAGCAATATTTTCCTCAATCGGTTCTTGGACTGTTTCCTCTTGGACAGTTTCAAGGACAGTAGTTTCATGGACATCAACCTCTGGGGATATTTCTTCTCTTTTCCTCCTCCTACTTTTCTTAGGCACCTGAGGTGATCCTTCTCCTATCTCTTGGAAATGATTCCTTATGAGAAATCTATCCCATGTATCTTGTTTTGCTTTTAATTGCTCTTCAACTAGCATCTTGACTAGTCCGTGATGATATAAATGTGCTTCAACATTTCTTGGGTTTCTTTGAACTATGGCACACATTTTCTTGAGACTTGAGAATAAGAAATATGGGAGATTAATATCATGTTCTCCTAGAAAATGCATCATCACCTTAGCATGATAAACATATAAAATCCCAAATCTCCCCTCACAAGTGAAAAATTTCTGTACTAGTAAGAGCAGAGCTTTCCATTCCTCTTTAACAAGACTAACAGGGATACCTTTTGTGAAAATACTTGTGTCCATACCTGGATTCTTGAGAATTTGTTTCCACTGCTGATCCTCAATTGCTTGGTTTTTAAACCACCTCTCTCCGGTCTGTGGCAATGAAGTAGCCTTTGCTAGACTGCTCTCGGTGATTGTGAATTTGAGATCTCCTATCTCCACCTGATTGTCCTTAAAGGAGCATGCAAAAGCCTTTGTAACCTCTCGGTGGTAGCCTTTGAATTTTTGGATGCATTTGAGCCACTTTGCTTTTTGCAACGCTTTCTTGACTTGAGGATACCCCTCCAGAAACTTGGAACCCTCAGGTTCTGCTCTCAGAAGTTTACCCATCAGATTTTACAGCACTGTTTTGAAATGGTTTGGAGAAGGGATTATACGGCTTCAACAGCAGTCTTCACAGCTTATACAGAGGTCTTCACGGCTTATACAGTGGTCTTCATGGCTTCAACACACAGCCGTAATCACTCACACAGTGGTGGAGAAATAACACAGAGTCTGGCTACGGAATTGAAAACAGAGTATTGATACGGTGGCAGAGAACAAAAATGAGAAATGTAGCGGAGAGAAATGAGAAATGCGGAGGTGAACAAATGTAAGTGAGGGTTATACATGCGTAAGATGGTTATGCATGATGGGGAGAAATGATTAGATCCGTAGACATCGGTCATGAATACAGAGTGGCTGCGGAATCATATCCTTAAGAGCCGTGGTATAATCACCTACGTCACTTAGGTACGAAATGGTTTAATGAGAGAGGTAGCTGTGATAAGTTTGAAATTTGTGATGATTAAAGACCGTTTAGAACTTAGGGTACGTGGATTTTCAGTCGGGAAAATGGAGAGGACTGGTAATCATTACATTGCATGGCTAAAAACATAATCCGAAAACTTTGTAAATGTTATAACCGTAAGTTAGATTGAGATCATACCTTTGATATCCGTGCTTTCAATTCCTTTTGTGCATATGCCACTAACCCTTTATTATTTCATTGCTGCTACATGACCTTTTGATTATTTTTGGACTGCAGGCTCCTCTTTAAAACTGACTGTGTTTTTATGCAGGTTCAGAAAATGTATTGGCTGCGGAATTGCGATGTTGGCTGCGGAATTGCACCTCAGCTGCGGAATTGCAGTGGTACCTTCTGTCTGCACAAAAACATCTTTAGCTGCATGGAATGAACCTGAAAATGACCTTATTAGTGAAATGGAATGTAATGAATGGACGGATGGAATGAAATGATGTGGAGTAAAAAAAATAGTAGAAGGAAAGGGATGTGGAGAGAGGGGAAAAGGGAGAGAAAAAAGAAGAGGGGAAGAGAATTTTTTTTTTTTTTTTTTTTTTTTGGAAAATGTGAGGTGTCAGGTGACCCTGATTTTCGCCTCAGATTTTCTGCATAGGACTACCAATCAAAGACTGGTTTTCAGGCCTATACTTTTTTTTTTTCAAAAACCAAAGATTAGGTTGATGGAGGAGAAGAATCCTTCTCCACCAACCTGATTGCAGAATCTTCTTCAAACAACTTGACAAATTCCTCTTTTGAGAGTGGCTTCTGGTAGATCTTCAAGCGATGGCCATTCACAATAAAAGGAGTTTGAAATTCATCAATAGTTTTCACTCGAACTGCTCCATTGTTAAAGACTTCATCAATCTCATATGGCCCAAGCCAATGAGTTTGAAATTTCCCTTTGAAGTCTTTAAACTTTGAATCAAACAATAGAGCCCAATCTCCTCTTTGAAATTTCTTCTCCTTGATGTACTTATCATGCCATTTTGTTCTTTGGTACTGAACTAGATCAGTTCTTAAAATGGCATCTTGTCTGATCTCATCTAGTTCATTTAACTGCTCCATTCTGTGCTTCTGGGCCTCTGAAAGATTTATCCCCAACTGGACTGCCATCTTGAAAGTTTTGACTTGGAACTCAATGGGGAGCAAGACTTCTTTCCCATAAACAAGTTCATAGGGAGAATGTCCTGTGGTACTCCTCCATGTAGTTCTATAGGCCCATAAGGCTTCAGGAAGCCTTTCAGCCCAATCTCTTCTATGCAGATGCACAATCTTGGTGATGATATTCTCAAGGACTTTATTTGTAGATTCCACTTGGCCATTAGCTTGTGGATGGTAGGGAGTGGATGTTCTATGCTTGATCTTGTATTCCTCCATCAACTTCTCCATCAAGTTAGATGTGAATTGGATTCCCTGATCTGTTACAATTTCTCTTGGAACACCAAAACGAGTGAAAATATCCTCAAAAAGAAATTGAACAACTGAATTTTCAGTGGCAGAAGACAAAGCTTTTGCTTCTACCCACTTAGTAACATAGTCAGTACAAACCAATATATATTTCTTTTGCTTAGATGGAGGATTAATAGGTCCAATGAAATCTAAAGCCCATTTCTCAAAAGGTTCGATGAGTACCTGTGGCTGCAATGGCATCTCACTTGAAAGAGTTGGTCTCCCAATTCTTTGGCAGCTGTCACACCTCTTGACATAATGTTTTGCATCTTTAAAGAGAGAAGGCCAATAATATCCCAAAGAAAGGATTTTATAGGCTGTCCTCTTGTCAGCGAAGTGTCCACCGCATGGCTCGTCATGGCATGCCTTCAGGATGTCAGGCATCTCATCTTCCCGAACACATCTTCTAATCACACAGTCTAGCCCTGTTTTGAACAATTCATTAGAAATCCATGAATAACTTGAACTCTGCTGAATAATCTTTCTTCTCTCATTAGGAGAAAGATGTGGAGGTAGTTTCCCTGTAACCAAATAATTAGCAATATCTGCATACCAAGGGTTTTTAGTAGTTATTGCAAACAAATACTCATCAGGAAACTTATCCTCTACAGGAGAATCTTCGTTAGCATTTTGGATTCTAGACAAGAAATCAGCTACTGTATTCTGTTTCCCTGGTCTATCTAACACAGTAATATTGAATTCTTGCAAAAGTAAGAGCCATCTGGTGACTCTGCCATTTGTAACAGGTTTGTTCATTAAATATCTTATGGCAGAATGATCAGTATGTACAAAAGTTT
>Ga0115848_100483_pt1 | contig 15663 bp, 13 predicted proteins | sample InSIn3gowninarea_FD_83862 | JGI IMG/M metagenome (GOLD analysis project Ga0115848, IMG submission 83862) | reverse complement strand
CAATGTAGATGCCTTCTTATGTAAATATTTCAACTTGAGAGAGAGTTGTTGAGTCATTATGAATACTTCCCTAGTTAAGAGGGAGTATTGGAAAAGTAACTGTTGGCTGCTCTTATTGATTACTGATTAAACAACTGAGCACCACATTAAATTGTCAACCTGGGAAAGTCCTTTTATTTCAAAGGTGACCTCGTACTGTATGTACTTAATTCTTAAAAACATTAAAAGTTGTAGTATGTGCAAATCTACTTTCTACCAAACTTTTACTCTGTGTTACAGCAGTCACAATACATTACAGTAATGAAATAAGAATAGTAATCTAAAACGATAATTCTGCAAAAAGGAAATAATGGCTTTCTTGTAACAGAGGATCAGGACCCTATCCTCAGAGTAAAGGTGTTTAGCACCTGCCTCTGTTTTCAAATTGCCAACACACACTGCAATTCCTAATCACCGATGAATTTCTCTTCCACAATGTCAAGCGATTATCAAAACAGAGTATCAGCAAACAAGGAATATATCAGAGGAAATGCTACAGTATTCTAACACACTCACACTAACAGAAAGAAATGGGTGAATCTTGTGAAGAAGGTGGGCCCTGTCCTTCTCACAAGATTCCCTAGGTCACAGATACTAAATGAAAATTCTCAGAAGAATACTTTATTCATCTGCCAAAAGGTTAAATTACAGTAAAATTCAGATATGTTCTCTGATACAATTTTTCTCTCTCCCCCTTCACCCGTAGATGTCTCCTCTTTTTATAGAGGGGACATATATTACAACAGATTGTTATCATACATTCAGTTTGACCCCTTTTGTTTAAAATAAGAAATCCATTCCTGCTACAGTATGTTGTTACAACAGTGCGACTGTGTATGCTTTCTTTAGGTCTTTGACTATTATAATGTTGGTAAACGGACCTCAACCGCACCCTTGGAATCCTCGTACTATCCCTTGCTGCTTCACCATTGTTGCTGATTTAGTAAACTCGTGTTGTTCCTGGTGTCTCAGCAACTGTAACTATGTTTTACCATTTCTGGACAGTTGCTGATCGTGCTGTGTCAGCATCTACAAAATAAGGTTCTGCCGATCTTCAGATGGTTGTTGCTCCGCTTTATGTTTCGGGTGTTCCAGCTATGCAAAGTGACGTTTTATCTGCTTTAGATAGTTGTTGTTTCTGGTGTTGCAGCAACTGCGTAGTTGCTGTTTATGGTGTTGCAGCAACTACGTAGTTGCTGTTTTTGGTGTTACAGCAACTGTGAACTATAATTTCTGCAGACTTTAAACAGTTCAACGGTTACTTAGCAGCTTAGTCAACTTCTTCAAAGATTAATTATAAAGATAACATGAATATGTAATGAATGATTAAACATATAGTAATGAGGAGAGTTATTTCATACCTTGGAATAATTGGGTCAATATGTTAGCAAGGCTTCCAACTTAAGGGCTGAAGAGGGTAATATTATGGCAAAAATACAAGGTCAAAAGTGGTCAATTTGGAGTCCTAACATCCCCCCCAACTGAAAAGGTTGCATGTCCTCATGCAACGTTTACTCTGAATCTGAGTTGGAGTACTGGGATGAAAAGTGTAGATTGTTGATACAGTAGCTATGGAAAGTATTATCAAACCTATTTCTAAACCCGTAAACACTCTGTAGTTGCTTCCATGCTGCCACCTCCTCCTTTTTGGTCGATGTAAAATGACCCTTGTATTGTTGGCCTGATATCCACAAAAGAGGAAAATGAAATTGGTGCCCAATCCACTTTTTAGCACATTGTTCCATACATCTGACATAGTAAGGTACCCTTGAAATTGCTGCTTGAAGATTGAGGGGATTGTAGGGATGATATTCCTATCTTTGCTTGGGACAGTGTTCCCAAATAGATTGTTGGATTTAATAGCCAAGGCTGCCTTTGTTTTTACATAATGTTGGCAGTCTCGTAAGACTGCTGCTTGTAGTTGCTTAATGTGATCAGCCATTCCAGGTTCTCTTAAAATTCTTTGATGCTATGCAATAAAAGTGGCTGCATTTTGAGGTTCAGCCCTAATCCAAAGGAGGCAATTATGTTCATTGTGTTGTGCTGATATAAAAGCATTTTGCCAAGTGAGTTGGTTGGCTAGAAAGGAAATGAAAGCTCTGAGTTGTATGTCACCAACAAGAGGGAGTATATTCATTTTTCTGTCTTCAGACATAGCTTCATTATGGAGATAAAGCCCACATAGCAAATTTTGATCATTCTTGGGTGCTTCTGTAAAAGTTTCAATAAATTGTTCTGATGTAGTCACCTGGTGAGGTCTGCCATCTCTGACTGCCTTTATCTGTAAGAATGTTAGGCGTTCCCTCAAAAATACTGCATAGTTGAAAGAAGGTTTTCTTGTAGCAAGTATTCTTTGAACCAAATCAAAAATCTGGGACAGTCTAGCTTTTAGTTTCTTAATTTCTTTGTATTGGGCTCTAGACTGTTCAAGTGCTTCCCAATTCTTATATGCATAACTGAACCAGATTCCCTTTTGCTGTTGGAATGCTTACCCTTGTGACAGCTCATATTCTGTCCTCCATATACCTTTTAGTTTTTGAAAACTAGAGGTCTCTATGCATGCATCGCTGACAGAGGGGGGTTCAGTTTGTGCATAGGCATCAACAAGAATTTTCTGTTTTGTGATAGTTTGGGTAGGCCGGGATGATTCTATGTCTTCTTCTCCACTTCCTGCTGATTCTTGTGTAATAGCAGGTTCTTCTTTTTCTTGTTCTGTAATATTCTAGGTAGGCCGGGGTGATTCTATGTCTTTTTCTCCACTTCCTGTTGATTCTTGTGTAACAGCAGGTTCTTTTTCTTGTTCCACAGCTTCTGGAGAGCCTGCTGGTTTTTGTGTAGCAGCAGGTTCTTCTTCTTCTTGTTCTGTAATTTTTGGAAAGCCTGCAGATTGTTCTATTTCTTCCTCTACAATTTTTGGAGAACCTGCTGGTTCTTGTGTTACAGCAGGTTGCTCTGTTTCCTTCTGTATAGTTTTTGGGGAACCTGTTGGTTCTTGTGTTACAGCAGGTTGCTCTGTTTCCTCTTGTACAGCTTTTGGAGAACCTGCTGGTTCTTGTGTTGCAGCAGGTTGCTCCGTTTCCTCCTGTACAGCTTTTGGAGAACCTGCTGGTTCTTGTGTTGCAGCAGGTTACTCTGTTTCCTCCTGTACAGCTTTTGGAGAACCTGCTGGTTCTTGTGTTGCAGCAGGTTGCTCTGTTTTGATCATAACAGGAGAAAGCTGTGAACTAGTTGTAGTCATTGGGACTTGGACTATTTTATATCCTGCTTGAGTGTATAGCTCACCACACTCACTGCACATATATTCATTATACTGACTCTTCTCAATTGCAGACGCTACCCGTGCTAGGATGTGCAGGTTATACTCATTTTGATAAGCTTCTTTGACCCTTATTATTTCTTCCTGATAATCCTGAATTTGAGATTTCAGAAATTCAATCTCTTCCTGCAGGGAAGATATGGTAGGCTGACCTTGTGTAAATGCAGGCTCCAGTGGAGGCAGAGGTTGTTTTTCAGCATTCACTTGATCACTTATACCCACAATAGGTGGTTCTTGTGTGTCACCTGTTGGGGTAGTGGTTGTTTCTTATGTTGCAGCCACTTGCCCAATATTATCTTGGGTGTCTGTTTTGGATTTTTTGGCAGCTGGTTCTTGTGTAACAACTGCCTCAGAAAATAATGTCACGAAACTGTGAACACTCTGCATCTCAGCCCCAGAGGGTGAGGAAGGGAAGTGTTTAGGGCTGGTAGGAATGCAGGTTCTTAAGGTGATGGGTGGAGAGCTGGGGAAAATGGGGCTAGGGGGTTTAGCTGCTACAGATGACCGAGCCCTTCACCTTGGTAGAGAAGCAGGGAATTCAGGTATTTTTCTTTTTCGGCCAGTTTCCTTTAAAATAGGGGCAGTGGCAGAAATAGCAGTTGCTTTGACTGAAGCCCTAGTTCTTCTTCTTTTTGGTGGGATTTCACTTTTCTGTTGCTTCTTTCTTTTAAGAAGAGTGATAGGGATATTATCATCAGAGTCGTCGGTAGGAATACAAAGTATGGGGGTGGATGGCTGGGGTTTATTGGGGGATGGGGTTTTCTACATGGGCATTTCTACTGCTGATTGTATATTTTCAGCAACTTCTGGGGGAGTTTCTTCAATTTGCTGGGGAATTTGGGGTATTTGTTCTATTTTCTGGGAAGTATCTTTTGCTTGTTGAGGGCTTTCCAGGGGTATTTGTTCTGAATTATCCTCTGAGGACCCTGATGAATTCCTCTTTGAGTTTGACATACTTTGTAGGAGTTATGATTATATAAACCCTACTCAGAAATTAAAACTGTTTCCAGCAACATTAAAGGGGAATGCGTTAAGGTGGTTCATGAGCCTAGGAGCTCAAGTAATTACTACTTGGGATCAAATGAAGGAAAGTTTTCTGGCCAAGTACCAGGATTATTGTCGAACAAGAGAAAGGAAAGAAGAACTGTTTAAAATGGTGCAGAAGGAGGACGAGAATCTAGAGGATTTTGTGGAGAGACTTCAGTACAATCTGCAGCGGTCTGATCATCCTACTATGAGTAAAGACATTCTGAAGACCATACTGCTAAAAGGGGTGCGAGATGACTGCTTGGACATGCTAAACATGCTTGGGAAAGGAAATATTTCCAAAGAACCATTTGATGAGATTGTCAACCTCTGTATGAGATGCTCAAGAGGAGCAGCAAGCAGACCAAAAAGCAGAGACAACGTATACTCAAGGGTCCAGAAGTCAGCAAGCGGAGGAGCAACACGGGCGGAAATAGGTAATTTGCTTGAAGAATTTAAAACTGAAATGTTAAGCTCCTTTGCTTCACAAATTGATGCTCTGCAGGTTAAAAAGAAGCAGGCAGAAGCAGAAGCTACCCTAGCTATTTTCTGTTCTAGGTGTAGAGAAACACATCCACTCAGAGAATGCCCACTGGACAAGATACTAGTTTGCACAATCTGTGAAAAGGACCATGAGACCCAGCAATGTCCTTCTCTGCCAGGGATAAAAGCAGCGCTATAGTCAACTGAAGAAGAGGCTGAAGTAGTGTACCTAATGACACAGAGGAGACAATGGCAACCAAGACAAGGTATGAATCCTAACGCAACATTTAATCATTGGAATAATCATTCCCCTTTTCAAACAAATTACGCACCCATGAACCAAATGAAATACCCACCCTACAATCCAATGCACTTCCCACCCATCCAGCAACCAAATCCTCCTTTTGCTGATCCTACCATATGGAATCCTTGGGCTACACAACAATCTTATTTCAATCAGTGGAATCCAAATTGGTCAGCCCAGCAGATTCCATTTCTTCAACACCAACAATCCCTTTCCTTGCCACCCAATGCTCCATCAAATAATCAAACAATCAGACCTCAGTTGCCTATGCAACCTAACCCTAACCCTAACAATAATAAAGCTCTGCAAGTAATTAATATTCACGAACAATCTGCCTCCCCTATGCAATGTAATGATATCCATCTGCGTTCTGGGAGAATTGTTGAACCCATCATTGATGACATTACTAATTCTGATAAAGAAGAAACTGCAAAAGAAAAATCATCCAACAATAATGTTGAAACAGCAGAGTCACCTTCTAATAAGGCTGTTCAAATAGCAGAGCCACCCTTTCCTGAACATCTGACTCTTACTAAAACACTTGAGCCACCTGTTTTTAATCTTTTAGGAGAACTGCATAATTTATATGTCAAAATTCCATTATTGCAAGCACTAAGAGATGTCCCTATTTATGCTAGAACTGTTAGGGATATATGTATTAAAAAGCCTAGAAGAAAAGCTAAGGACCCCCTCACAGTCCATGTGATGGGAGAACTGACTGCTTTGATGACAGAGAAATACCCCCCTGTGAAATATGGTGACCCTGGTCACCCTACAGTAACAGTTCAGGTTGGGAAAACCTTTGTATCTAAAGTTCTAGTAGATTTGGGTGCTGCAATAAACATTATGACACTTGAAACAACACAATTACTGCAGTTAAAAAACTTTATTAGGGAAACTCCAACCATTCTAGAACTGGCTGATCGCTCTACAATTAAACCTGAAGGAGTCATTGAAGACCTAATAATTTCTGTAGAATCCTGGAATTACCCAGCCGACTTTGTTGTGTTACAAACTAAAACAAAGTTGGGGGGTCATCCATTGATTCTAGGAAGACCATGGCTGGCTACAGCAGATGCCTTCATCAGCTGTAGATCAGGATCAATGACTATCTCTAATGGGCAGGAAACCAAACAGCTTACCCTTTATCCTCATGCTACACCCATGATTAATAACGATAACTCTGTATGGGTAGATTATGAGGATGAAGAAACCCAACCTATCTTAACTATCGGACAAGCTCTAACTTTCAAAGACTCAACCGAAGATGAATTAATCAGTAGTTTTATTTCTGAACCTTCTTTGGTCAGCCCAGAAATACATATTCACTTCACAGCAATCTTGGAATCTGAATCTCAGCAGAACCTTAGAACTGAAAATCTGTCCCATACATTAGAAGGTAGCTCCTCCAAAAGTACAACAATAGAAATTGAGCCTGGCAAAACATTAAATATAAATCCTAACTTAACAGATAATGAAAAACAACAGTTAATGAAGTTACTCCGCAAAAATAAAGAAGCATTTGCATGGGATTATACAGATATGAAAGGGATCTCTTCTGAACTATGCACCCATCACAATTATATTAAGGAAGGATCCCGCCCAGTCTATCAACCCCAGCGGCGGATGAATCCTAATTTAAGGGAAATTGTGAAAGAAGAACTTCAGAAACTGTTGAATGCAGGATTTATATATCCTATATCTGATAGTGAGTGGGTTTCTCCACTTGTAATTGTACCCAAGAAAAATGGGAAATGGAGAGTATGTGTGGATTACAGAGCTCTAAATAAAGCCACCCAGAAAGACCATTTCCCTTTACCATTCATTGATCAGGTATTAGATAATTTGGCAGGTAAGAAATTCTTTTCATTTTTGGATGGATTTAGTGGATACAATCAGATTAAGATTGCACCACAAGATCAGGACAAAACCACTTTCACTAGCCCATGGGGGACCTTTGCCTATAGAGTTTTTCCATTTGGGCTATGTAATGCTCCAGCAACATTTCAAAGAGCAGTGATAGGGATTTTTTCTGATATGTTAAATGATTCATTAGAAATATTTATGGATGACTTCACTCCTTATGGCGTAACTTTTGAGGATGCATTGTAGAACCTTGAAAAAGTACTTAAGCGATGTATAGAAGCACACCTTGCCCTAAGTACTGAAAAATGCCATATGATGATGAATCAAGGTATTGTGTTGGGTCACTTTATCTCATTCCTAGGTATTCAAGTCGATACAGCTAAAATATAGGTAATTCAGACCCTCCCTATCCCCAAAACACAAACTAATGTAAGAAGCTTTTTAGGACATGCTGGATATTACCGAAGATTTATCAAGAATTTCTCTAAAATAGCTTCTCCTCTGTTTGTGCTATTAACAAAAAATGCTGAATTTAAGTGGACTGATGATTGTGAAAAAGCATTCAATGAACTGAAACATCAGTTGTCTACAGCTCCCATTTTGAGAGGACCTGATTGGGCACTTCCCTTTCATATATCCTCTGATGCCTCGGATACCGCAATTTGAGCTGTCTTGGGTCAAGAAGAGAACAGTCTTCCCTATGCTATTTATTTTATCAGTAAAAATATGACACCAGCTGAACTTAATTATACAGTCACTGAAAAGGAATTCGTAGCAGTTATTTATGCTATCAATAAGTTTCGACATTATATTACCGGTTACACTACTTTTGTGCATACTGATCACTCGGCCATCAAATACTTAATGAACAAATCGGTTACAAATGCTCGAGTCACCAGATGGTTGTTATTGTTACAAGAATTTGATATCACAATTGTAGATAGACCAGGTAAAGAAAATGTAGTTGCTGATTTCCTTTCTCAGCTGAAAACTAATGAAAATATTCCAGTAGATGATTCTTTTCCTGGTGAGTATTTATTTCCAGTATCTGCTCACTCACCTTGGTATGCAAACATTGCTAACTACTTAGTTGCAGGGAAATTACCATCACACCTATCACACAGAGAAAAGAGAAATATCATTCAGCAAAGTGCTAGGTACAGCTGGATAAGCGGGTGTCTTTTCCACATAGGACTCGATCAGGAAATCAGGAGATGCATCGGTGAAGATGAAATTTATGATGTATTAAAAGCTTGTCACGATGGCCCTTGTGGAGAGCATTTTGCAAATAAAAGAACAGCACATAAGGTCCTTAGAATGGGTTATTATTGGCCTTCACTCTTCAAAGATGCAAGGAAATATGTTAAGGCCTGTGATAGTTGTCAAAGAATGGGCCAGCCTAATCACAGGGATGAGATGCCACTCAATCCCCAGGTAATTCTTGAACCTTTTGAAAGATGGGCATTAGATTTTATAGGTCCCATTAATCCACCATCCAATCAAAAAATCTATATACTAGTTTGCACAGATTATATGACCAAGTGGGTAGAAGCTAAGGCACTCCTCAAAGCTAATGAAGAATCAGTATTAACATTCCTATTTGAAGAGATTTTTGTTAGGTTTGGGTTACCTAGAGAACTAGTCACGGATGGAGGACCTCCTTTTAACTCTCATGGCTTCAAGGATACACTTCAGAAATATCATATTAAGCACAAAATGACTACACCTTATCACCCCCAGGCAAATGGGCAGGTAGAAAGCACCAATAAAGTCATAGAAGCCATCTTGACAAAAATAATAAAGGAGAATAGAAGGGACTGGTTTCAAAGGTTTCCTGAAGCACTATGGGCCTATAGAACTACTTGGAGGAATACTACGAGCTTTTCACCTTATGAGTTAGTATTTGGTAAAAATGTTGTTTTCCTTGTGGAGTTTGAAATCAAAACATTAAGAACTGCTTTAGTTGTTAATCTTGACTTGACTGATGCACAGACAGCCAGGTTGCAGTAGCTTCAAGAATTGCACGAGAAAAGAAGGGATGTCATCCATAAAACAACCATGATACAACAACAAAGAATCAGGTGGCACGACAAAGCTATCAAGCAAAAGCAGTTCCAGAAAGGTAATTGGGCTCTACTGTATGACTCCCGTTTCGAGAATTTCCAAGGTAAGTTAAGAACAAGGTGGTTAGGACCTTATCAAGTAGATGTTGTTTTTCCAAATGGAACAGTCAGAATTTTAACCATTGATGATAGCAGAACACCATTATTAGTAAATGGGTATAGACTCCGTTTGTATCAGCAGCCTGTTTCTAAAGAAGATTTTAAAGCTACTTGCATGGCAGAAATACATTATATTTTCTTGAGGGAACCTGCTGTCCCTCAAGGCACTTAAATTTCTGTTCATTTAGTTATTTTTAGATTAGATTTTATCTTCAACTAATAATCCCTGCCAAGGGTTGCTATGTTACAATTAATTATCTTGCAGATCTTAGTTTCGAAGAGTGGCTGGGAACAAAAATTTCAAAAGAAGAACTTTGCAGCTTGGGAACGTTTTTTTGGACCATAAGCCGGTTCCTGTTGCTGCAACACCAGTTTCCTATTGCTGCAACACCGGTTCCTGTTGCTGCAACACCATTCTCTATTGCTGCAACACCAGTTTCCTGTCGCTGCAACACCGTTCTCTGTTGCTGCAACACTGTTTCCTGTTGCTGCAACACCATTTCCTGTTGCTACAACACCGGTTCCTGTTGCTGCAACACCATTCTCTGTTGCTACAACACCAGTTTCCTGATTGTTGCAACACCATTTCCTGTTGCTGCAACACCAGTTCCCATTGCTGCAACATCAATTTCCTGTTACTACAACACCACTCCCGTTGCTGCAACACCAACTCCTGTTGCTGCAACACCACTCCCGTTGCTACAACACCAACTCCCGTTGCCGCAACACCAACCCCCGTTGCTGCAACACCAACTCCCGATGCCGTAACACCCTTTTCAGTACTTAACACCAATTTTTCTCATTTTTACTAAAAAGCACCAATTTCTCCATTTCAGTTCCCAAGAAATGAATTATTATTTTCATGAAACATACCATTTCTTATCAACCATGCACTCTGATAATTATAATCCTCCACTATCACTTCCCGTCAGCAACAAAAATCACCGGTATTCTCATACTCTTAGACCCGCTCTAATCATTATTAATCCAGCAAAAGACAAGATAAGACTTTTTGACGCAGCAACTAAAAAGGTAAAATATAAAGGTACGCATGATTATGTATGGATATTAAATAATATTTAATGTGGATACGTTGATAGGACTACCGAATCATTGTACTACCTCAGCCGTAGCCTTTTGGGGGGGGGGATTACCAAAGCACTGTCATAATTGTATAGCACGTCAACCGCCGCCATCCTTAGCTCTCCCGGTAATATGTAAAAGTCACCTCATCGTGTCATGTTACCATTTGCAACAGTTTACTCTGGACTGAACTCGGAAACTCGGCTCTGCACTGAGAATTCTGATTGAAACAACAGCTATGGGAGGAAATCTGATCACATACGAACCTGGCACAACAGTAGTTCTTGAGCTTTATCCTGAGGCATACCAAATCTTCTTGCAAGCGAGCTGGCTAGATTATTTTAGGAGACTCCCAGATTTGAACACACAGCAAGTCCTTGAGTTCGCATGCAACTTAACAGAGGGATTTTCCGTCGTTCAAGGAATACAAATTCCAGTTACAGAGGAAGTCATAGCCCAAGTTTCCGGGCTACCAGCTAATGGCACGCGCTGGTTCAGTAGGAAGCATCTGATCCTCAACGCGCAGCAAGATTTTCTTCAACCAGGCGAGCAGGTGGAACCTAAGGGCAGAGGCGTAGCACTTCAATCACTGCCCCAACCATGGCCGAAAGTTGCTGAGTTTGTTAAGCAATACCTGACGTGCGAAGGCCGGTACTAGGTAATTTACCAGCACGATTTCGTCTTGTTAAATCACTTAAGGCATGGTCAGTGGATAAATATGCCATGTTATGTATTGGGATGTCTTAAAAATATGTCACGATATACTGTCAATGCAAAGCATCCGCTCCTTTCCTTGAAACACCACCTCCTAGCTCAATTATTGATAAATAGAGGCTTTGCCTTAAATAACCTCCTTCCCCTCGTTAATCCCCTCCAGCAAAGGGAAGAAAACCCTCAGCCAGAAGAGGAAATTCCTCACCAAGAGGAAGAAATTCCTCACCAAGAGGAAGAAATTCCCCACCAAGAGCAAGAAATTCCTCATCAAGAGGAGGAAATTCCTCACCAAGTTGAGGACATACCTCAGCAGGATGAGGAAATTCCTCAGCAAACAGAGGATATTTCAGAACAAATACCCCTGGAAAGCCCTCAACAAGCAAAAGATACTTCCCAGAAAATAGAACAAATACCCCAAATTCCCCAGCAAATTGAAGAAACTCCCCCAGAAGTTGCTGAAAATATACAATCAGCAGTAGAAATGCCCATGTAGAAAACCCCATCCCCCAATAAACCCCAGCCATCCACCCCCATACTTTGTATTCCTACCGACGACTCTGATGATAATATCCCTATCACTCTTCTTAAAAGAAAGAAGCAACAGAAAAGTGAAATCCCACCAAAAAGAAGAAGAACTAGGGCTTCAGTCAAAGCAACTGCTATTTCTGCCACTGCCCCTATTTTAAAGGAAACTGGCCGAAAAAGAAAAATACCTGAATTCCCTGCTTCTCTACCAAGGTGAAGGGCTCGGTCATCTGTAGCAGCTAAACCCCCTAGCCCCATTTTCCCCAGCTCTCCACCCATCACCTTAAGAACCTGCATTCCTACCAGCCCTAAACACTTCCCTTCCTCACCCTCTGGGGCTGAGATGCAGAGTGTTCACAGTTTCGTGACATTATTTTCTGAGGCAGTTGTTACACAAGAACCAGCTGCCAAAAAATCCAAAACAGACACCCAAGATAATATTGGGCAAGTGGCTGCAACATAAGAAACAACCACTACCCCAACAGGTGACACACAAGAACCACCTATTGTGGGTATAAGTGATCAAGTGAATGCTGAAAAACAACCTCTGCCTCCACTGGAGCCTGCATTTACACAAGGTCAGCCTACCATATCTTCCCTGCAGGAAGAGATTGAATTTCTGAAATCTCAAATTCAGGATTATCAGGAAGAAATAATAAGGGTCAAAGAAGCTTATCAAAATGAGTATAACCTGCACATCCTAGCACGGGTAGCGTCTGCAATTGAGAAGAGTCAGTATAATGAATATATGTGCAGTGAGTGTGGTGAGCTATACACTCAAGCAGGATATAAAATAGTCCAAGTCCCAATGACTACAACTAGTTCACAGCTTTCTCCTGTTATGATCAAAACAGAGCAACCTGCTGCAACACAAGAACCAGCAGGTTCTCCAAAAGCTGTACAGGAGGAAACAGAGTAACCTGCTGCAACACAAGAACCAGCAGGTTCTCCAAAAGCTGTACAGGAGGAAACGGAGCAACCTGCTGCAACACAAGAACCAGCAGGTTCTCCAAAAGCTGTACAAGAGGAAACAGAGCAACCTGCTGTAACACAAGAACCAACAGGTTCCCCAAAAACTATACAGAAGGAAACAGAGCAACCTGCTGTAACACAAGAACCAGCAGGTTCTCCAAAAATTGTAGAGGAAGAAATAGAACAATCTGCAGGCTTTCCAAAAATTACAGAACAAGAAGAAGAAGAACCTGCTGCTACACAAAAACCAGCAGGCTCTCCAGAAGCTGTGGAACAAGAAAAAGAACCTGCTGTTACACAAGAATCAACAGGAAGTGGAGAAAAAGACATAGAATCACCCCGGCCTACCTAGAATATTACAGAACAAGAAAAAGAAGAACCTGCTATTACACAAGAATCAGCAGGAAGTGGAGAAGAAGACATAGAATCATCCCGGCCTACCCAAACTATCACAAAACAGAAAATTCTTGTTGATGCCTATGCACAAACTGAACCCCCCTCTGTCAGCGATGCATGCATAGAGACCTCTAGTTTTCAAAAACTAAAAGGTATATGGAGGACAGAATATGAGCTGTCACAAGGGTAAGCATTCCAACAGCAAAAGGGAATCTGGTTCAGTTATGCATATAAGAATTGGGAAGCACTTGAACAGTCTAGAGCCCAATACAAAGAAATTAAGAAACTAAAAGCTAGACTGTCCCAGATTTTTGATTTGGTTCAAAGAATACTTGCTACAAGAAAACCTTCTTTCAACTATGCAGTATTTTTGAGGGAACGCCTAACATTCTTACAGATAAAGGCAGTCAGAGATGGCAGACCTCACCAGGTGACTACATCAGAACAATTTATTGAAACTTTTACAGAAGCACCCAAGAATGATCAAAATTTGCTATGTGGGCTTTATCTCCATAATGAAGCTATGTCTGAAGACAGAAAAATGAATATACTCCCTCTTGTTGGTGACATACAACTCAGAGCTTTCATTTCCTTTCTAGCCAACCAACTCACTTGGCAAAATGCTTTTATATCAGCACAACACAATGAACATAATTGCCTCCTTTGGATTAGGGCTGAACCTCAAAATGCAGCCACTTTTATTGCATAGCATCAAAGAATTTTAAGAGAACCTGGAATGGCTGATCACATTAAGCAACTACAAGCAGCAGTCTTACGAGACTGCCAACATTATGTAAAAACAAAGGCAGCCTTGGCTATTAAATCCAACAATCTATTTGGGAACACTGTCCCAAGCAAAGATAGGAATATCATCCCTACAATCCCCTCAATCTTCAAGCAGCAATTTCAAGGGTACCTTACTATGTCAGATGTATGGAACAATGTGCTAAAAAGTGGATTGGGCACCAATTTCATTTTCCTCTTTTGTGGATATCAGGCCAACAATACAAGGGTCATTTTACATCGACCAAAAAGGAGGAGGTGGCAGCATGGAAGCAACTACAGAGTGTTTACGGGTTTAGAAATAGGTTTGATAATACTTTCCATAGCTACTGTATCAACAATCTACACTTTTCATCCCAGTACTCCAACTCAGATTCAGAGTAAACGTTGCATGAGGACATGCAACCTTTTCAGTTGGGGGGGATGTTAGGACTCCAAATTGACCACTTTTGACCTTGTATTTTTGCCATAATATTACCCTCTTCAGCCCTTAAGTTGGAAGCCTTGCTAACATATTGACCCAATTATTCCAAGGTATGAAATAACTCTCCTCATTACTATATGTTTAATCATTCATTACATATTCATGTTATCTTTATAATTAATCTTTGAAGAAGTTGACTAAGCTGCTAAGTAACCGTTGAACTGTTTAAAGTCTGCAGAAATTATAGTTCACAGTTGCTGTAACACCAAAAACAGCAACTACGTAGTTGCTGCAACACCATAAACAGCAACTACGCAGTTGCTGCAACACCAGAAACAACAACTATCTAAAGCAGATAAAACGTCACTTTGCATAGCTGGAACACCCGAAACATAAAGCGGAGCAACAACCATCTGAAGATCGGCAGAACCTTATTTTGTAGATGCTGACACAGCACGATCAGCAACTGTCCAGAAATGGTAAAACATAGTTACAGTTGCTGAGACACCAGGAACAACACGAGTTTACTAAATCAGCAACAATGGTGAAGCAGCAAGGGATAGTACGAGGATTCCAAGGGTGCGGTTGAGGTCCGTTTACCAACATTATAATAGTCAAAGACCTAAAGAAAGCATACACAGTCGCACTGTTGTAACAACATACTGTAGCAGGAATGGATTTCTTATTTTAAACAAAAGGGGTCAAACTGAATGTATGATAACAATCTGTTGTAATATATGTCCCCTCTATAAAAAGAGGAGACATCTACGGGTGAAGGGGGAGAGAGAAAAATTGTATCAGAGAACATATCTGAATTTTACTGTAATTTAACCTTTTGGCAGATGAATAAAGTATTCTTCTGAGAATTTTCATTTAGTATCTGTGACCTAGGGAATCTTGTGAGAAGGACAGGGCCCACCTTCTTCACAAGATTCACCCATTTCTTTCTGTTAGTGTGAGTGTGTTAGAATACTGTAGCATTTCCTCTGATATATTCCTTGTTTGCTGATACTCTGTTTTGATAATCGCTTGACATTGTGGAAGAGAAATTCATCGGTGATTAGGAATTGCAGTGTGTGTTGGCAATTTGAAAACAGAGGCAGGTGCTAAACACCTTTACTCTGAGGATAGGGTCCTGATCCTCTGTTACAAGAAAGCCATTATTTCCTTTTTGCAGAATTATCGTTTTAGATTACTATTCTTATTTCATTACTGTAATGTATTGTGACTGCTGTAACACAGAGTAAAAGTTTGGTAGAAAGTAGATTTGCACATACTACAACTTTTAATGTTTTTAAGAATTAAGTACATACAGTACGAGGTCACCTTTGAAATAAAAGGACTTTCCCAGGTTGACAATTTAATGTGGTGCTCAGTTGTTTAATCAGTAATCAATAAGAGCAGCCAACAGTTACTTTTCCAATACTCCCTCTTAACTAGGGAAGTATTCATAATGACTCAACAACTCTCTCTCAAGTTGAAATATTTACATAAGAAGGCATCTACATTG
>Ga0115848_100402_pt1 | contig 15676 bp, 11 predicted proteins | sample InSIn3gowninarea_FD_83862 | JGI IMG/M metagenome (GOLD analysis project Ga0115848, IMG submission 83862) | reverse complement strand
AACTGGGCATCCCGTCCGCTCTGCCATACATGAGCAGTTGAACGGCAGATTAGTACTACGGTGGGTGACCACGTGGCAATCCCTGCTGCTGTACGTTTTGTTTTGTCATTTCCCTTTTGCTAAATTGCCTTCGAAATACTGTGGTTGTTTTGAGTGACAAGTTGCCATCTGTGAGACTGTGAGCCACAATTTTGGCCGAATGCAGGCATAGTCAGCTACACGCATCCGTAATCTAGTCATCATCTGCATAAATCCACTCCTACAGTTTTTCCTTACTTTGATACGACGTGCATTTGTGAAGACTAAACGCCTTGTTACAAGCAATATCGGAATCTCACTTTTCATGTCACTGTGGACCTTTTGTGCATATGCATCGATATCCTTTCCAGGGTTATCATACATGTTTTTTCTATGTTTTCTGATTACAACGCCAATACTGCTCCTCCATTACCAGTTTCCAGAGAGAAGAAGTAAAATCAAGAAAAATGCGCTCGCTTATCGCTTTGCGTTGGAAGAGATAGAGTAGGGCTCAATGCTTAAAGTCAGCATGGAAGATCCCTGAAGGACTATTCGGTTTTGCATAGCAGTTGTCGAGTTCGAAATCACACACTGCCCAGCTTTCTCGATGTCTGCCTCGAAGACTTGGATATGATCTAGTTGCAGTTCTGAGGCAACTGGATGGTGATTCCGATGATGATGTTAAGGGGATCAACGTTGGGGTTGTAAGCCTCAATCTGGCCGACGGTAGTGTGATAGGTCTGGGCCAGGTCGTAGTAAAGATCACCCTGCTTGATCTGGTAGGGGGCAACAATGCAGCTGCTACCCTCACAGACAGGAATGTTGATAACTTGACCGGGGAAGATGAGATCGGGGTTGGTGATCTGGGGGTTGGCTTGCTCAAGAGCTGCAAGGGTGATTTGGAAGTTCTCGGCGATCTTGCTCAGGAAGTCGCCACTGCGGACGGTGTATCTGGCAGGGACGCCCTTGACACAGGTGTTGTTGGTTGCGGGTGCAGCTGTGGGCTGGCAGCTGGTGTTGTCGGGGGTGGTGCAGAAGGAAGGGATCTTGAGGACCTCGCCAGGGATGACGAGGTTGATGTTGCTGATGCAGTTGACTTTGGCAATGTCGCAGACGCCGGACTTGAGGTCTGGGTTGGCGGCAATAGTGGTCAAAGTGTCACCAGACTTGATAGTGTAGTCGATGTATGAAGTAGCTCCACAAGGCGGGGCAGTGGTGTTGCTATAAGTGCAAGCTATGATGACCTGTCAGTATGATTCTGGAGCAAACTGTAGTCACAACTTAACAAGACGTACAGGATGTCTGGCGAGCGAAGATGGGGCTAGCCCAGGCACAACCAAAAGTAGCGGCGGCGGCAATAATGACAGACTTCATGATGGCTAGGAGAGTTGAGATAATGAGTGTATAAGTGAACGTAGTGCAAAGCGATTGAATTGGTGGCCCGGTGAGATTTGGATGATAGAGAAGATGGTCTGGAGGGTGATATATATATGCTACCCAAGTATCGCTTGTCTCTACCACATATTCCTGACAAGAGTTACAAGAGGTAGTTACTGATCAGTCGTCTCTCAATTATACTTTGTTTGGCCTTGCTCTCAATCTTACAAGATTGCTCCGCCGACATAACCAAACCTTACCTTAGAAGTATGCGCAGGATTCCGGTTTCATGTCTATGTCGTCGCATTTCTCGGCCAACTTTCCCTCACTTGATACGAGAGGAGGAGGTTGCAAGCAAGTAGCTACAGATGGTTGTCAGGAAAGGTCCGAGTCGTGCAGTGCGAGAATAGACGGCGGATTCCAAGGACTGCTCCGAATAGTCAGTACACACATGCCGGCTCCACTGACTATATGGTGGTATGCGTCAACAGGTAGACTCAATCGCCGAATGCATGGGTTGACCACTAGCAAGATTGGTATACCACCCGGCGAGCATCTACTCGTGTAGGAGTGAGTCGCCTTCCTGGCAGGGGCCAAGAATCAACAGAAACCAAGACCTAGGCGCCCGACCACCAGGAATCTTCCGGTCTATGGTAAGAGTACGCGTCGCAGGATCTTTTGAGTTGACAGGGGAAGTGAATGAGGTTCTTCCGGGTGACTGCGGGCCAGGGCTCAGGCACTGCACGGTCTTGTTTGCACCTGTCAAACTCAATGCAGCATGGAGCATGTTGAACCCAATCGTTCCTTCTCAAACCAGATGTTTGACTCTTTCTACCCAGTGCAAGGATAAAACAGCGGTCAGAAAGCTTGCCAGTAGCTCAGTACGTCTCGTCCAAATTTGGGTCCCATGCGCCGCCCTTTCTGGCGCTTTCGGCGCCGCGGTGAGCAATACGTCGATCTTGTTGGCGTAGTCATGGCGAAGAGCATAGACGGTCATGTCATCTTGGTATAATCAACAACCCAAGAAGCCCGAAATGATCGACTGTGTCGGAAGAATCATGTCGGCGACCTTAAATTTCCAAGGAGGAAAGTTCGCAATTGTGGTCGGTCTTTTTGACCACTCCGTATTCATCTGAAATACGGAGTACGGGCTTCCGGAATGTAACTCTCTCCGTCGCTGGCCTTGCTCCATAAAACAATACCGCATGATCTGTCTGAATAGCAAATCCACCTCAAAATATGTGTAATATAGGAGAGAGTATAGTATATGATTTGCAGTAGGCGTTCACAGAGTAAACGTTGGATGCCGACGGTGTGTGAGGGGGGGGGGGGGTGTTAGGTTCGTATGTTCAAATAGGGCAACTTTAGCCTGATGCCAGCACTGGCTAAAGGAGACCCCCCAACTGTTTGTTATCTTTCTCCAAGATACTTCAAGGGTACACTTCTTGGTTTATCAACATATGAGATTAGGTATGTACAATACTGCAATTATAAAAACCAGACAGCAGATGCTCTAAAGGGTATCTAAACAAAAGACTTCAAGAATAAAGTATGATAAGAAGGAAAGATCACTGAGCACCATCGGTTTACGATGATCCGTTCAGGATATCCCACGTCGTTTCGGAACCACGGGTGTTGGCAATCTCTGCCACTGTGTGACCCAACTCGTCCTTGGCCTCGACGTCAACCACGCAGCGGTCGACGATGAACTTGAGAATATGATCATCGCCGTTCTCCAAGGCCTGGATGATGGCGTTGTGTCCGCGGTAGACCTTGTTAGGATCGGCACCTCTTTCCAACAGCAGACCGAGAATCTCAGTATCGTGGCCCTCCATACGTCTGAGCGCCTTGATGATGGGCAAGTGCTCACCGGGTGAGTTGGGGTCTGCACCGCCCTCGTCAAGAAGGTAGTACACGATTTCCTTGTGGCGTTCGCGAATGGCTGTGGTCAGCGGGCTGAAGACACCGCCGTTGCGGTCCTCGACGCTGACGCCGGCTGCGAGAAGCATCTTGATGCTTTCGAGTTGATTGGCTACGACGGCCATCTCCATGATACCCTTGAAAGCGCGCGGCTCTGCGATGCAAGGCAGTAGTCTCTTGAGCATCTGCGGGTGCTTGACGGCAACAATAATGGGCCAGTCCTCGCCGCGACCGTTGGGGTCGGCGCCGCTTGCCAACAGCAAGTTGAGAAGATCGACATTGTCGTTCTTGATGGCGGTGGTGAGTGCCGTCGCACCGGTCACAGGGACTCTGTCGTTGGGGTTGACTCCGGCAGCGATCAGCCACTTGACGGCATCGACGTTGTTGAATTGTACAGCTGTCTCGAGAATACCCTTGGGTTGGGATAAATTGGCGCCGGCATCCACGAGAGGCTGGAGGTATTGCAGTCTTCTATGCGTGACACATTTGAAGGCGGGAAACTCTGCTGATGACAGGTTTGGATCAGCTCCGTTGCTAAGGAGCAAGTGGAAAATATCGGATCGGTTGTCACGGATTGATGTGCAGAGCGGTGTCCAAACACCATCCTTCTTGCAATTAGGGTCAGCTCCGGCCTTGAGAAGCATGGTGACGGACTTGATGTTGTTGATCGATGTCGACAGCTCCACAATTCCAGGAGTTTTCTTGTGGTCAGCGCCACGATCAAGCAGCAACTGAAGAATTTCGGGCTTGTGAACTGCTGGCCAAAGCATATGTTTGGGACCAGGAAGATTAGGGTTGGCACCGTGGTCAAGCAAAGACAGGACAACTTCTATGCGATTTGAATTGATGGCGCCGAATAGAGGCGTGGCACCTTCGCTGTCCTTGCCGTTGGCGTCGGCACCGTAATCGAGCAGCACATCGATGAGCTTCTTGGAACGTTTCTTGATGATCGCCCTGATCAGGATGGTCTCTCCGTCAACCATTGTGTGGTTCGGATCTCCGCCATACTTCAAGAGCAGCAGAGTGAGGTTGGGTCTATCATCCATAATCGATTTTGCGATCGGTGACTCCGGAACGGGGCCAGTGACTGAGTTGGGGTTTGCGCCGTACTTCAATAGGGTAGTGGCACCATCGTAGAAGCCGGCTGCCACTGCTGCATAGAGCGGTGTCACACCAAGATGTCCCGGACTGTTGGGGTCCGCTCCAAAGAGCAGAAGCAAGCGAACAGACTCGCCATCATGACGGCGGACTGCTTCTCTGAGACACTGGTTGTCGTTCGGGCCATCTGGAGGAACGCCGCGGTCTAGCAGCTCTTCGACCATTCTATGATTTTGGTCCTCAACAGCAACAAGGAGGGCAGCAAGCATAGCGGGAGTGTCGCATCCTCGGGTACTGCGTGGGGCCCAGCGAGGCATGGTTGCAGGGTCAGCCTTGATGCGAACGACTGGTACAGGACCATCTTCCCACAAGTCCGTCTCGGAGACACCGTTACTTGTCCCGGGGCGGATTTGCTTCGAGTAGTCATTGGCATGGTCTGAGTGAACGGAACCAGCAGCGACACTGGTTGCCATCGTGGATGGAGTACCGGCGTGCGAATGCATGGCATTGTGTGAGATCGAGTGGTCAGAACCGTACATTGAACTCGACGACCGGTGGATGGTCACTGGCAATGGGGGCAGAGGTGGGTGGAAGTCGTGAGACGGGTGACCTCTGAATGAAGAGGCGCCATCGCGAAGCGATGTGACTTCAGCACGGTGGGAAGATGCAGCATAGGCAGACGCTCCATCTCCACGGTGAGATGCAGCATGTCCGCGGTGAGATTCAGCGTTACCACGGTGGCTCGAAGCTACGGGCTCGCGCCCCGAGTCTTTCCGCTCAAATCCAACGTCCCCTCGGTGGTATGCCGCCGGCTTGTCCAGATTGAGGGTTGACATGTGCTCTATCTGTGCCATGACAGGGTCTTCTGGGAAGTTGGTTGCTGATGAAGAATGTGTGCTGCGAGATGCTCCATGTGATCCAGATGTTCCAGCCGGTCTTTGCCTAGCCTTGTCCATGCGCTCTAATACGGCAGCCAGACCAGTGTATCCGATGCCGACAGAGTCGTCGATCTTGGTGTCGTCTCCCAGAGACCACTGAAAGGCGAGAGCGGCCATCTCGAGGGCTTCCTTGGTCTTGGAGAGAGCATCTCTCATCTTGCCTACGTCGTTGCTCTCGAACATACTGCGCCATCCTTTCTGAATCTTTCCCATGGTACCACGTCTCTCGTACTCCAGGTACCTCAGCAGCATCTGGTCAAGGTGTTGCATATCGTTTTGTGTTGTCTTGAACTTCTTGTCAAGCTCATTCATCATCTTGGGGGGAAGGTGTTGACGTGTGCGGGAGCACTCCTTCAGCCCTGCTTCGATTGCCCACATGTTACGGCATACGTCCAGGAAGTCGTGTGCCAGGTCTTCGAATCCTTGAGGTGGGTGCTCTGACGTGCTCAGAAACTCGAGCATCCGAATTGAAATCTTGTTGCCCTGGACGGTTGCCTTGTGGCAATGATCGAGGACCGTCATAGTGGGAGGGTCTATAGTCGAACAGCCCTATCTGTGTCGGTTATGTAGAACAAGGATCGATATTAGGGAATGAATGAGTGAGAAGGTTAGCTTCGATCTTGGTGTTCAAGAGAGTGAAATGCTGCTAGGTTCACAGACCGGAGGATGGCCCCTAAGGGTCTTTATACCTATTCATCCGCCTGATTTGATTTGGAGATAAGGTTTCGGTACAGTAGGCGGAGTAGATACCTAGACCAGTATTGTCCACGAACAGCCTAGGCCGTTTCAAATGGTCGTCGGTATTATTGCTACAGGTCAACGTAGAAGATAGTCTTGCAACGTCCCAGTCTCTGCCGACCCTTGGCTTTCAGCCCTGCTTTGAATAACCTTTGTGTGGCGGAATGACTGTTTTCTGCTGTATTTGTTGTCGCAATAGTGATTGTAAAGGCGAACCCGCTTGAGACATTGTGTGGCCTGGGGCTCCAAAAGACGAGTCACAAATGGAACCAACGGCCTAGATGGAGAACGTGATAAACCTCATCAGGGTCCTAAGCCTACATGTTGTTGCTCGCAGATGTTCGAAAATACACATCCTGGATACTGCTTGTGTCGGACTCGGTAAGTTACGGCCACTGATCCATTTTTAATCTTTGTCTATGCAACAATTCTCCACCGTCGCTACTCGCTATCCAACGGCTGTGGAAGCAGTCTGTATTTGTGCATGTGGAATCCAGCCCTCGACCAGCCCTACACTCGCCGTTAACACCACACCGAACGATAGATCTAACCTAATTCTTTCCCTGTGGATCTGTCTGTTCAACTTTTCATGCGAAATTTGGAGCGTCGAATTGAGCAAACAAAGCGAGCTGTACCAATCTCTTGCGCAATGGTTTGCGCTATCATGAGGGCTGAAGCTCGGTGCGCGAGAAAGATGCATGAAAAAGGGAGAACAAAGTTGGGCAGGATCTGGTACGGGGAAGCCACAGAGGACATGAACCAAAGATTCTGGAGCAATGTGGAGAACGGTCAGAACGCTTGGAGCTTCGTTGTCATCCATGTTCCATTCAGTACCAATTCTTCCTGCCCTGTTGCTCGCCCGTTCCATTTATCAAGCCGCGGTCGAATAGCCAAAGCATAATGAACCTTGATCGACGATCAACTGAATACACGATTCTTATCTTGTTCCCTTCGGTACTCGGAGGATACCGACCACAACGCCTCTACCACTTGCCGAGTCATTCAATCTCCCACAGTCTCAAGTCTCTCCTCAAAAGATCCATAACCTGGAGAACCGCGTCAGGTAATTCGCTTCCGCTGCCATAATCATGGCTAGTGTGGTAAGTCTTGCGCAAGCACTAGGAACACATCCACCTTCGCCAAAAACGCTCCTCGGCTGAATGCACCCTCATTGCTGTCTCGCATCATGGTCACCTTTAAGCTTTACCGAGTCGGTGAACCCGAACACGTGAACATCAGGCCGGAATTTATCAAGTCCGGGATGCTAGTCCGTGGAAAGGACCTTCCAATTAGAGCAGACCTATTGCGACGTGATTGTTTGTTGGTATCCGCTAGCCGGGATGAATCATCAGGGTGTACATTATGGTTATCCCAAGCTTTAGATAAGTAGAGTTTGTAGATGCAGATGAGGAACAGATTAAGTTAGAGATTGTAGGTAAGGATATGTACGGGTTGAGAACGGATAACATATGACGGGGATAAATGGTAGCGACGGTAGATACAATGGATAAGTTAAAGGTTTAACACCAGGAGCGAAGTTGGAAGGGGTGGTTGTGTGGCTTGTCAAGATCAAAATGCTAATGTTGTGATAGCAGATCTCAGTGATTATCACGGCCGTGTTGGCTGCCACTTTGTGCGACGGATGTAGTATCCCGTCCGTCCTCTTACTCGAGTGATTGCTGGTACGGCGGGTGGTGCAATTGTATCGCCAATTCCTCATGGGTCCTATCGAATCCAAAAATGGCTGCCCTCAAGCTCAAAAAGCGATATGTGTTCCAGCGTGTGAGACTCGAACTCAATGATCATGTCTCATACCATGATCCATGATCTATTTCATACCAGCGGTAAAGCTGAAAAGAGAATAGTGTACACTTCTGTTTGCAAGGCTTTCAGCTATCAAATGCACAACGATTTCCAACCAGCGCACTGTGGACAGTGAGATGATATCAGATAACTCATCTCTCCAGACAGCTACAGTGCAGCAAAAGCATGGTACGCCTGTGCAGTCATGATGACTTGATGGAATAGTCGCACGATGATGAATCCTCCCGACAACTTCCAACTACTCTCCATTCCTCGTCTGACTAATCAAATCCACCAGATCATATGTATCGTACATAACATTCTATCACCGTTTTCATCACTCCACAAGCAAAAAGAGGATGCAACGAGCGAGATTCGAACTCATCATCTTCTCATTCCATGATTCCTACAGCACCGAAGGAAAACCCAACGATGCAGAATCATGTACGTTGTGTTTGCAAGGCCATGGGAGTGAGACGTCTTGACCACTAGACCATCGCTGCTGTGTATGGAGGAGAGCAGATCTGAAAGGTTATGAGGATTGAGGAAGCTTTATCGTGGCTGGAAGGAACTGGTCAGGAAGTTGCGGCTTACCAGTCACATGCGAGCATGGTGTTTGTGACAAGTAATGGCTATGTCCGCCTCGTTCATGTTTCTTTCCTAGACCTTCACATATATTCCTGTAGACGACAATGGACAATGCTCATCGTCACTGCCGAGCAAAACATCACTGCCGATGCCGTAACCTGAGATGAGCAAAAAGAAAATAGAATGCAGCAAGTGTGATTCGAACACACGATCTCCTCAGCCCCTAGAACCGTCAGGTAGTACGTAGAACGTACAGCCGTCTGTAGGTTGTCGGTGCGCTTGTGTTTGCAAGGCCGTAAAGGTGAGGTGTCTGGACCACTAGACCATCGCTGCGATTGTTGGTGGAAGGCAAAATTGGTGGGATGATATGCTGAAGGACAGGCTGAGAGGGAAGGTGGGAAATGCTGGCGTTGACGTCTCTTTTCTCATCTGGGAAGCTGGGCCAGATCATTTTGTCTGCACCTTCCGTCGATTCATGAGGCTTCCTTCCAAGTTCTGATAGGCTTTCTTGCTATTGTGGCATCCACATCTGAGAACTCGATTGTTGTTGACTGAAAATCAGAATGTTACAGAGTGTGTATTTGAACGACAACCGGAAAAAATTAAGAAACTTTTGTGTGTTGCTCTCGTCCTGTAAAACCGTACTGACTTCTTCCTTTTTTCGCCCTACTCCTAAGCTCTCTCAACAAGAAAAGAATGGAAACAAAGGAAAGACCGAAATGATGACATAAGAGGACTCCAACTCCAGGCATTTTACGCCGTATCATTTATCCAGTACCACCGTTGACTTCCATAACACTGCCATTCATGTATCTGCTCTCATCACCCATGAGGAAAGCAACAACATCGGCAACCTCGCCAGCCTTGCCCATACGACCAAGAGCAACCTGCTCAACCGTCTTCTTCAGCGCCTCCTCTCCAGCAACAACACTCGCATTCGTCGGTGTCTCGATATATCCCGGAGCCACAACATTGACACGAATGCCCTTTGGTCCCAACTCCAACGCCATCGATTTCGAAAATCCAATAATGGCGTATTTGGTCGCGCAGTAAATAGCCATCTGCTTGTGCGGATGAATACCACATATCGACGAAACATTAACAATAGCACTCCCACTCCTCAAATACGGGATGGTAGCCTTTGTAACGTTATACACACCCTTCAGATTCACCGCAACCAATTTGTCAAAGTAATCCTCTGAGCAATCCACCAAGTCTCTAGCGGTGGGGTTGATACCCGCACAATTGAATACGTGGTCGATTCTGCCGAAATAACCAATGGCATCTTTGATGGTCTCGATGCAGCGTTTGTATTCGCTGACGTTGAGGAGTGTTACTTGGTGAGGGCCTCCGGCGCATTGCTTGGCGGTTTCTCGACATGATTCGATGTTGAGGTCGCTGAGGGCGAGTCGTGCTCCGAGTTTGCTGAGCTTGAGTGCTGTTGCGCGTCCAATACCGGAACCGGCTCCAGTCAGGAAAATGACTTTTCCCTCGATGGCGTTTTTGTTCATCACTGCGACGATGGTGGTGGTGGTGGTGGTGGTTTTATTGCAGATGCTGTCGATCCGGGATAAGGACCCTAGTGGCTGGGTGGAGGAGGGGAGCTTGCGCGATATAGCTTGGCGGGATTGGAGGCACAGAAGTCGGCGATCGCGCGAAAGGTTGTTGTTGTGTTGATGGTATAGGGGAGAAGAGTAGAAGGATGAAAGTTTTCGTGTCGCGTCAGATCGCAATCGCAATAGAATGGCCTAGATAAAACCAATTCGAATCACACATGGCAACTCCCAGCAATCTGTATGGTTGTTGGGCGCTTGTCAACACAAAAGAAAGTGGGGCCACGCCGATAAGGCCGTGAAAGCCTCATGGCGTTATCGGGCCGTCTGGGCAGGGTTTTGTATGCAGCAGTCACGCATTTTGTCAAACATATGTTTCAGAGACGATGGGATAAGCTGGTGATGCTTGATGAGGTATTTGCATTGGGGGTATCATGAGTTATTTTTGGGAACGTCGTTACAGGAGATGATCACGATATGTATATCATCATCGCCTAGCCTTCTTCTTATCTGGACCATCTTCTTCATCGTCACTGAGGTCGGCGTATATCGTCTTTGGCTGTGTCTCGGCCCAGGCATTGGTGAATAGAGGATCGTTTTTAGCTTTGTCGGCATACTTGAGGAGAGCCTCTCTTGGATCTTCCTCGCGCATACCACTGAGAGGAATGTGTTCCTTGATGTAAGCTGCATCTGCGTTGCTCTTTGCAAAGGGCGTAGTGTTGGGAATGTGTGGTCTTCTTGGATCTCTAGATTTTCCAGAAGCTGTTAGACCAATTGTGGGATGTCTCGATGCGAAGGAAGCGGCCGTCGGAGCAGAGCCTCCTGGCAAGATGACAGCATCACCACCGATTCCATGAGACAGATCCATGGTCAAGTTCGGATCGTCATCAATATGACGACGCTTGGGAGCCTTGAGCATGACAGTCTTTGCGCCTCCTTCTGAGATATTGGGATTGTAGAGGACATGGGTCTCTCCATTGGCTGAACCGGTTATAATTTGGTTCAGCTCTTTGTGCCAGTAGACGCTGATCAAAGCAGAGCCTGGTGTCACTGGAGTTACGAGTTCCGATGTGAGGGTGGCAGGGTTGAGGATGTGGAGATCGCCGTTTGCAGAGCCAGTGAGCACTTCAGTACCTCTTGGCGACCAGCAAATGTTGGACGTAGGGTATTGGCCAGAGATTGATGGGAAGGAGACAGTTCTGAGGGGTTGCTTGAACTTCCTAGTATCCCATAGTTTGATTGTATCATCACCTCCACGAGTCATGACAAGCTGGCCAGTAGAGCTGACCTGCAGGCCACTAGTCCAAGTATCTTTTGTGTGAGCGTCGCGGATCTCTGCAGCAGGCCTGGTGTATGGGCCATTGCCATCCCACATGATCAAGCTTCCATCAAGAGCGGCGGCGACAAGGAGATTGTTCTGAGCCGGAGCGACCCAAGACAAAGCAGTGATTCGCGTCCTTCCAGCAGAACCAGCGGCTCTCGACTTGTGGACAATGACGTTTTTCTGTTGCCTGGGATTATTCACATCCCAGATACGGACGGTGCTGTCTGTGCCTCCAGTTGCGCAAATGCTGCGATCTTGTGGATGCCAGACACCGCAAGTGACCTCTGAGATGTGACCCTTTGTGTGGTGCATGTCGCGCAGGTACATGTCACCCTTTGCGAACTCTGCAATAGTTTCGCCATTGCGATCGAGGATGCGTGGTTGTGGGAGAGCGGTGATGGCGAGAATTGTGCTCGGCGAGATGGGATTGAACGAGACGTGGTTGATTGGGTGAGTTTCGGACGAGGCAGAGCCTTTGACAGAGGACGGGTCGACGGATTTGAAGGCGCGGATTGTCGAGGGAGTGAGGGCGGCAAAGTCGTGGAACTTGAGGGTGCAGTCGTTCGAGCCTGTCACCATTCGTCCTCCTGAAGCGTCCAGCGTGATGCATGTGACGGCGCGGTCGTGTGTCTTGAAGACCATTTCGTGCGACACGGGGTATTCATCTTCATCATCTTCATCGTCCGAGTCGTCATCATCCGAGTCTGATTCTTCACCCTCTGGGTCGTTGGCCTTCGCTTCAGGTCGCGAGATGATTGGCTGTGATCTCTTGCTTTGGTCGAATCTGTTGTCGTGGTCGGTGGCTTTTGATTGTTTGCCAAACGACGTCGTTCCGAGAAACTTCTGGAGAGCTTCCTCCTCTTCATCGGGTACTTCTGAAGGTACCGGTATATCTGACATGGCGACGATGCTTTGGTTGGTCTAAGTAATCACTTTTGGATAGCGTCGAAGCTATGCCAGACCCGCGCCAGTCACCAAGACTTTTGTCCTTCGGGATCAAGCTTTCGCTGTCACCAACGCCGCACTCTTCCCTCCCCTACCAACAATCCATCCACCATCTCAAGCCCATCGTGCACTACGATCGTGCTATGGTGTGCAATGAGGAGTACGGAGTACTGTACATATCAAGTCTAGTCTGCACCGCTGGAGATATTTTTGCAACAGGTTGATATTAGCGCCCTCACTAGTTATCTTTCCTTCTACAGTAAATGGTACTCCGCCGCGATAGGCAGGCAACTATATATGCGATTAACCGAATAATTAGATTGTTTTACCGGATCGACTCCTATTTGTATCTCTCAACCAGATTTCGTCGTAAGGACTTTTAAGCATCAATAGGTCTTCGCACTCTGAGGTCAACAATGGCCATTGGTTGCGAACAGTGTACTGCGTAGCAACCATGCAATCCAATATCGCCGCTCTGTCGATGGAGACCCTGATCGATACATCCCAATGGCTCTATTTTCTGCCTGTCGTGGCATCGGTGTACGTTACAATCGCTGTGTTTTTCCGATGGCGGGAATTGCAAAAGTCTTGCATCAAAGTCAGTGTGAGCCACCAAGGAAATACCAAAGTCGTGAGTCTTTTGCTATCTGCCAACAACATCATGGGGTACTTACCGTCAACAAGCTTCTCGATCTCATTCTACTCATATACCAGTCTTGTGTAGTAGGCTGGTCTGTGAATGTGCCACTGCAGCCCGTTAGCACTATTTCGGAAGTAATTCATCTTGTCGCAATTACCAGTATTGCCTTCTTGTCACCGCGAGAACACTACCGTTCCTTGAGCCCGTCAAAGTTACTGGTCGTCTATCTATCTATAAGGACAGTTGCAGACGCCTTTACATTGCTTTTTACTCTCGGCACATGGCCTACTCTAGCTCTAGCATTGAGAACATCCCTAGAGGCTACAACCCTTGTTGTAGAATCTCAAAGCAAAGAGAGCATCTTGCTTGACAACTTTCGGGATGTTTCACCTGAAGAAAAAGCCGGACCATGGAGTCAAGGTGTCTTCTGGTGGACCAACTCTGCTCTGTTTGCGCGACAGAAAGCCGGTTTCTCGCTGGAGACGCTGCCTAAAAATCCTCGTCAGCTTGATCCATTGGGATTGCGCCAAAAGCTGTTGTTGGCATGGGATCAGAGGAGTAAGATGTCCAAACAAGCATCATCTACCAAGACTGACAGTTATCTGACAGAAACGCCGACAACTCCATTCACGCTGCCTCTTGCTTTGCTGCAATGCCTCATGCCAGATTTTGTCACCATCGTGCCTACCAGGTTACTGCTAATTGTGTTACGCTATGCTCAGCCTCTACTCATTAGTAAGATACTGCAACTGCTTGCAGCTAATAGTTTAGGTGGACAATCCTATCAACTCTCATGCACTATCATCATGGTCTCCACTATAGTATACATCGGACAAGCTGTAAGACTGAAACTTGTCAAAGAGATTGTTCCACCATGCTAATCCATCCAAAGATCGTTTCTTCGAGATATGAGCATCAGCTCAACCGTCTCAATGTCATGACTCGGGCTGCACTTGTCGGACTCATTTACGAAAAGACTCTCAACACGCCTTTCACTACCTACAAAGACTTTAGTGCTGTCACTCTTATGAGTACTGATGCCGACTCCCTTGGGAACGTCAGCGATATGTTTCATGAGGCATGGTCTCAAGTATTAGAGGTCGGCGTAGGCGTGACATTGCTGGCCCAACAAATAGGATGGTTCTGCCTCGTCCCATTGTTATTGATTTCTGGTAAGTCAGAGCTCGTTGGTGACTGATGCGATGTACAATTGACACACTCAGGTTGCTCCAACATGACTCGATATGTGGCTAAGAATCTGCGACCCAAACAGCATGCATGGAACAAGGCAACTCAGGATCGCATTAACAAAGTTGTCTCTATCCTCAGCTCAATCAAGATTGTCAAGATGCTTGGATTAACAGAAGTTGTCAAGAGTCAGATTAGTGATTCAAGGCATGTGGAGATTGAGGCTTCGAAGGATATGCGATGGGTATCTGTGCTCGCAAACGCCAGTGGTATGTTTTCCCAGCAGTATACCATCCGCTTTAACACCTTTTCCTGACCGGAACAGCAAATGCGCTTGGGCTCTTTACACCTCCAATTACCGTCATCCTCTTTGCTGCATTTGGCAAATCAAGACTCGACGCAGAGACAGCATACACGACTCTGGCCATCCTTGTAATGGTCACACATCCTGCTAACATGGTCATGACTATCGTGCCTAAGGCGATTGCTTCTCTTGCCAGTTTCCAAAGGATACAAGATTTCATTAGTAAACCGCATTACCAAGATTCTCGCCTTCGTTTTAGGCAAACGGAAGGAGCGATCGTGGATGATGTCAGTCGTACTTCCCAGCCCGCAATCGAGCTTGACAATGTTGAATTCAAGTTGGCAGATGCCACCAACGCGGTCCTGGAAAACATCAGCTTGCGAATTGATCAAGGGTCTATCGTCATCTGCACTGGACCCACGGGAGTAGGAAAGAGCGTACTGGCCCTAGCAATTGCTGGAGAAGTCACTCCCTCGAAAGGCTCCATATCCGTGATCAGCAAGTCGACAGCACTATGTGTCCAATCAGCATGGCTTTCTGGACAAAGCGTCTCCGAGATGATTCGAGGATTCCCATCTTCTTCTGTTTCACATGATGAAGGTTGGTATAGACAAGTCCTCGAGGCATGCTGCATAGACCAGGAAATCTTGTTGCACTCGTCAACGAGTTCTGGAAGTGGTCATGCAAGACTTTCAGGAGGGCAGAAGCAAAGAATAGTAAGTCATCAGAAAGTTTGCATTGTTCGTGTTACTAACAATCGAAGGCACTGGCTCGCGCTGTATACCAGCGATGCGACATTCTCGTTCTTGATGATCCTTTCTCGGCTCTGGATCAACGTACACAAGATTGTGTGGTAGTCAAGCTACTTGGTCCGAACGGTCTTCTTAGAAACACCCATACGACTGTGTTCCTCATCACTAATGCTGGTAAGAGGTAAATTTTGGCAAACGTGCATCAAAAAAGCTAATGTATTTTTCTCGAAGCCCGAGCATATCCTCTAGCTGATAGAATTCTTCTTTTGGAGCAGAGGCGTATCAGGTTTGATGGTGACTGGAGCGAATATCTTGCACAGTTTGGCTCATTGATATCTTACACTCATGAACACGATGGCATCCAAGCTGAAGTCGACATGTCAGATATACCGGTACCTTCAGAAGTACCCGATGAAGAGGAGGAAGCTCTCCAGAAGTTTCTCGGAACGACGTCGTTTGGCAAAAAATCAAAAGCCACCGACCACGACAA
>Ga0115848_100482_pt1 | contig 15684 bp, 23 predicted proteins | sample InSIn3gowninarea_FD_83862 | JGI IMG/M metagenome (GOLD analysis project Ga0115848, IMG submission 83862) | reverse complement strand
ATCCTTTTAATTGGAAAAGAAAGGACTAATTGTTCCCTTCTGATAACTTCCTATATAATGATGCTCTAGACACATTTGTAATTTCACAAATTTGCTTACTACTAATTAAGGAAAATAAACTAATATGATAAATAATAAACTTCATATAAAGGTGGATTTATATGCCTAAAATTGACAATATACTAGCAATTCTATGGATGCTTAATTCAAGCGAAAAAATTACTGCAAAACAAATTTCAGAAAGGTTAGAAATAAATATAAGGACTGTGTATCGTTATATTGATACACTTTCAACAAGTGGTGTACCTATAATTTCAGAAACAGGCCATAATGGTGGATACACTTTATTGAACAATTTTATTAAAGCTCCTCTTTTTTTTGATTTTGAGGAGCAAACCTCACTATTTCATGCTGCTGTTTTTGCAGAAGAAGCCGGATATTATGGAGGTGAAGCACTAAATAGAGCTATTTCCAAGCTAAGCAAATATTCAAATCCAGAACAGGAAACAAAGATAAACCAGCGTTTAACTAGTCTTGAAGTAATAAGTCGATTAAGTTCCCTCTCTATAGAGCCTCTCTTGAAGGAAGTGGAGCAGGCCGTAGCTGACGGATACTCTGTAAAAATTCTATACCTTAAAATTGGAGAAGAACAATCAACATATAGATTGGTTGATCCGTACAGAATTATTTATTGGAATAATAATTGGTATGTGATTGGATTTTGTCATCTTAGGAATGATATCCGTAGCTTTAGAGTAGATCGAATTGAAAACTTAATGCTAACTGAAAATAAGTTTAACCGACCAGAAAATTTTTCAGCACATGACTTTTTTATGGATAATCTTCTTCCAACTATAGAAGGTAAGGAAGGGGTTATCCCTTTAGTTATTAGTGGAAATACAAGGGTGTTGGATGATATTTGCCAACATTGGTTTTTTGGACATTATTTACAAGAACAGACTTCAACCCAAGCAATATTTCTTCTTGAAAACGATATGATACATACATATGTACCTCATTTACTTTTACCGTACGGTAAATCTATTCAAATTATTGGGCCAGTAAGTCTTAAGCAAAGACTTATTGAAGTTCTGTCGGAATTAATAAAATTTCATCAAGTATGATAACTTCCCTGACGATAGCTGTCAGGGAAGTTATATTATAATAGGCTATATCAATTGTGATTGGAGCGTTATTGGATGCAACCAAAAAAAGTTTATCTTTATGTATTTAATACAATGTCAGACTGGGAATATGGATATTTAATTGCTGAACTAAAATCAGGAAGATATTTCAAAAAAGATTTAGCACCTTTAAAAGTAGTTACAGTAGGAGCAAATAAAGAAATGATTACTACGATGGGAGGACTGAGCATACAACCAGATATTTCCCCTGATGAATGTACGCTTGAAAGTAAGGATCTTTTAATCTTACCTGGAGGGACTACTTGGAGAGAAAATATTCATCAACCTATCTTAAAAAAAATTAGCGAAGCTTTAAAGCTTGGTACTATTGTTGCTGCAATTTGTGGTGCAACCGAGGCTCTTGCGAATATGGGATACTTAGATTCTAGAAAACACACAAGCAATGACTTAGAGTATATTAAAATGGTCTGTCCTAATTATAAAGGAGAAAAATTTTATGAGATGAGACCTGCGGTATCTGGTGAGAATTTGGTTACTGCATCAGGGGTAGCGCCTCTGGAATTTACGATGGAAGTACTGAAAAAATTAGATGTATTTGCACCCGATACATTACACGCATGGTATAACCTAAATAAGACTCATAACTCTGAATACTTTTTCCAGTTAATGAATTCAATAAATAGATGAGCTGAAAAAATCACCTTAGCAGTTTTATATTATATACAAAAAACATGCTTTAGACAATGTCAAAGCATGTTTTTTGTATATAACTTAAAAATTATTTATAGAAGTAAAAAAATTACAAAGCATCCCTGAAGTTCTTATAAATAGAAATGGTAACTAAATCCCTATTTAGTATTGAAATTTCCTTAACGTTGTAAATCCGCATTTTCCTGACGATACCCCAATTAGAAGGGAGTTTTTTTTGCGGTATCAAAGAATTGTTATGATGACTCTATTGCTTTTTGCTTTGTTTTTCACTCCGGTTTATGCAGAAGAAAAGGGGTCTATTCAAGGAAAATTAACACTGATTGCGGAAGTTCCTAAAGATTTTCAGCCAATGATATTAATTAACTTTGTGAAGAAAAATGTGAGTGGGGTTAATTATTTATTGCCGTTAGAAGAAAAAAATAAGTATCGCAAAGAAAAAGAGTTAATAGAAGGTATATATGAGGTTGATTTTATCGATGTAATGGGAAAAAGTTTAGATGAGTATCAGTTAACGTATCCGAAAACGGTTACCATCAAGAAAAATCAACCAATATCATTTACTTTAAAAGTTGCTGCAGCGGATACGAAAGAAGTTACACCAAATGATAGTTCGATAAACGAAGAAAAGCCGGATGCAGCAAATAATGTGGAACAAATACAAACAGACGTTACAGATGAAACACCAGAACTTCAAAAGCAAACGGCAGATGATAAGAGTCATCAGTCCATAGTGATATTACTATTAATAGGCGTTCCATTGGGAATCCTATTATTTTTTTGGGGTAAATTTGTGGCGTATAAGCACGATTATTATGATATTTGAGGTGACCAACAATGAGCTATGATGAAAAATTAATGAAACTGCATGAACGACAAGAGAAGATATTAGCAAAGCGAGAAACATGTGATGAGCAGCTGAAACAAATCAATAAGCAAATTAAACAGATGGAACATGAACAACAATTAAAAACGGCAGAAGAAGCCATTTTAATGGTCAATAAAAAAGGCATTCATTTAGAAGAGGTGATCAAAGCACTTCGAAATGGCGAATTAGATTTTTTGAAATCAAAATAAGGGAGGTTTGATTTTGAGAAGGCGTAGAAAAAAGCGTGACCAGAATGAGCTCTTCAAAGCATTATTTGGATTGATTGGTGTTGGAGGATTATACACATATTACTTCACGCAATCGCTGAACTTATCCGCCATCGTTGTTTTTTCGTTGTATATGATTACATTAATCATTACAAAAATTCAAAAATGGAATCATATCAAACGCTTAAAAAAATCAGGTATAGCTGATATTGATAAAATGAGTGGGGAGCAATTCGAACATTACTTAGCATGCCTCTTTAAATCGCAAGGCTATACAGTGAAAGTAACGCGGTCTGTGGGTGACTTTGGAGCTGATTTAGTCCTTGAAAGACAGGGGAATAAAATTGTTATTCAAGCCAAACGCCATGGAAAAAACATTGGTATTGAGGCTGTTCAACAAGTATATAGCTCAAAAAATTACTATGGGGCTTCAGAAGCGTGGGTATTTTTTAATCGTGGCTATACAAAATCTGCTGTAAATTTGGCTAAAGCTAATGATGTAAAATTAATTGGACGCAATGAACTCATTGAAATGATGCTACGGATGAATCCTTGTTAATTCTCATTTGAGGCAAAAAAGATATAAGCTCCATAATCAATTAGCAAATTTTTTCATCTTTTGATATACTCATATAGAGCATAAAGATCGGTGGCAGTATCCGCGGCGTTCCCTCTTGTAAAGGAGGTGACGCTATGGAGAATATAGTTTATTATCTTGTTTTAATTGTTAGTTTAATTAACGATTCGATTGATCTGTATATACATATCATTCAATTTGTTTCTTTTCTAACGAAAAAGGTAAGAAAACGCAAAAACCACCGATAGGGCTGAACAACCTATAAAATCGGTGGCCTTTTAATTCAATTAAAGAACGCCGTGGGTTTTGTCACCACTTTGTGTTTAGGACTCTAACTGTTGGAAGCAGTTAGAGTCTTTTTTAGTATTTCATTAATATATGGTATTCATACTTACTATTGTTATTCACCTTACATACTAATTCTCCGCACTATAGTGAACAAAAACGCACCAAAATGCAAGATGTTACAATAAATCATAACATAAATAATCTATGTTTCAAAGACTTCTCCGAAAAATAGTTAAAAAATTAGCTAAAAAATTATTTTGTAGTTCTGATATTCTAAATAGCGATAGATCGTCGTGCGAGACACACCCCACTTTTCTGCAATATCTTTAATCGGTGTCCCTCTTTCAATTAAAGCTTTCATCATTTCAATGTCTTTTGGTCCATACTTCTCTGGACGTCCCTTTTTTGGAGTTAAGATCATTTCTCTAGCTCTTTTTGTATTCGATATACGGTTTGCCTGGTTATACCGTGTTCTTTTGCTATTTCGGAAACTGCTGTTCCAATATTTAGTTTTTCTACAACCTGTCGATAAACAACTCTTTTCTGAGCATCTTTTGCCGTGGCTGAATATAATTGGGGTCTACCTTTGTACACACCATTTTCTTTAGCAATTTTAATTCCTTGTTTTTGTCTTCGTTTTGATTCTGTTCGTTCTTGTTCAGAAATCATTGCTAAGATTTGAATAATTAAGTCTTTTATGAATCGATCAAGCAAAGCATTCCCGATTGCTTCTGACATAATAGGGGTTCCGCCAACATTTCGGAAATTTTGTACGCTAAGCGAGTTTCAATCAAAAAAAGTCGAATTCCTATGCTTTAGGAACCAACTTTTTTTGATTGGTTTACTCAACTGTTTTTTAGTTTAAGAAGGGCGTCGAAGTTAATTATTGTCTTTAATAAGCAATAAATAGATTATGCTAAGTCTTTTACAACGTTTTTCTTTTTTCGATACCAAACAAATAAGCCTGCACGCAAAACATTATCTGCTGCAATGGAAATCCATACCGCAGGTAACCCGTAACCTAGTTTCCATGCGAATAGATAAACTCCTAAAGTACGCACTACCCAGATACCTATTATAGTGACTATCATAGGGAATGTACTGTTTCCACCAGCCTGTATTGCCGAAGTATTAACTAATATTGAAGCCAGAAATGGTTGAGATAACGTATCAATCATTAAAACAATCATTAAAACAATCATTATTAAATGCAATACAGTAACATCAGTTGTAAATAGTTTACCGACCCATGGACTTGAAAAAGCTAAAACAGCAGTAATTAGCGTCATAGAAATAGCTGACTGGATATAACTCCATTTACGATATTCTTTTACATCAACCATATTTTTCTAGCCAATTGCTTGTCCAATAAGAACGCTGGCTGCTATTGCAAAACCACCACCAACAGTGTAGGAAAATGTCGTTAAAGTACCAGCAATATTATGAGCTGCATAGGATTCTGTTCCCATTCTAACAATTAATCCAAAATAAACGACTTGACCTAATCTCATTGATAATCTTTCTAATGTTGCAGGCACTGCAAATTTAGTCATACTACTAGCCAATCTCTTAGTTAGCTTAAAATCACCTATTTTAAAAGCAATAGACGGAATACGTTGAGACTTAATGAATAGACGAAGAAACCCATATATTCTAGCTAATATCATTGCAATGGCTGCCCCAGTTAATCCTAATCCATTAAATGTCCCTATTCCAAAGATTAAAACGTAATCAAGAATTACATGAACAATATTCATTTCAATGCCAATTCGTAAAGGGGTTTTTGTATCTCCTATTGCACGAAAAGTTGCAGATTGTGCAGTGAATAAGGCAACAAATGGGGTCAACCCAAGAACAATTTTAAAATATATGATTGCCTTATCCTTCATTTCTTCGTTTGCACCAACTAAATCTAATAATGATTCAGCGAAAAGTACTGAAGCAACAGAAAATAGCAACCCAACTATTATAGATATGAAAAGTCCATGAACAATAACTGACTTACTTCTAACCACGTCCTTTGCTCCGAATGATTTTGATAAAAATACTGAAAGCGTAGCTGATAGGGCAGTAAATACTCCTATATAAGTCATACTATAAATATTTGTAACACCCACGGCGTTTATTGCAAGCAATCCTAACTTAGCAATAAAGAAGGAATCAACTACCCCAAGTAAATTTTGAAGATAGGACTCTCCAATAGCTGGTAAGGCAATTTTATATACTCTTTTAGCATGATACGGAATTTGCATTAGTTTATCCCCTATTTATCTAATAAATTTATCAATAACATCATTTAACTTATTTATAACTGATTCATCACCTTCTTTGACTGCTTCAACAACACATCCTTCAAGGTGGTCTTTTAAAATCAATTTTCCACAACTATCAAGAGCAGAGCGAATTGCAGCTATTTGTATCAATAAATCCCCACAATCTCTGCCTTCAGAAGTCATGTTTTTGACTGAACGTACATGACCTTCAATTTTCGCTAATCTGTTTTCTATTTGTTTTCGGTGTTTGTGATGGTCTGACATATAATCGCCTCCTGCAATAATCATAACCCCCTAGGGGGGTTATGTAAATACAAAAAAATATTCTTGTTCTTGAAGAAGAAAAGCACCATAAACGTCCGTTTATGGTGCTTTTGATCACTTCGTAAAAAACAACCTATTTGTGTTGATTCAAAGAACCAAAACTCATTCCCAAAAACAAAGTCACACTTTTAACATCTAACATCGTTTTTGGTGCTATTATAAGGTTATAAACAACTTTTAGCAGGTAATGAATAATGATTTTTGGTTACGCACGTGTGAGTACAGAAGACCAAAATTTAGATATGCAAATTGACGCACTTACACAATTTGGAGTGGAAAAAATTTATAAAGAAAAACTGACTGGAACGAGAAAAGATAGACCCCAACTCGAAGAGCTTCTTAAAGGGGTAGCGTCAGGAAAATGCGGATTTACAACGCTAAGGAAATACAACATATAAAAAAGCCTAATTTCAAGCTACAATAACGAGAAATTAGACTTTAATTATTTCATAAAAGTACAGGTTACTTATTATAGGTTTACCAACTTATTAATTATATTTATATCTCCCAATTCACTAAGTCTTTGCACTAGAATGTTTTCTGTATCCTCACTTAATCCCAATTGTTCAGATGAAAACGGTGCTAGTTGTAAGCTTTCACCGATCATAACTGAATACATTGCATGTTGAAACATTCTAATATCATTCGCATCATTACCGAATGCTATATATTCTTTTTCTTCCACACCCAATTGTTGCAATCCACTCCACTTATCTATTCCGTTTGGACTTATGTCTAAAATTCCCTCATTTCCGTGAGAGTGAACCACAACATTCATATTGCTAAGCCGTTCTTCAACTTCTTCCATATTATCAGAAGTAAGCACTAAAATTTTCACGATTGACTGTAATTTATCCAATTTAACGTTTTTAGCACGTCCTTGTGGATCAAGGTTATTCAAAATTGGATGTGTAGCTGGCCCTGTATAGGCATAATCCCAATCACCATCTATTAAATAAGAAACATTATAAGTTCTAAGTAATTGAACAATATTTGCAAGCGTTTCTTCATCAAAACTAATCGTTGATATGATTTTTCCTTTAATTGCAACCATTGATCCATTTCCGCCAATCATTGGGTATTGATGAAAACGCTCATGTAAGACAGGGAGTAAATCACGTATTGGCCTAGCTGAAGCAAAAATGACTTCGTGCCCTTGTGCTATTAAATTTTCTAATGATACTAGTAGTTTTTCAGAAATAGGCTGACCTTTAAAGCAAATTGTCCCATCTAAATCGAACACAAATTTCATTCTATGCCACTCCTACAACTTTTTATTGTTCTTATCATATCAGTTTATCTTATAATGAAAAGGACATATGTGTCCCAAAAGGAGTTTTATATGAAATTTATTCAGGACCTGAAGCTACTTGAAGCAAAATTACGAGAATATCATATTGAAGAAATGTTTGACCAAGAAAAGCGACTTCCATTTACATTGCAGCAATATGGACAAGATTTCAGGTGATATCGTGGACATAAGGTAACTCGCAAACTTATTTGGGTAATAACTCAGTCTGTTTGTTTAACTATCAAATCTGTTTTTCAGTAATGTAAGTTTTTACGGTTGGTGGTTCATATGCATTAAATTTATCAAGCAAACCTATTGGTTCATGGTCGACAAGTGCCATACTACGGTACTTGTCATGTAAAAACTGTTCCTTTGACATGTGATTAAATAGCGCGATAAGAGGATCATAATAATAGTTAATATTTAAGAGACCACAAGGCTTATGATGAAGTCCTAATTGAGCCCATGTAAAAATTTCAAAGAACTCTTCTAAAGTTCCTGGCCCACCAGGCAAAGCTATAAATCCATCTGCTAGATCAGCCATTTTCGCTTTTCTCTCATGCATAGAATCTACGATGATCAGCTCTGACAAGTTTTTATGTGATATTTCTCTTTTTTCTAGAAAACTCGGCATAACTCCAATTACGTGTCCTCCTTCTTCTAGAACTGAATCTGCAACAGCACCCATAATTCCAACACTCGCTCCACCATAAACAAGTGCAATATTACGTTTAGCTAGTTCCTTACCAAGGGCTTTGGCACCTTTTATATAGATGTCACTTGCCCCATTACTCGATCCGCAAAATACTGCAAGTTTTTTCACTTTTATACGCCTCCTAAAACAATTATCATTAAAGATTATACAAAACTATCGTTATCTTGTTAAACTAATAATATTGGAGTGGAGGTTGAATGAAAATGAATGTAACTGAATTTCAACAATGGGTAAAGGATTATTATGATAGTAGGGGCTGGTCTGAGTTAGACATTTTTATTCGTATTGGTTTTCTAGCAGAGGAAACGGGTGAGGTTGCAAGAGCTATAAGAGCCCTTGAGATTGGCAGAGATAGGCCTGATGAAGTAAGTGGCTCTTATGAGGAAAATAAACAGGAGTTAACTGAAGAGTTAGGAGATGTATTAGGTAATTTAATTGTGATTGCAAATAAGTACAATATCCCTCTAGAAGAAGTGTTTCAGTCACATAAAAAGAAACTATCAGAACGTTATTCCAATGATTAGGCTAAAAATCTTTTTTCAACAATCGGGCGCATTTCTGTAGCAAGAAATGTGCTCTTCTTAATAAATTGAGCCAATTAGTGGAATAAGAAAAGATGTCAAGGAAGACAACATAAGGTACTATTAAATTGAGGTGATATCAATGATATTAGTAAGTTCTTGTTTAGCAGGATTAGAGGTAAGGTATAATGGTACGCATAGTTTAGATAATAAGATACGTAAACTGATAGAAGAGAATAAAGCAATTACCGTATGCCCTGAATTACTTGGTGGTTTTTCAACTCCCAGAGAACCTGCTGAAATAATAGGTGGTAACGGGGAAGATGTATTGGATGGGAAAGCTAAAGTGGTCGAGAAAACGGGTAGAGACGTTACGGAGCTGTACATAAAAGGAGCTTATGCTACTTTAAAAAAGGCTAAAGAGGTTGAGGCAACAATAGTTGTTCTTAAAGAGTATAGCCCATCCTGTGGAAGTTCAATGATTTATAATGGTGACTTTAAAGGTAAGAAAATTGTTGGAAACGGAGTCACAACTGCTTTACTCAAAAGAAATGGATTACAAGTAATTTCAGAAGAACAGTTTTCCGATAATATCCTTTGAGAAAACTTTGACTTTGAAAGGGTGAATTAATGTTGGATATTGAACAAAAGTTATTCGAAACTGTTACGGGCTTAATAAAAGGAAGGTATCCAGAAGGTTGGGGTGGTGCTGCAGCAATGTGTTTAGAAGATGGAACAATTCTTACTAGCATAGCTCCAGAGGTAATAAATGCATCTACTGAATTGTGTATGGAAACAGGATCAATTTTAGAAGCTTATAAATTGAATAAAAAAATAACACATTCGATATGTGTAGTACGTGATGATGAGAACTCTGAGTTTAAAGTTTTGTCTCCTTGCGGAATATGCCAAGAAAGACTTTTTTACTGGGGACCAAACGTTAAAGTAGCAGTTAGTTTACCAGGAAAAGATTTAGTTTTTAAAACTTTAGCAGAAGTACAACCATTTCATTGGTCATCAGCCTACAGTTTGTTTAATAAATAATTCCTACGAAAAATAATTATAAGTTATCATTTTTTCACAAAGTCTATTTCACCTCAGCGTAAGGGAAATAGACTTTTATAATCCATATTTTGTCTTAGCGTATATTTTAGTTAAAATGTTGACGGGACCCCTTAAAGAAGGAGAACAAGTAACATTACAAGGGATGAATATAAAGTTGGGAAAAACAAGTCCACCCAAGCGATTAGCTGATGACGAACTTGAAAAAGCGATGGAGAATGCAGGCAGAATTGTTGAGAGTGAAGATAGTGAAATCATACAACAATTAAAAGAGAAGGGCATTGGAACACCCGCAACTAGAACGGCAATTATACAAGAATTGATGAAGCGAGAATATATTGAAATCAAAAAAAACCTGGTGTATTTAACGATTAAGGGCAGAAATTTTATGGACTGTATTTATGACCATCCCATTACTTCTGTTGAGCTGACAGGGGAATTTGAGAAAAAACTAGATCACGTTGCAGAAGGTAAACTATCAGCTAAAAACTTATTGGACGAATTCAAGACATTTGCACATCAACTTGTGTCTATGCAAACTGAATTAGAAACAAAGATAAAGAGTAGAACTAACGATAAGCCCTTGTTTGTTGCTATTGAAAGTATTGGAAACTGTCCGAATTGTGGTAAGACGGTTGTAGAAGGATTAAAAGGATACGGTTGTGTAGGTTGGAGGGAGGGCTGTAAGTTTGTTATATGGAAGTCTTTCCGAAATAAAAAAATATCGAAAGTACAAGCTATGAAGCTACTCCAAGGAAATGAAATTTTGTTAGAAGGAATAACGAAAAGTGACGGAAAAAATACTTATAGTTTGTGTCTAAAATTAAAAAATGATGTGTTAGAAAACTATTTTCCGTCTAAAGAAACAACTCATATTGGCCAATGTCTTTTATGTGGCCATGACGTTATTGAAAATCAGAAATTCTATGGCTGCTCAAAATGGAAAGAGGGCTGTAAGTTTGTAATTCCAAAAGAGGTTTTGGATAAAAAATTATCTGTTACTCAAATAAGAAAGCTTTTAGAGTCTGGAAAAACAGATGTAATCAAAGGATTTAAAGGAAAAAAAGAGTTTGCTTCTGCTATCACATATGACAAAGAGCAGCAAAAAATAAAATTTCTTTTTAAATAAATTTTATTATATGGGGTGAAAAATTTGCGATTACGGAAATGATAGAAAAGGAGGTTTGATTTTGAGGAGACGTAGAAAAAAGCACGACCCGAAGGACCTTTATAAAGCATTATTCGGATTGATTGGTGTTGCAGGTTTTCACGGCACTTATTATTTAACGAAATCACTAAACGTATCTGCCATAGTTGTTTTCGCGTTGTTTATGATTGCATTAATCATTGTAAAAATTCAAGAATTAAATCATATAAAACGCTTAAAAAAATCAGGTATAGCTGACATTGATAAAATGAGTGGGGAGCAATTCGAACATTATTTAGGATGGCTATTCAAATCACTTGGCTATACAGTAAAAGTGACGCGTTCCGTTGGTGACTTTGGGGCTGATTTAGTCCTTAAAAGACAAGGAAAGACAATTGTTGTTCAAGCCAAACGTCATGGAAAAAACATTGGTATTGAAGCCGTCCAACAAGTATACAGCTCGAAAAACTTTTATGGGGCATCGGAAGCTTGGGTATTATCTAATAGAGACTATACTAAAGCTGCTATTACTTTGGCAGAATCCAATGATGTTAAATTAATTGGACGCAATGAACTCATCGAAATGATGTTAGAGATGAAGCCCAACAGTGCAGACAATTCAAAATGCCTAGAAAGGGTTTAAAAAGGACTTTTAGGTGGTAACACGGTCCTAACATGCATCAAAAAAAAGAAAAACTACTATCTGGACTGTGACCCACAAGTGGGTACAGCTCAGATAGTAGTACTGTTTTTTGTCTTATTGAAAGAAGCAAAAATTTGAACACTTGAAGGCCCGGTCATTACAGCCACCGACCTTCATAGCACTTTTAGTATATCCTATAATAGCATGCCTCAATAATTTGTTTGATCAGTCATCAATCGTTGCCATAATCATAGTCATAATCAGGCTCTTCTTCTACAAGCTTCGCAAAATATGGCTCATCAACAATAATTTCAACCTCTTCGTATCCATTTAATTTTAAATCACAGTAGCGACAATAAAGCCCTGTAATATCATAAAAATATGTAAAAACAGAATGCCAAGGGTTTTCATAACTTTTTTCTGTATATTCTTTATCGTTAATTTCCCCATAAGCTATTGCATCATTATTACAAGCTGGACAAGTTATGAAATCCTCATCCTCATCTAAGTCATATATAATCAGCGGAGGATTAATTGGATGTTTTTTATTGTATTCTATTCGATAAGATTCGACTCTCGACTCTAATATTGTTTTGAGAATAGTCGAATGATCATCTATTATTTGAAGTGCTCGTGTAGCTTCATCTTTTCCGATCCACTCTTCTAACTTCTTATTTTGAAATTCAAGTAGTATAACGCATATTTCCCATAATTGAGGTAAAATAGCCTCTAACCTTATCCCATCAAAAGGTAATAAACCAGAATGCAACTCAGCATTTCTCTTATTTGAAAATGACATACAAAATTCTTTTTTTCTTTGATCAAACTTTGTAATAGATAAACTTGTTTGTAATCTTTCAAATACTGTTTTTGCTTGTATTGTCTTAAAGTCGTCATGTTTTTTATGACCGCACGCTACTATTAAACTTTTCGGATCATTTGGATCTGCTACTAATGATGGATGTACAAATGCAAGTGTCGCCTTTCCTAATAATTCTAATGATATGCTTGCCCAAAGCAAAAATTCTGGTATATCATTTTCGTTTCGACTATCAACTCCCTTTTCAATAAATTGTCTGGACTTATTGTATAAATCTATATATTCAATTCCCATTATTACTATTTCTCCCTTACTGATAATCTATATAACAACCTATCAAAATCCTCTGATTTATTGCTACCCCTCCCATGTAGGAATCTCCAATTATCAAAAATTAAAAGATCACCCAAACTCCAATTCACTTCGTGAATATCATCTTGTTGAATAAACTTATCTATTTCTTGCAATAACTCTTCCCCCTCAGTTGTTGTATATCGCATACAATTTCTATCCAATCTAAAAAAACCAATACTTGGGTTATACAAGGTAGTCAAGAAGCTATTTCGACCATTTATCACTTTAAATATAGTATTAATCAACTTAAATCTGAATTCATCACCTGTACACGTCAATTTATATGTGTCATACAAATAAGTTGATCTTCCTCCTGTACCAGGATCTTTGCAATATAACATAATATATTTTACTGGTATTTTATAGTAGGCAGTATCTGAGTGAAGAGGAAAGCTATTTAATTCATAAATACTACTAAGTGAATTTTTATAAGCGTTTTCTTTTCTCTTTGGAGAGAGCCTATCAATAAGGCAACCTCCTATTCTCGTTTTTACAGGTATACCAATCATATTAGAAATATCAATTAAATCTCCATCCTCCAAATAGGGTTTATTTATCTTTATGTAGCCTTTTTTTTCAAGTTGCGTTATCATGTTTAATTCCATTTCTTTACCTCATTTTATTTTTATATAGTTTGGATAGTAAAAGAAATACCCGTAGGGTATAAACCTACGGGTAAGGAAGATAATATTTAAATATCATTTTTAAAAGATGGTTTTAATGATACTAGACATTTTAAACATTGTCAAACTAAAGAAAACTAAGATATTTTGCGATATATATCTAGCTTACTTCAATTTGAAACTTCTTGACCAATATATATTACCCAAGATCTAAAGAAACAAAAAACGGATGACTTTACATTAAACACTGTAAAGTCATCCGTTAAGGATAGTTAAGTAGCCGCATTTTCGTCCCTGTATATACAGAGATGAGGATACAGTTCTTATATGGTGGTAAAGACGATTTGTTTGAAAGGTAAGTCGCCTTTTTAATTATATTTAGTCTAACATTACGAGCTGGCAGAAGGTACGAGGTGCTCTCATATTTAAGATTACGAAACACTTGTTAATAAGAATATTTCACTCACACGATTATCTTTAAACTTAAAATGTATGTGAATAAATTTTTCAATATATCGTAATTCGTCATCTCCATATTTATCTGGTGATTTTCGAACACCTTTATATACTTTCTCAACAAACTCTTTTGTAGAACCCATACCAACCTCATATTTACCTAGTCGATAATTAGGGTCAGTTACTGTAACAGATAAACATAGCGCTTTTTCCTTTGGAGCATCATTATTTTTAGAGAAATAAAACGAATAACCTTCAAAATTTTCGGTAATATCTGTAAAACCAGTAGATTCGGGCTGTCCAATATCTGAACCAATATGTTTAGCTTTTATATTGGGGACAACACTTTTATATAAGTGACAATCTCCCATACCGAAATAACTATAATAATCCGTCTCATAAACTTTATAAGGGTGATAATGTTTGTATACAGCCCAGCCAACCCCCACCATTATACAAACAACTATTACGATACTAATGATTGCATCTTTCCGCAAACTATCACTCCTTTTTTAAAAGGTCTTACTAGTAACTGAGCAACCCATAGTTCCATCAGATTTTATTTTATACTCAATTAATCCCATAGGTGCTCTTTTGTTTATCCCATGAGTTTTTAACAGATTATTGAATCCAACTTGTGGACCTGAAAGTCGACAACTATAATCACCTGTATTATCACGTAACAAAGAACATCCAAATTTACAATTCCCATCAAATGCATAGACCGTTGAATTAGGTGTAATGTTATTGCGAATTAAACATTTTGCAATGTTATCTACACCGACTAATCCTGCGTTACAACCCATAAGAGCTAATGTTGCCATATTCTTTTGTGATAATTGATTAAGTGCGGCATCGACATATGCAGTACCTGTACGATTTTTACCATTAAGAGTAATTGCATTAGTGTCAGCCCCAGGCTCAAACAAAATTGCTCTTTCTTGCATATGTGAATAGATAACCACCGTGTCTGCGTTGCTGTCCATACTATTCCACTTAGAAACAAAATCGTTAGCGGTATTGGTCTCAAACTTTGTTACTGTGTGACCCAAATAATCACTTAAGTTTTCTTCTTGGTGTTCTGCCTCAAAAGTAAAAATAGCCCCCGGGTTTTCTGTGTAAAAGACATAACTTTGTTTACCTGCATGGGCTGTAATAGGAGCAAGACCCCCAAATAACATTAATCCGCTTAAAATTCCTACGACTGCTTTCTCAAAAACAACTTTTTTAAACATAAAAATAATCCACCTTTCTACAATTATTGTTACGAGTAGGTCTAGATGAATTATAACTGAAAATTATGTAATTTTTTGTCGTTACAAAGTTTAATATACTTCTTATGATGATAGTCTGTCAAACAATATTTTTTTAGATATTAGTATTTAAAATAGAAAAGATGGTTATTCTGACACAATAATAGAATAAATATAGAAAAAAAGTGGTTGGAGTCGATATCCAATCACTTCTTTGTTATATTATAAACAAAGATAAATATGTTTAAAAATAGAAAGGTATCGATATGAATGATAAACAAAATAACTCTCTCGCTTATGGGATTAATTGAGTATAAAATAAAATCTGATGGAACTATGGGTTGCTCAGTTACTAGTAAGACCTTTTAAAAAAGGAGTGATAGTTTGCG
>Ga0115848_100480_pt1 | contig 15694 bp, 11 predicted proteins | sample InSIn3gowninarea_FD_83862 | JGI IMG/M metagenome (GOLD analysis project Ga0115848, IMG submission 83862) | reverse complement strand
TATAAACAGTGCAGAGTCTATTCAATCATATATTTTTTATATCTTGCAATATTCTCTGTCGAATTTAAACGCCTTTATCATATTAGTCACTATAGGATTTACTTTTTATCTATATGTATATAAAGAAAAAGAAAGTCAAAAAGGACTAATTGATGAAAATAATTCACCTATCCAATTGATAAACCAAATCAAAGGATATTTCTACATTAATCCTTTCATTGCATTAAGTTTAAGTATCACTTTATTTTCATTTGTAGGAGTTCCTCCTGTAATAGGGTTTTTCGCTAAACAAATGGTTTTAAGCGCTGCTCTAGATAATGGTTACATTTTCATGGCATTACTTGCAATATTAACTAGTGTAATAGGAGCAGCTTATTATTTAGCTCTTGTAAAACAAATATTCTTTTATAAAGAAGATTACAAAAAAGCCCCTTTACTTTACTCAAACCACGTTAAAGAAGGATATTTTAGACAGTCTTTTGTAAATGATCCACACTTGGTAGGTTATATTTTAAGCCATAGAAAAGAAAGCCAAAATAAACCTTTAAAAAAAATATGATTTAAAGCAGATAACATTACAATAAACAGTTCTCTTAGTAGCACTATCTCTATAATAACACTGTTATTAGTATCGTTTATATATGTACCAGCACAGTGATTTAATATAGTAAATATATTAACTCTTATTTTATTTAAAGCTTAAATGACTAGTCAAACATTTTTTTTTGTATTTATACCTATATTAGCTATTATATTACTAGCAGTTAATCTAATACTTGCTCCTCATAATCCTTATGAGGAAAAAGACAGTGCCTTTGAATGTGGATTTCATTCTTTTCTAGGTCAAAACAGAAGTGAGTTTAGTATTTCTTTTTTCATTTTTGCTTTATTATTTCTTTTGTTTGATTTAGAAATATTGTTAGTATATCCTTACATAGTGAGTGCATATGTTAATGGTATATTTGGTTTAATCGTCATGTTAATTTTTTTCCTGGTTTTAACCTTAGGTTTTGCCTTTGAACTAGGTAAAAATGCACTTACAATAGAAAGCAGACAATCAAAATAAAAATTTGTTAAATTTTCCTTTAAACACAAATAAACTATATATTAAGAAAAACCGACTGCATTTAAAAAAAAAAAAAATTCTCATTAGCTCAATGGTAGAGCAGAATATTCCTAATATCTTGATCCAAGTTCGATTCCTGGATGAGAATTCTCTTTATGAACTTTTTTAACTTAAATTTTAGATTAAATTTAACTACATAAATTCTCGTAGTAATCCCTTTTATTTTTTCAAACATGCCTCAGTTAGTACCATTTTACTTTATGAACCAAGTAGTGTTTGCATTTACTATTATTGTTTTACTGATATACGTTTTTTCAAAATATATATTACCTAGATTTGTGCGTTTATTTACAACACGTCTCTTCATTAGCAAATTATAAATAGAGCACTCATTATGTTTAGTTGTAAAGTAACACGCTTTTTTTTATAAAAAAATCAATATAGAAGTAAAACGAAATTTCATCTTTAAATAATTAAGGAATTTGTCAAATTATCATGAGAAATTTTTTACATATTACAAGTCCATTAGACCAATTTGAGATAAGAAACTTATTAAGTTTAGATGCTCCTATATTAGGTAACTTATCATTATCTTTAACAAATATAGGTTTTTACTTAACAATAGCAGGGTACTTAGTTTTCGTATTGAATTTACTGTCCACTAACAATAATAAAATTATCTCAAATCCTTGATCTATATGCCAAGAATCTGTGTACGCTACTGTACACAGCATAGTAGTTAATCAAATAAACGAAAAAAGAGGACAATTATATTTTCCTTTTATGTATGTTTTATTTGTATTTATTCTAATGAACAATTTAATAGGTATGGTGCCTTATAGTTTTGCTCCTACAAGTCATTTTATCTTAACTTTTTCATTAAGTTTCACAGTGGTTTTAGGTGCAACTATTCTGGGATTAAGTAGACATGGATTGAAATTTTTCTCTCTTTTTGTTCCTTCAGGTTGTCCATTAGGATTGGTACCTTTACTAGTTTTAATAGAGTTTATTTCATATTTAGCGAGAAATGTATCATTAGGTTTAAGACTTGCAGCTAATATATTATCTGGTCATATGCTTTTAAATATCTTAAGTGGATTCACATATAATATAATGAATTCAGGTATAATCTTTTTCTTTTTAGGATTATTTCCTCTTGCATTTATTATAGCATTTTCTGGTTTAGAGTTAGGTATTGCATTTATACAAGCTCAAGTTTTTGTCGTTTTATCTTGTTCTTATATTAAAGATACTTTAGAACTGCACTAGTCTGTTTATGTTTACAATAATGCATATTTTTTGTGATACATGTTGTATAGTGTTGTTTTTGTCCTTTTTTATGTATAGGATACAAGAAAAGGCATATAACATTACAGGAAAGTTTAGTACTCATTACATAGATAAATTATAATACAAATTATGGTGTTTTACAGAAAATAATATTATTCTTACTAGAAAAGAAAAAATGAAAAAACAATCCTCTACCGAGTTTTATTTTAGTTTTATACGCATATATTTATTCTTGCAAAAGATATAATAAACTGAAACTATTTTACTTGTATCCAAGTATAAATAAAAAGTTATTAACAAGAAGTAAAAGCTGATTTCCACATATAAGTTAATAAGTGCTTACTTGTATTTATATTGTGAATGGCATAAATATGAAATTAGGTTTATAAATTACAAGAAAAAACTATTGTGTTACAAATCAATAAACTATAAAATACTTTGAACATTCTCTTACATTTGAATACACAATTAATTTTTTTTTTTTCTTAATGATAAATAAATGATTCAATTGCATTAGTCATGTTTTGATTATACAATGGGCGTGCTGGGACACTTTAACCGAATGTGGAGACTTCTAAGTAAGATGGTAACTTAAATTGTTATCACAGTCGAAATAGTTATAGAAAAGTTTATTAAAAGTAAATTATAACTTTTAAAAGCTCTAATCGCTTATATTTTTAATATTACGTGTAAAATTTTTTGAGATTTTACTTTAAACACAAATAAATAAAAAATATATTTTTTATGATACAAGCATCAAAAATTATAGAAACAGGTTTAGCCACAACAGGTTTAATCGGAGCAGGTGTAGGAATCGGATTAATTTTAGGTGTAGCAAGAAACCCATCTTTAAGAGGACAATTATTTTCATACGCAATCTTAGGTTTTGCTTTTGCAGAAGCAACTGGATTATTCGCATTGATGATGGCATCTTTATTATTATACGTAGCGTACAGGTTTCTACTGTTTGCTCCTAGTTTAGGTCAAACAGTGTATAACCTAAACAGTGATTCTGATATTTGGGTTACTGTTGAAGTTGTAATAGAAACTATTTTTTTAAAGCAAATTATAAAAGAGTTTTAGAGTAGCTGCTAACTGCTTTTAAATAATTTTATGAAAAAAAAAAAATAAAAAACAACACACCATAAAAAAGATCGTATGTTTTTGGATGAATATCTAGGTTAAAGGCAAAGCCTATTACACCCCTCCAAGCAGTGCAAACAAGAAATAATAGCACAAGTGTATACACAAACCCTACAACAGTTAGAAAAATTAATTTTCATTGTAAAACAAATAGTTTTTCATAATACTGTTTGCGCGTATTTTCTAGCTCAATTAAATCTATGTATTTAACTATTACTGTAGCAATGAAGTTTGTGTTGTAGATTTGTTGTTACTCATTTTTAAGAAAAAACAGCTGTCTGCTGCACATGACAAGACACTATGATAATAATAATAAAAATATAAAACTATCATTAAATATGATATATATAAATGTATTTATACTTTCTAAACATATACTTAAAGCTAAATATTTATGCAAATATTAGTTTTTCGTAATTTTAGTCTTTTTATTTTGAATATGTTATATTATCCCACACTTATTTCTATTATCGAGGTTGTACTAGTAACTGTTCCTGTTCTTCTTACAGTGGCTTTTGTTACAGTAGCAGAAAGAAAAACTATGGCAAGTATGCAAAGAAGATTAGGTCCTAATATTGTGGGATACTATGGTCTTTTACAAGCATTTGCAGATGCCTTAAAACTTCTTTTAAAGGAATATGTATCACCTACACAAGCAAATCTTATACTATTCTTCCTTGGACCTATTATTACCTTAATCTTTTCATTATTAGGTTATGCTGTAATACCTTATGGCCCTGGACTTGCAATATGAGACTTTAATTTAGGTATATTATATATGCTAGCTGTTTCTTCACTTTCAACATATGGTATACTTCTAGCAGGTTGATCTGCCAATTCTAAATATGCTTTTTTAGGATCACTTAGAAGTACAGCACAATTAATAAGTTATGAACTAATTTTAAGTTCAGCTATATTACTCGTTATACTACTTACAGGAAGTCTTAATTTAACTGTGGATATAGAAACTCAAAGAGCAATCTGATTTATTTTTCCACTATTTCCTGTATTTGTTATATTTTTTATTGGTTCTGTAGCAGAAACAAATAGGGCTCCTTTTGATTTAGCCGAAGCAGAATCCGAATTGGTTAGTGGGTTTATGACAGAACACGCTGCAGTTATATTTGTCTTTTTCTTTTTAGCTGAATATGCAAGTATAGTACTAATCTGTATATTAACTAGTATACTTTTCCTTGGAGGATATCTTTTAGATTATTCATTACTGTCATTTATATTACAAGATACTTACTATGGTTCTATATTAGATAATGTTATTGCATTTTTATCTACTCCATTAATTGAAGGTATGATATCTGGTTTAACAATAGGTCTAAAAGCTTGTGTAATGATTTTCGTTTTTATTTGAGTGAGAGCGTCTTTCCCTAGAATACGTTTTGATCAGTTAATGTCATTCTCTTGAACTATATTATTACCAATTGTTATAGCATTTATTGTATTAGTGCCATGTATTGTATACAGTTTTGATATAATACCTAGTAATGTCTATCTATTATAAATAATAGCTTTTTGTAAATCTATGTTTATTTACACCAAAAGTAATCATTAGTTTGTAAAAAATAAAAATTATAAGATATACAGTAATAAATCGGTATATTACTTTCTAAATTAAACGTTTATGATATTTGTCTATTTGCTAAGTATTCAAATAGTAATTTATTTATATATTTCTAATTTTTTTAACTACAAATTTATAAACTTTTATATCAAAGCTAATAATATGGATGTGTATTTCATGCCAGATGTAAAGCGGGAAAACTAAATATAGAAGTACCTTTGCATAATCATTGTAAAGTGATATCTTCTAACTTTTAAATTTATTGTAATAAACATATTCTCTCTGTTCCTGTCCCTCATTTTTCATATTTTTCTTTAGAAAAATAAGAAAAAACAGCAGACAGCAGACTAGTGAAAATCTTTTGTAATCATAAAACAATGATATTATAGATTGAGATAATTGTGTATTAAGCAAGAAATGGTTAATTTATTTATTTTAAATGAAACTTTTACTAATGGTTTAAACTATAATATAATAAACTTGATTTCACTAACATCGATACTATGTGGTATATTTGTTATTATAAGTAAAAATCCTATTGTGTCAGTATTATTTCTAATTGGACTTTTTCTGAATATAGCAGGTTACCTAATGATGTTAGGTCTGAACTTTATAGGTTTATCTTATTTATTAGTATATGTAGGAGCAGTCTCGATACTGTTTTTATTTATATTAATGTTAATTAATGTTAGAATATCTGAACTAACAAGTGACAGTAGCAATAGTATACCTCTAGCTATTTTTATAGGTGTGTTTTTTAATATCACACTTTACAAGTTATTGCCTTCTAACATAACTTCCCCTAATTTATTCTTTTTACAAAGAATGGAAACAGGAATGGAAGGAGATCTAATAAATAGCAGTAGTATCACTTACCCACTAACTAAGCCTGTTAATTCATTTTTCAATAATGATCTATCATTCGTAACTTCTCAAATATGAGATGGAGTTTTAGCAGAATCATCACACATAACAAGTATTGGTAATGTTATATATACTAGTTATCCTTTATGACTAATATTGACATCTTTAATACTTTTATTAGCTATGGTAGGAGCTATAGTTATTACAATAAAACAATAAAAGTATTAAAAATCATCATTTGTTTGCTGTTTTTTCTTATTTTTTCTAAAGAAAAATATGAAAAATGAGAAACAGAAAAAGAAATAATATGGTAAAACTAGATCTTACTTTAGTTTTTACAAATAAAAAAACATTTAATATATAGATATATATATTGTGACAAATAAGTTAGTTTACCCTATTTAGTATAAATTATCATAAAGAGGAATATTTATTTATGGACTATAATTTACATATGTTACTTACACTTTTATTAATGGTACCTTTGATAGGTATATTTCTTATTTCTACGTCATATAACAATAATTCAATATTAGATTTAAAACAAGTTAAAGTGATTGCTTTATCTACATCAATAGTTAACCTATTTATATCTATGATTGTATTTATCTTATTTAATTTTAGTAGCAATCAATTTCAGTTTGTACAAGAATATCATAGCATAAGTAGCTTTGATTTTTATTTAGGAGTTGACGGTATATCTATATACTTCGTTCTTTTAACTACAATAATAATGCCTATATCATTATTGTCTAATTGAACTTCAATATCAGAAAATGTCAGATCTTATGTTATAATAATACTATTATTGGAAACACTATTATTAGCAGTATTTATGGTACTAGATATATTATTATTTTATATATTCTTTGAGAGTATATTACCTCCTTTATTTATACTAATAGGTATGTTTGGTTCTAGTAATAGGGTTAGAGCTAGTTTTTATCTATTTTTATATACACTTTTAGGTTCTTTATTTTTATTATTATCTATACTTACAATGTCTTCAATAATGGGAACTACTGATTTTGACGCTCTGTACAAAACTAATTTTAATTTTACTACTCAATTATTCTTATTTGCTGGTATTTTTATAGCTTTTGCTGTTAAAACTCCTACAATATTTTTAAATACTTGACTTTTAAAAGCTCATGTTGAATCACCACTTGCTGGTAGTATTATTCTAGCCGGTATAGTACTTAAATTAAGTTTATACGGTATATTAAGACTAATATTACCTTTAGTACCTAAAGCTTACTTTTTCTTTACACCTATGGTATATGTAATAGGTGTAATTACAATAATATATGCTAGTTTTAGTACTTTAAGAACAATTGATGTTAAAGAACTGATTGCTTATAGTTCAGTATCACACGCTGCAGTATATTTACTAGGTGTATTTAGTAATTCAATACAAGGAATAGAAGGTGGAATTGTACTTGGACTAGCACACGGATTTGTTTCTTCTGGATTATTTATTTGTGCTGGAGGAGTATTATATGACAGATCTTCTACCAGACTTATAAGTTTTTATAGAGGAATAGCACAAGTAATGCCTTTATTCTCTATATTATTCTTTATACTTTGTTTAGGTAACGCTGGTACACCTCTATCTCTAAACTTCATTGGTGAATTTATGAGTCTTTATGGAACTTTTGAAAGATCACCTTTACTAGGTGCATTTGCAAGTTCTTCTATTGTATTTAGTGCAGCATACACTATTTATATGTTCAACAGAATAGCATTTGCAGGATCATTTTCAAAATTTTTTAAATTCAACATACCTGATCTAAATAAACGAGAGTTTATAATATTATTAACATTAGTAGTTTTTACAGTATTGTTAGGTATATATCCTGCTCCTATATTAGATGGTTTACATTATTCTGTTTCTTCTTTAATATACAATTCTCTTTTACCTAGCAGACTATAAGGCAAATATTTACAATGTTATATTATCTATTTAATTTTTTATAAAAAACAAGTAGTGATAATACACATTTTTAAAATAAAAAAAAGTAAATTTACAATATAATATAATTATATTAGTTAATTATAGACACAAATCTTATTAATTTTTAAGAGAGCTTAACTTAATGGTAAAGTATGTGACTTTTAATCATTGTAATATGAGTTCGAATCTCATAGCTCTTATAAAATAGATTTTTAATCTACTCTTTAGTATAATACATTTTTCTATGACTTATGCTTAATCTTAAACTATGTCTAAGTGAATAGATACATAACATTTTTTAATGTTAAATATTACACTTTGAATTTCCTACTTACAAAAATAGTACGTGAAATATAAACAGGTTTAAGTCAAATCAGCAATTCAATTTACATATTTTATTACATATTTAAATAGTTTATTTAGTTTTAGTCCGAATACAAGTGTAAAAAAATCAAGTATCTCAATGTGATGAGAACGTTGATTTTTATCATGTAATGCAAAAGATATCGGAACATTATATCTAATCTTTGCATTATTTTCAGGATTACTTGGAACAGCATTTTCTGTATTGATCAGACTAGAATTATCTGGTCCAGGTGTTCAATATATAGCGGACAACCAATTATACAACAGTATAATTACTGCGCACGCCATATTAATGATTTTTTTCATGGTGATGCCTGCAATGATTGGAGGATTTGGTAATTTCTTACTACCATTACTAGTGGGAGGACCTGACATGGCATTCCCCAGATTAAACAACATCAGTTTTTGATTACTTCCTCCTAGTTTAATCTTATTTATTTTTGCAAGTACCATTGAAAATGGAGCAGGAACAGGTTGAACACTGTACCCTCCTCTTTCAGGTATCCAAAGTCACAGTGGTCCAAGTGTAGATCTGGCAATATTTGCCTTACATCTATCAGGGATAAGTAGTTTACTTGGAGCAATGAACTTTATAACAACAATCTTAAATATGAGAGCTCCTGGAATTAGATTACACAAATTAGCTTTATTTGGATGAGCTGTGGTAGTTACAGCTGTTTTATTATTATTATCTCTTCCAGTTTTAGCAGGAGCTATTACAATGGTATTAACAGATAGGAACTTTAATACATCATTCTTTGAAGTTGCAGGTGGAGGAGATCCAATCTTATACCAACATCTGTTCTGATTTTTCGGTCATCCTGAAGTTTACATCTTAATTATCCCAGGATTTGGAATTATTAGTACAACTATCTCAGCAAGCTCAAACAAAAGCGTGTTTGGGTACTTAGGTATGGTATATGCTATGATGTCTATAGGTGTGTTAGGATTTGTAGTGTGAAGTCATCACATGTATAGTGTAGGATTAGATGTTGATACACGTGCTTACTTTACAGCAGCAACATTAATTATTGCAGTACCAACTGGTATTAAAATATTCAGTTGACTTGCCACTTGTTATGGAGGAAGTCTTCAATTAACACCATCAATGTTATTTGCTTTAGGTTTTGTATTCATGTTCACTATTGGAGGGTTAAGTGGAGTGGTATTAGCAAACGCTTCTCTTGACATCGCATTCCATGATACTTATTACGTAGTTGCTCATTTCCACTATGTTTTAAGTATGGGAGCTGTTTTTGCCTTATTTAGTGCATGATACTTTTGAATCCCTAAAATATTAGGTTTAGATTATAACAGAATGTTAGGTAAAGTTCATTTCTGAATTTTATTTATTGGAGTAAATGTAACTTTCTTCCCTCAACATTTCCTAGGATTACAAGGAATGCCAAGAAGAATTAGTGATTACCCAGATGCATTTGCAGGATGAAACTTAGTAAGTAGTTTTGGATCTATTATTTCTGTGGTAGCTACATGATTATTCTTAAATATCTTATACACTCAGTTAGTTGAAGGTCAAAGTGTTTCAAGATATCCATGATTAACTCCTCAGTTTTATACAGATTTTTTACAAACTTTACTAAGTAGATCATATACTAGTTTAGAATGATGTTTAAATAGCCCACCTAAACCTCATGCCTTTGCTAGCCTTCCTCTACAAAGTTAAATTTCATTAAAAATAAAACTTAAAATTAATGTGTAATTAATAATATAGGTTTTATTAACAATGCTAATCTATTAAAAAAAAAAAAAAAAAAAATATAAAAAACTCTTATCAGCTTAATGGTAAAGCAGGACATTACTAATATTTATATCTAAATTTTACTCTTATATTCTTATGCACTGTAGTGTTATCAGTTCTTGTATTCTTTATGCCAAGTGTATTAAAAGGGGTCCTTTTGACTAATGTAAGATATCAACGTGTTTGTAATTTGTTCATAATACTTGGGCTTTCATTTTTTCAATTGGATCTACATATCTTAAAAGGGTGTGTTATGGATATGCTTCAAAACGGCACTGCCTGACCTAGCAATGCCGGTTCTATCTTTACCACTAATATATTCAACGGTATTTCTTACCCTAATACAATAATGAATAACGGCATACCACATTATGGTAATTTGGATGAAATGGGAGAAGGTACTTTAAAGCGAACGCGGCAGGAAGATATGCATATCTTAATCGTACTTATGCACCACATGTAACAAAAGAAATCACAAATTTACCTTTTACAGGTTAAATAATATGACGAAAGAGAGTGATAATATTTTTCTTATATATGATCTCTGTGGTTTATTTTTATTCAAATAAGTGCTGCGCCATTTCATTTTTAATCTCCCGATGTATACGACGGTATCCCTACTATAGTGACTACATATCTAGCCATTATAGCAAAGATATCTATTTTTGCGTTTTTTTTTTTTAGAATTAGTCTATTATACAGAATACCATTTCTTTGACTTTTATTTAAAAAACATCTTATTAGTAAGTAGTCTATTTATGCCATGATTACTATTACAGTAGAGGTTATAATTACAACAGTGACTACTACCCCAACTGGTCAAGTAATAACTACGGTTATTACTTACATCAGTGCATAAAAAAAGCACAAAAGTATAAAGTTAATACCATAATTAAAGTATAATGTAAATAAAAAGTAATATATTTTTATACTTTACATAGTTATAAAAAATTTTTTTTATAATGATATTTTTAAAAATAATATACGAAAAAATGAAAAAAATAAATAAATGAGAATTTTTAAAAGTCATCCTTTACTTAGTTTAGTTAATGGGTATTTAGTTGACTCACCTCAACCGTCAAATATAAGTTACTTATGAAACTTTGGATCTTTATTAGGATTTTGTTTAGTAATACAAATCATCACAGGTGTAACTCTTGCAATGCACTATAACCCTAGTGTATTAGAAGCATTTAATTCAGTTGAACACATTATGAGAGATGTAAACAATGGATGATTAATACGTTACTTACACTCAAATACAGCTTCAGCCTTTTTCTTTTTAGTATACTTACATATAGGAAGAGGATTATATTACGGTTCATATAGAGCACCAAGAACACTGGTGTGAACTATAGGTACAGTAATATTTATCCTAATGATGGCAACAGCATTTTTAGGATATGTTTTACCTTATGGTCAAATGTCACTTTGAGGTGCAACAGTTATTACTAACCTTATGAGTGCTATACCATGAGTAGGACAAGATATAGTTGAATTTATTTGAGGTGGTTTCTCTGTGAACAATGCTACATTAAATAGATTCTTTGCATTACACTTTGTTTTACCTTTTGTTTTAGCTGCATTAGCTTTAATGCATTTAATCGCACTACATGAAAGTGCAGGATCAGGTAATCCTCTAGGTGTATCAGGTAATTACGACAGATTACCATTTGCACCTTACTTTATCTTTAAAGATTTAATCACAATATTCTTATTCATTGTAGTGTTATCAGTTTTTGTATTCTTTATGCCAAATGTATTAGGAGACAGTGAAAATTATGTGATGGCTAATCCAATGCAAACTCCTCCTGCTATTGTGCCTGAATGATATTTATTACCATTCTACGCTATATTAAGATCTATACCTAACAAATTATTAGGTGTAATTGCAATGTTTTCTGCCATATTAATTTTATTAATTATGCCATTTACAGACTTAGGTAGAAGCAGAGGTCTACAATTCAGACCTTTAAGCAAATTAGCCTTTTATGTATTTGTAGCTAATTTCTTAATTTTAATGCAACTTGGAGCTAAACACGTTGAATCACCATTCATAGAATTTGGACAGATAAGTACAGTATTGTATTTTTCACACTTTTTAATCATAGTTCCTCTAGTTAGTTTACTTGAAAATAGTCTAATAGAGTTACATACAAATAAAAAGTAAATTAATTTAGATCTGCTCTAAAATTTAACAAAAGTTTTTATTAAAAACATTAAAATTACAACTCTTATTAGCTTAACAGTGAATAAAAAGATCTTTATTTTCCTTTTTTAACTAGAAAAAATTCTCCTAGTAATCCCTATTATTTTATCAAACATACTTCAATCTAGACCACTTATAAAGTTTTCCATCATTTTTAATGTCGAAGTTAATGAACAATGATTTAATTTAGGAACAGGATTTGTTGCTAATACAGACTTTGATATAAGTTTGCTAAATGTTAGTACGATTGATTTCTTTTCTAATTTAGGTTTATTAGAACTATTAGATTTTATATTTATACCTATAGGCTTAATTTTAATTGGTTTACTTAGCGAAACTCTACATAAAGCGCCAGTAATAGCCGGTAGCAGTAGAGTATCACAAAAATCTCAGAATAAGCAAAATAAAGCAGGTAAAGACCTAGGATGGGGTCAATTGACTGATATAAACAATGTTTTGAGGGACTTTGCTTTTTCTAGGAATGATACACGTCTTGACGAAAATGATCATAGGTTGCCGCATAACAATGATATTATAACTCCCCTGTCCAGCAGACACAAAGGAGAAGATTGAATGTAGGGGGTAATTGAGTTAATGGAGTAGTTCTAACTTCAATAAACTAATCCCTAAACCATCCTAATGATCCTAATTGAAGGTCTTTTGAAGTAGTACCTAATTATTACAAGACCACAAAAGGTAGATATAATCTGACAACTTCAGGTTATGCTATAAACTGGGATGGTGGTATATATTCAGGATTTATAGCACTGCATAAAACACCTTCTCCTATAACTATTGGTACTCCTGATATACAGGGGGCGATGAGTATTAATAGAATTATAAGTTAAGTTTATTAACTCTTATACACTATTTTTTGGCTTTTAATAGTTAAATGTGGATTAGGATCTTAGTGTATTTTCATTTTTATATGAAAAGAAAACTAATGAGTACCTATGTAAATGCTTGCTTTATTAATTAGATTAACCCATTGCTTCACTTTAAAAAAGAAAAAAAAACAAATGAATTTATCTCTAATTTTATTTTTAATAGGAGTTTTAGGTTTTGTTTTAAACAGAAAAAATATAATTTTAATGCTAATATCTATAGAAATTATGTTGCTAGCTATCACATTTCTAATATTAGTCAGTTCTCTTAGCTTTGATGATATATTAGGACAAATATACGCCATTTATATAATAGCTATAGCAGGAGCAGAGTCAGCTATAGGTTTAGGTATATTAGTAGCATTTTACAGATTAAGAGGAAGTGTGGCTATAGAATTTAAATAATGTATTTAATCATAGTAATCCTACCTTTATTAGCTTCAATAATTTCGGGTTTTTTTGGAAGAAAAGTTGGTGTTAGTGGATCACATGTAATAACATGTACATCAGTGATAACAACAACAATTCTTGCTACACTTGCCTTTTTGGAAGTTGGTTTGAATAACATACCAGTTTCTGTAAAACTTTTTAGATGAATAGATTCAGAGTCATTTAACGTATTATGAAGTTTTAATTTTGATTCTTTAACAGTGTCTATGTTAATACCTGTTCTTATTGTTTCTTCATTAGTACATGTTTACTCTATAGGGTACATGAGTCATGATCCCCACAACCAAAGATTTTTCAGCTACTTAAGTTTATTTACATTTATGATGATAATACTTGTAACAGCAAATAACTATTTATTAATGTTTGTAGGATGAGAAGGTGTAGGTGTATGTTCTTATTTACTAGTAAGTTTCTGATTTACTAGAATAGCAGCAAACCAAAGTTCAATCTCTGCTTTTTTAACAAATAGAGTGGGAGATTGTTTTTTAACTATAGGTATGTTTGCCATTTTATGATCATTTGGTAATGTTGATTACTCTACAGTTTTTTCTATAGCCCCATTTATAAGCGATAATATCATAATTATAGTTGGTACATGTTTACTTATTGGTGCTATGGCCAAAAGTTCTCAAATTGGATTACACGTTTGATTACCTATGGCAATGGAAGGTCCTACTCCTGTATCTGCATTAATACATGCTGCCACTATGGTTACTGCAGGAGTATACTTGTTAATGCGTAGTTCACCTTTAATAGAGTATAGCAACACAGTTTTATTATTATGTTTATGAATTGGAGCTATTACAACTGTATTTAGTTCTCTGATAGGTTTATTTCAACAAGACATAAAAAAAGTTATAGCATACTCTACAATGAGTCAATTAGGAATGATGGTTATAGCAATAGGACTATCTTCATATAATGTAGCTATATTTCACCTTGTAAATCATGCTTTTTACAAAGGACTTTTATTCTTAGGTGCTGGTGCAGTAATACATGCTGTAGCAGATAATCAAGATTTTAGAAAATATGGAGGATTAAAATCTTTCTTACCACTAACTTACTCAGTTATGTTAATAGCTTCATTAAGTTTAGTAGCATTCCCTTTTATGACAGGATTCTATTCAAAAGATTTTATAATAGAATCTGCATATGGTCAATTCTGTTTTTCTAGTACGGTTGTATACTTCATATCCACAATAGGTGCTATGTTTACTACTTTATACTCAGTTAAAGTTTTATATCTGACTTTCTTAACAAATCCTAATGGTCCTCTGGTTAATTATAAACATGCCCACGAAGGTGATATATTTATGAGCATGCCTTTAATTATCTTAGCTATTTTTTCTATATTTTTCGGTTATATAACTAAAGATATATTTATAGGTTTAGGTTCTAATTTCTTTTCCGATAATAGCTTATTCATACACCCTTCTCATGAAATTATGTTAGATACTGAATTTGCAGTTCCTACAATATTTAAGATTTTACCTTTAATATTTACCGTATCATTAAGCTTATTATCTATCATTTTTTCTGAATTCATGCCTAAAGCACTAATAAGCTTCAAGTCATCTAGATTTGGATATAATGTATATAGCTTTTTTAACCAACGTTTCTTAGTTGAATTATTCTATAATAGGTACATTACAGATCTTGTATTAAAATTAGGAGGGCAAACAACTAAAGTAATTGACAAAGGTTCTATAGAATTAGTTGGACCTTTTGGTTTAGAAAAAGGATTAGTTGCATTAAGTAGAAGCATAGCTAATCTAGATACTGGGGTTATTACATCCTATGCATTGTACATATTAGTAGGCTTAACGTTTTTTATTTTAATTCCTTATTTTTATGATATTGATAATAATTTATTACTTATAATAATATTTGGTTTATTATCCAAAAAAAAAAAAAAAAAAAAAGGTCAAAAATAGGGAGAAACTAAATGAAAAAGATGACCTTTATATGCTTTTCTCTTTAAATTAAAAATTTAGGCATTAATGTAGACAATATTAAAGAGTGTAAGTAATGGCAATAGTATTGGAGTTAACCACTTGTTCAACTACTACCATTGCTTGTACTGATACATGTATTAAACATTCTGTCATAAATTTATTATTTTTTTTTTTTTTT
>Ga0115848_100479_pt1 | contig 15705 bp, 7 predicted proteins | sample InSIn3gowninarea_FD_83862 | JGI IMG/M metagenome (GOLD analysis project Ga0115848, IMG submission 83862) | reverse complement strand
TGTACCATTTGCAACCAAGACTGTTGCTTTGTTTATTTCGATAGGTTAAAATGTTTTGATGGTTTATTGTAAATGTGCCATGTGTCTCAAAATTAGAAAACAAATCAATAACAAATGATTTGTCCATATAATATTGCTCATAGGAAACTTTTCGTAGTTCAAGTAATACTTTTTTCAGGTTCGCACCTCTTAGAACACACTGTATTTTAGTCCTGTCATTTGAATGTATGATACATTTTAACCTATCGAAATAAACAAAGCAACAGTCTTGGTTGCAAATGGTACAATAAAGGATAAGTTTATTCATAGTTCCAACACTTGTAATTGGACTACTACATTTCCAACATGCAATCTCAAATGGATTCATATATGCACTAGTCATTATTAGGTGTCCTTGGAAGTGTTGTAAAATTGATATAGAAAACAAAGGCTTAACGACATGAAACCAAATGTATTTTTATCCCTTTTTCTTTATCTATATCTATATATACATTTAATTACTACAATATAATAAAGTTTACCGTGCATATTCCACTCACCAAAGAAAGTAGTTTTCTTAGATTTTCGACTTTATTTCACGTTTTCAATGGGCATATGAATGTTGTTTGTGACGTTTAGAAATCTTTTTCTTATTTTCTAACTATATTTTTTAGTAAGACCAGTAGAAAAATATTTCTTGCAATTGTATTTGAATTAGAAGACATGTTGAAACAAGTTTATTGTGTACTTGAACATGTTACATATGAAACATTTGTAAAAAAATATATGGAAACCATATAATAGATGGATAATAACTTTGTCACAAAAAATTAAAATAAATCAAAGATTACTATTACCCTATCTTGTTCTACATTTTCATATCTAATTTCCAATACATATTACATTGTTGTGTGCGTTAATGAAATTTCAATAGCACTAATTGCACCAATTGGAAACAGATCTTGACTACGTGACAAACTTGTAATCACCATATTTGGAAAGAATCAGTACTTTATGCAAACAAAACAAATGTTTTCTACAATGCTAAAGCTATTTAGAGAAATAGTTTTCTCACAATAATCACTATTGTATTTATGCTTTAGAATTATTTCAAAATTTCTAATAAAAACACCAACATTTGTAATAAGTTTTGCCTCATTTTGTTCGATAACTTGTGTTGGCACAAGTAATGTTATTGTCATTTCAACTTTCTTATCTGTTAAATTTGTATAGAGTATTGCTTTTGTATTATTTTGTTTTTCCAATAAATTTAGATATGTAACTAAGACAACTCCATGAAAAATGATCCCTGTTATGTTGTTACTAACATATTCAATCAGTAATGGCATGGACTCGATCTCTTTTTTCCTTGTCATGAGCATTGAATTGAAACTAATACAATGAAAAAAAACAAAAAAGAAATCTGATACATAGTTAACTAAACCTAGACAGAACTACCCATTTGATTTTGTTTCTTCCCTATTCTATGTTTCTTTAATTTTGTCTTTTGTGATATATGTTTCTGTAATACTGCCCATTTTTATCTCTACACCCTTGTCCATCTCTACAGTGACATCATTTGAATTTGATATCTTTTGCATGTTCACAAATAATACAATGAAATTATTGCTTAAAAGGGCTTTATAATTGATGCTAAGTAAGAACTAACTAATGAAGATAGAACTAGATAACACAAATTCATTGTTAATGTATATTCCAATATCAGGTTCATAGTTACCAGATAGAATTTGATTTCTATGCATATAGGTAAAATTCTAAATATATTTTAGTTTCAACAAATACAAATGTTTTATAGAAATTTTCAAAGTACTTTTTTCCTTGTAATTGTTGTCTTGGATCTGAATCTCTAAGTGTTATATGTTTCCAGAAAATTGAAAAAGTTTTGTTTTTAGTTACAGTACATAAATAATATAGCAAAAACAAAAACACAACGACGTATAATGTAAAAATAATCAAATGATAATAAATAGAATAGAAGCTTACCTCTTAGCAAAGTTATCATTGTCTTTAGTGGCATTTGTTTTTCTTGTGTTCATTTTCGTTGCTCCAATGATATGAATTAGATCAAATATATAGAAATAAGAAAAATAAGAGGTTCTAATTTCATAGCACGGGAGTAATTCAAACATAAGAACTATATGACAGTAATGTATCTTGTATAAATGTGTTTAACACTATCACATTATTTAGTTTTTTAACTTTGTACCTCATTGCTATAGGACTGTAACATATATTGTATAAATGTTCTAAGTACTCACATATAGAGGTAACAATGCATTACTTGCCTAACAAAAATGCTAAAATGCTACACATTTTGCACATTCGTTCGAAATGAGCTTGTAGAGATAATCCCTCATGCCATGCAGCTACCAGAACAACATCATACAATCGGGACAAGAAATATATTTGTAACCAGTTCCCCCAAAAAGTGATGGAACATGCATTCATAATGTGTATGCTAGAAATATTGGATGATGAACACCTAGCAAATGCTCCTATGACAACATAACCAAAATTAGTGGTTACAATTGTCACGCTACCTTATAAATATTCAACATACGTATTAGATATTAAGTAAAGACAAGTCCCATTTGGAAAATGAAAAATTATAAATAATTCTTCCAGAAACTAAAAAAGGATTTTTGAATTTATAGAAGAATAACATTATTTAACATTTTTGTGAAACTATAGTTATTAGGTGGACATAAATAATCAATAGTCAACAGACTTCGATGTGCAAGTAGAAAATTAGTAAAAAAAATTGATAGTCGATGGGTTCTGATTGCGATGTGAATGCTATAGTCCCTAGCAAGGTAGTGACTAATAATAATGATATTATTATTATTAATTAAAAAAATATGCAAAATAATGAACAACCAACACATTTCAACCATGAATCAACTGCTACTACAAAAATTTATCATTAAATAAATTTGATTTGCTCATAAACTTAAAGTTAAATTTGATTTGATCATAGCCAATGCTTCATTGTATAGAGTAGAAAAGACTCTTCTTGTAAACTATTATTGTCATATACGAAAGTGTCATAAGTGATGTTATGTGATTTGATTATCATAACCTTTGTTTTGTCTATGACATACCCATACTAAAGAGGAAGTCCTTGAGGTCTTTTTGATAATTATTAAAGTCCTAGGAATTCCTTACCTTAAGAATAATATCATCAACATAAAGAAGAAAAAGGATGATGAAAGTATCACACAAAGGAACTTCCACATAATAAAATCTTTGCATAAGAAATGCTCAACACAATGAAAGCTTTGCATAAGGAAAGCTTTGGGCAATGAAACAAGATGCTAGAATTATGGTTATGTTGTTTAATGGTAAAAGATGTAAGATCATTAGTTAAAAGTACATGCTAAAACTGACTGAAAAACTTATGGTTATTTCTAAAGAAGTTAAATCATGTGGAATTCTTAAATATTATATGGACCTTAATACTTGTTTAACATCTCTAGAAACAAAGAAAAAGTAAAGCTGCATCGAAAAATCAGACCTACTAATGTTACATTGTTATTTTGTTTAATTAGGCTAGTTTTGTGATATGCAAAGGAAAGATAAAAGATGTGGGAGAACTATGCTAGAAAGACTATGCGAGAAAATTTGGGACCAAATGTGTAGAAGTAGCTTTGAAATATCAATTTAATAGGATATATGGGAAAAGGAACACAAGTATAACAAATACGGTGAGAGACAATGATACACAATGATAACTTTGCTAAGAGGTGTGCTTCTATTCATTTTATTAAAATATATATTTAATAACAAGTATAATATATACAATTAGAGACAATGATACACAATGATAACTTTGCTAAGAGTTGTGCTTTTGTTCGATTTATTCTCATTTTATTATTATTATCAAATTTTATAGCACTATGTTCTTTTTCTATATATTTTATGTACTATGTAACATGTAATGTTGCACACAAAAAGGCACATGGAAATGTATATAGACATACAAAACATTACGAAACAATGTTTCTATCCCCTGCCCTGCATAATTGTTCTTCTGCACAAAAAAGGTACTTCACTTAATATTGAATAAAATTGTGAATAAAAGCACCACCATTCCATTTCTAATAAGCAATAGCAAATGTAAATTTTCCAATAGCCTTGCATCAATGTTTCGTGAATAGTTTTCCATGACTACTTCCTAGTTAGAAAGTCTTACCACTCCATAGTTTGTCCCATTTTCATCAAATCTTCTATTAGTATTAATTAATTATGAATATTGATTATGTTTATAGAAAAATAAAGAGAGTCTTTCCACACCAAAACTTACCTTGTCTCCTTTGAATCTGTTATATCCAATTGCTTTTCATATATCAAATAGAACAAGCAATTGTATTAAGGACCCACATAATCTTTAAGAACCCCACACAATGTTCCACACCTTCGCACAATGTCAAACCCTTGCACTTCCCACACACCCTTTCTCCATATAATATAATAATAGTAGTCCCCCCCTCCCCACCCCTCCCCCCACAACACCTCTCTGTTGTTTACTTAAGGGGCCTACAATCCTACTAGTTCTCTCATCTTTGGACTCTTTAAGAAATCCAGAAAATGGGCCAACGTTACTTGTTTTTCACATCCACATAATAATATAAGAAAATTAATATAAGTGATAATACGATCTTTAAAGTTAAAGTTAAATTTGATTTGGTAACAGTCAAAGTTTCTGTTATCACCCTAAAATTTTTGTTTCTAAGCTTTGGAAAGTGTGCCTTGTTTCTAGTCATAGTCTTATAGGTTTTGAGTCATCTCATCTCAATAAGTGTCTTTCTCTTTTCCAAAAAAAAGTTTCACAGCCTCATTCCATGTCCTAGAAGTCTCACCATGTGTTTTGACATTAGTTTGATTCCAAAGGATTAATGTTAGTCTTGGTCTAGTCTTTCCATGGTTGTTTTAAAGTCTAAGATCTAAAAGAGAGTCTTGTTGGTATTGTCAAATATGTTCAATACTCTATTCTTTCCTATAACTGGTCCCACATCACACATAAGTTCCATGTGTCAAACTTGTGTTAAGGTTTTCGTAGTGCAAAACTCAGTCTAGGTGTTTTCGTAGTGCAGAACACAGAATTTGCACTGGTTGTGCTACGAAATCGGGGATTCTAAACTAGGAGTTTTTGTAGCACACTACGAAACCCTTGAAGTAGCCTGTTTTAGCATAAATGACTCTGTTTTTGCTTTTACTAGTCAATTTCCAGAAGGGTGCCTGAGCAACTAAGAACTCAATTTTCAAAACTAAAAGACACTTTTCTTCCTAATGTACTTATATACAAAAACTGCTTTCAGTTTCTTCAAATTCGTTCTGAGATGGGAGGAATTTATGGTTAAACTTGCGTTATGAAACTGCTAAAAGTCAAGCTTTGTCTTCTAGTTTGAGAAGTCTTTTTCAAGATCAGTTTTTGGTCACAGGAAAAGGTATTTTGGAATTTTGAAGGAGATTTCTATTCATAAACTCTCCAGCTACAATAACCTATCTCACTTTCTTCATAAGTGTTTTCAGTTGGGAGATAATAAGCTTTCTTTGAAACTCTAATTTCAGAGAACAAATTTTTCCTGTTTTACACGTGTTTTTAAAGGACAAATTTGGGACAGTTGGAGAAGGTTTTTAAAAAACCAAGAGAGGTTTTTGTTCTAGACAGCATGGAATACAAAAACCTCCTTCAGTTTCGTAAAATATGTCATCGATGAGAAGATAAAGGCTCTTTCCCACGTGCCAATTTTCAAGGATCCTAAACCTAAAAACAGGGAAACATCTTCCCTAATTTCTAGGGTTGGTCATCAGCAGTAAGGTGACAACGTGGGAGGTTTCATCAAATTCGACTTCATAAGGTTGCAGCTGTCAAGGAATGCTTTCAATGTTTAGATAAGGTTGTTGTAATCATAATAAGGAGTTACACTCCTAATTTTATTAGGTCACTAGCACTGCTAGTTAACAACTACTTCTAATTAATGGTTTGTTTTATGGTTAGAATAGGTGTCATTCATAGAAAATTAAAATTCTCTTGATGAGGGATGAAGGAATACATGTTTTAAATGCTATATATAAATCAAGAGGTTGAATTAGCAAAGGGTTGGATACTTTTTGGCTCAGTTGTTGCTCTATGTGCAAACTGTGTATATTTTTAACCTAATGCAAAATTTCTACTTAGACAACTCAAGAGTCATGAAGAGTTCTTGTATGTTCTTGTTTTGATGGCATCTTCCAATACTTACATTGTAGTGGTATTTACTTATGATACTCAGAATTCATCAATGATGCTTTGACTTCCTTCATAGATAAACTAACTATGTTTCACTGTTTTATATTTGCATTTCTGCACTTGAACTCTATAATGCCTTAACTTCCATGCTAGGTAGAATGTTTTGGCTTCACTACTCAGGATTCAAAGAGAGTTGTTAATGTCCTATTGTCTCATGGGTTTCCTCTTTCACTTACTTGCAGTGGTATGAATACATGTTATTTAGAACTCATCAATGATGCTCTAACTTCCTTCATGTATTTATAAACTGTGTTTCTTTGCATTGTATCTTTGTTTTGTTGATGTATAAAAACTCTCTATGCCTTGACTTCATGTTAAGCTGATCTTACTGTGGTACTGAAACATACTTTGACTCCATAGCCCAATGGTAGCCATCCTTCATCTTTCAACCTATAAACATATACAATCACAAACCATAGAGTTAGCCATCTGTCCATATCTTTAATCAAAATAATTAACCCTTTGAGAGAGCCCTCTCAGGCTGAGGAGGCTAAGCCTTGGCTAAAATATTGGTTTGAAATAGTTACAGAAGGTCTACCTGGTCAACAGCCTTTCAGATCCTATTTTGGTGATAACATTTTGGTGTGTCTGCCGGGAGCCTGAAGTTTATTCATTCTCGAAATTAAGAAGCTGAACTTCTGAAGGTAGCAGGAGCTCAGACATCTTTTCAAGGCTGCAAAACTACCTTGGCGACTCCACACATCAAATAAAAAATTGGAAGGTGATTCCTCTGCTAGAAGATCATTAGCTTGATGAAGTTTCAAGATGAGTTCCATTGCAAGAATGAATGCCAGGTATGCCCCTATGAATCAGTCTCATATCCCTAGTTTTCCAAATCCTATGCCAAAGTTTGATTGGTTAGATGATCTTCCAATATTCAAAGATGAAAAGAAAGACAATGCTACTCTTCATTTGGTTAGGTTCCATATGCATGTACGCAGTCTTAAGGTTTAGTTCCCTGAAGATTGTCTCATGAAGATGTTTATGACCACTTTAGAAGGAAAAGCATGGTCTTGGTATAAAAGCTTGGAAAATGGTTCATTATATTCTATTTCTGATTTCCATGATGTATTCTATGACATGTATAAAGAGTGTCATCCCTCCTTATTGCTGGTCAAAGATTGTTGTAAACATTCTGCGAGTTTTATTCAATATTTGGAGGATTGTTATGATGATGATGAATTCATGGATGAAGAAATTTTAGAAGCTCTTCATAACAATACATTTCAACACCAAGAAGAAAGGATAACATCCCATGAAATGCAGCATGAAAATCAACAGGGGTTTACTTATGAAAATCGTATTACACCCTCCGAGATTAATGTAGAGATGCAGCAGACTTTTCAATCTTCAAATCATAATGAAGATGAAAATAATTGCAAACACCACGAAGAAATACTGGAAGAAATTTTTTATAACCCTCAGGTAGAGGAAAAGGTTGTTCATTTATGTAATTCCTTGCAGCAGATTACTTCAAAGAATGATCATAATAGTGAGGAAAATTACATTGTCTATGGGAATCATGTAGAAATGTAGTTGGATAGCATATCAAAGGAATTTTGTGTGGCTGAGAATCAGTTGTCTGAAGATATAGAATATTATGATGATCATCAAAATAACCATGTCCTCTTTGACCCTATAAATGAAAACATGGAAAATTTTTGCACATTAGTATTTCATTTTCATTTGCATTATGAAGATCATATACATTATAAGTTGATTTGTTCATCTCACTATCATGGTTATTTTGAGTTTGAATGCAATCAAGAGATTCAAGTGTCAGATCAGATCAATGACTGGCTTCATTGGAAATTTCATGTTCCTTGAGCTACAAGTGGAGATCGCAGCTGATAGGGTGGGTAGGAATGTTCAAATAAGCTCAGGGTAGGTTGATTGAGCATCTATTTCAGTAGGTGCAGTTTGAATTCTTCTTGTAGCAAATCATTAAAGGATTGAGAAGCAGATTGGGCAGAAGTTCGGAGTTTTATTATAGAGAATGGATAGCGGCACTGGAGCTACAGGTTCTTAGTATACCACAAGGGCACACTATCCCTAGTGGAGCCACTGTTATCACCCTAAAATTTTTGTTTCTAAGCTTTGGAAAGTTTGCCTTGTTTCTTGTCATAATCTTATAGGTTTTGAGTCATCTCATCTCAATAAGTGTCATTCTCTTTTCCAAAAAAAGGTTTCACAGCCTCATTCCATGTCCTAGAAGCCTCACCATGTGTTTTGACATTAGTTTGATTCCAAAGGGTTGATGTTAGTCTTGGTCTAGTATTTCCATGGTTTTTTTAGAGTCTAAGATCTAAAAGAGAGTCTTGTTGGTATGGTCAAATAGGTTCAATACTCTGTTCTTTCCTATCACTGATCCCACATCACACATAAATTCCATGTGTCAAACTTGTGTCAAGGTTTTTGTAGTGCAAAACTCACTCTAGGTTTTTTTCATGGTGAAAAACCCAAACTTTTCACTGGCTGCGCTACGAAATTGAGGATTCTGAACTAGGATTTTTTGTAGCATGCTATGAAACCTCTGAAGCGACCTATTTCAGCATAAAAGACTATGTTTTTTCTTTTACTAGTCAACTTCCAGAAGGGTTCCTGAGCAGTTGAGAACTCAATTTTCAAAAATGAAAGAGGTTTTTCTTCCTAACATACTTAACTACAAAAATGTCTTTCAGTTTCTTCAAATTCGTTCTGAGGTGGGAGGAATTTATGGTTAAACTTGCACTACGAAACTACTAAAAGTCAAGCTTTGTCTTCTAGTTTGAGCAGTCTTTTTCAAGATCAGTTTCTAGTCACAGGAAAAGGTATTTTGGAATTGTGAATGAGGTTTCTATTCATCAACTCTCCAGATACAATAACCTATCTCATTTTCTTCATAAGTGTTTTCAGTTTGGAAATACTAAACTTTCTTTGAAACCCTAATTTCAGAGAACATATTTTTCCTATTTTACACATGTTTTTCAAGGACAAATTCTGGACAGTTGGAGAAGTGTTTTAAAAAACCAAGAGAGGTTTTTGTTCTAGATAACATGGAATACAAAAAAATCCTTCAATTTTGTAAAATATGTCATGGATGGGAAGATAAAGGCTCTGTCCCACGTGCCAATTTTCAAGGATCCTAAACCTAAAAACAGGGAAACATGTTCCCTAATTTATAGGGTTTGTCATCAGAAGTAAAGTGACAAAGTGGGAGGATTCATCAAATTCGACTTCATGAGGTTACAACTGTCAAAGAATGCTTTCAATGTTTAGATAAGGTTGTTGTAATCATAATAAGGAGTTGCACTCCTAGTTGTATTAGGTCACTAGTACTGCTAGTTAACAGCTAGTTCTAATGAATGGTTTGTTTTATGGTTAGAATAGGTGCCGTTCATAGCAAATTTGAATTCTCTTGGTGAGGGATGAAGGAATACATGTTTTATATGCTATATATAAAACAATAGGTCGAATTAGCAAAGGGTTGGAGACTTTTTGGCTCAGCTGCTACTCTATGTGCAGACTGTGTATATTTTTAACCTAATGCAGAATTTCTACTTAGACAATTCAAGATTCATGAAGAGTTCTTGTACGTTCTTGTTTTGATGGCATCTTCCAATACTTACATTACAATGGTGTTTACTTATGATATTCAAAATTCATCAATGATGCTCTGACTTCCTTCATAGATAAACTAATTGTGTTTCACTCTTTTATATTTGCATTTCTGCACTTGAACTCTATAATGCCTTGACTTCCATGCTAGGTAGAATGTTTTGGCTTCACTACTCAGTATTCAAAGAGAGTTTTTAATGTCCTGTTGTCTCATGGGTTTCCTCTTTCACTTACTTGCAGTGGTATGAATACATGTTACTTAGAACTCATCAATGATGCTCTAACTTCCTTCATGTATTTATAAACTGTGTTTCCTTGCATTGTATCTTTGTTTTGTTCATGTATAAAAACTCTTTATGCCCTGAATTCATGTTAAGTTGGTCTTACTGTGGTATTGAAACATACTTTGACTCCATAGCCCAATAGTAGCCAGCCTTCATCTTTCAACCTATAAACATATACAATCACAAACCATAGAGTTAGCCATCTATCCATATCTTTAATCAAAATCATTAACCCTTTGAGAGAGCCCTCTCAGGCTGAGGAGGCTAAGCCTTAGCTAAAAGATTGGTTTGAAATAGTTACACAAGGTCTACCTGATTAGCATCCTTTCAGGTCCTATTTTGGTGATAACAATTTCATTGTGCAGAGTTTTCACTATGTAGAAGAAGCTTAAAGCACACAATGAAAACTTTCATTGTAAGCTCCACACAATGAAAGCCCCGCACAAGAAAGATTTCATTGTAATATCCACACAATGAAAACTCCACACAAGAAAGATACACACGATGAAACACTCTGGCTTCCCTCCATGAATTCATTAAATGATTATGATCATAAAAACAATGTTTATTCTTTCTTTGCATGATGAAATATTTCATTGTAATCTTTACACTTTTTCATATTGAAACTCTGAACAATGTAACATTGATCCTTGCAACTTTGGATTCCCTACATGCATTCATAAATAAGTGAGGAGTGTCAACTGATAATAAACATTTTAATTGTGTGTAGTACAGAAGAACAATGAACATTTTATTTGTGCAAAATGCAGAACTGTAGTTGAAAATTTTATTGTACTTAACACTTCTTTGCCATCACTTATCTCCACACATAGTTGTTATCAGCACCTTCACACTTCACACATTTGGCCACTTAATAATGTATCTTAGAATTATAACAGAATACCAATATTTTTTTATAATTATATGGAATGCAGAGGTGTAGATTCATACATTGCCTAGATTTATACATTGTACTGAACATAGTTAATAATTAAAAGGAGTGTTCATTTGATATCAGATATTAAGGTTACAATGCAGAAGTACAATCAACATTTTCTTTGTGCAGACTGCGAAAGTGGAGTCGAGTTTTCTTATCTCCGCACATAGCTTTTGTTGGCACCTCTACACTTCGCACATGTAGTTCTTCAACAATGTGCCCTAGATACTAAGGATATATATTTTTTTTGCAAGGTTTTCATTTTCTCATTATTCAATTTTTTTTGCATTTCCGCAATTTTTAATTATTTATGTGTTTGCGTAAGTGCAGGAAGTGTGGAATGTGGAGGGGCTATGTCTTAGAATTGTAACTAGATATCAATATTTTTTATATTTTATTTGAAATGATAATGTGCAGATCCATACATTGTACTAAACATATTTAATAGTTACACATAAAAGGAGGCTTCATTTCAAATTAAAGCAGGGCCCACATTTTCTTGTGCGCAATACAGAAGGGTAATGAATGTTTTCCTTATGCAGAGTGCGGAAGTGGAGTCGAAAATTTTACTGTACGAAGTGCTTCTTTTCTTTTTCTTATCTCTGAACATAGCTGTTTTTGACACCTCCACACTTCATACATACGGTCACCCAACAATATGTCTTAGAATTATAATGAAATGCAGAGGTGCGGAAGCTTTCATTATGCAAAGGGTGAGCGAAAAATGTGGACTGCAGAGGTGTAGTCAAGGTTTTCATTATGCAGAATGTTGAGGGGTAGTCATTGTTTCCATTGTGAAGAGTTCGAAGGGAACGTGAATGTTATGCACATTGTGGAGGAAAACATAAAAGATGATTCGAATTAAAAATACTGTCATGCACTCAATATCTTTGCATACTCTTTATTCCACACTTCCTCTATAAACTTTCTCTTTCCTTCGCAAATCATATAATTATAATTCCTTTGCAAATGGAAGAATTAGTCTTTTTTGTGCATGCCGCTGGCATATTAAATTAGTCCTATGTGCAATGCATAGAAAGAAAGCTTGTTCACACGCATTAAAAAGGAACTTAATTTAATATTTTATAATAATAATAAGTATTTAATGCACAATTGTGAATCACAAATGTAAGACAAATAAACATTATGATTCATTCGAAATAAAAACCAATAGCTTCAAGCAAGTTGCTCAATTTCATTGTGCGCATTTTAAAGGTAGTAAATGTTTACATTGTGTGCACTCTGAAGGGACAATGAAGATTTTAATTGCATGGAGTTTCTTTCTTTGCACATACTCCTTCTGAAATTGAATTATGTTCAAGAAAAGAAATTTCATTAAATAGTTGAGTCTATAATAATTAGACCACTAGTTTGTTTAAAAACTTATTTCCCAAGAGATATCTGGTGCACACTAATATATGGATTCTTTAAAGAAAATAGACAGAAGTACTTAGAATACAAAGAGAGGGGGGTTGTGGGGGCACTCAACAGATATGTGGAGGAAGGAAAGAGGGTGTGAGACAAGTGTGGACTGCGGAGGGACAATCAACGTTTTCATTGTGCAAAATGGGTAGTGAACAATGAAAAGCTTTCTCACACTTCCACATTCCGAACAAATTAAAAAGATTAAAACTTCTTCCATATTTCAGAATGTGTCGACAAATGCATAAATATTTTATATTGTTATCTTAAATAAATTTAAATAATAGAAACGAGACAAACATAAAGCAATTTTTTTTTAACAATAATTCTTTGTTTTTTGCGAAGTTCTTATTTTGATTAAGATAAAAACATTTTATGTCAAGCAATTGTATACAAAAATTGAAACTACACAAAATCATTATATCAATTTCATTTAGAAATACAAAAAAAAAAACTTCCATTATGAACGATAGGGAGATATGGGGAAAGCACAATAAAATCCTTTCTTATACTACCGCACTTCGTATGAATTTAAAATATTAAAACAATCAACATTATTCAAGCTTATCTTTTTGGCTGGACCCAACAAGGCTCTAAGTGATAATCGGGGTGAAAAAGGAGGCGGAGCTCTGCAACGATGGCGCCATTCTCCCTCCTGTTCGCAGAGACCCTTCCAAAGGACCTTGATAGTTCGAAAGAGGACCTGTGCTGGCCAGTTGTGCCCTATAAGCTGAACTGTTATCCTCGGCCGGCTGAGGTAAGTTTAAAATATCCGCTTCCACATTTTGGGTTTTTCCTTCTTCATTTTTACCAGCGTGATGTTGGGTTTCTCGGCGGGATCATTATCCTCTGGAGCCCTCTGTCTGGGACGGAGTCTCGCATTAACCCACGGTCTCGGAGCAAAGAGGCGGATGCTTGGTTCTTCTGCCCGCCCAGAACAAAACTGTCAGCTCGGATTGTTCGGTATATGTTTTGGCCTGGCTCGGCTGCGTTCTCACTCAAGCAGGCGTGTGAGGGGAAAAGCGAGGTGGGCCGGACGACATCTTGGCTATCATCTGGATAGAGGAAACCCAGTAAAATAGTAAGGGGGCTGACCACAGAGGCTTCCTTAGAGCGGGGAGCTGAGACAGGGTATGCCAAAAATGACTCGAATAAACAAGATCTGGTGACCCTAGGGGGCGGACAAAATAAAAAATACAGGGGAGCGATGGATATTATACAGAACACATCCAATCCACAAAAGCTCTCCCACAAAGTGGCTGATCCATACTACCAGGATGAAAATAGGATCCAAATCTTTATAAAATCAACTGGGGGCAGCCACCGTTGCATGAGACTCAGTATGGGATCAAACATACAAGAGCTTAAAAAAGAAATACAACATCAACTTGGAATACCCTCAAATCACCAGAACCTGATTTGTGCAGGTCGTAGCCTACAGGACCATCTTACTCTTCAGGAATATGGGATCTGTCAAGATACAACCATATTTCTTAACCTAAGGCTGCGCGGTGGATGCAACGGATCCAGATCAAAGACGCCAGCTTCCTTCCATGATGCAGTCAAGGGAAAAGAAAAAATGCAGAACAAACCAGTGATACCAATAGAGCAACCAGGTCCATATATAGTAGATCAAAAACTGGAATCCCCAATGCTCCAAGTTACAATGCCAGAGGTAACAGAACTACACTCTGACCTCATTAAAACTGCTGTAATATGTAGATTCAATGGATTATGGCCAAAATCCGATGCTTTGCATCAGTGGATTTACTCCAATTGGACACCAGACTGCGATATACATCTATGTTCAAAAGGTTTCTTCATAGTTAGCTTCCATACAGAAGAAGAAAGGGATAGTATCATCATTGAGGGGCCTTGGTTTTGGGGTAATGCTGGTCTTTTTGTTACCCCTTGGTTCGCTGATTTTGATGCAAACATTATGAAAATCTCAACAATGCCTGTATGGGTGAGGCTTCATAATCTCCCATTACACTTCTGGCATCATTTAGTTTTAACTGCCATTGGGAATACCTTAGGGAAATTCCTAAAAGTGGATGAGGACAGAGTTAGCAGAGGAATCTTCTCCTTCGCCAGAATTTGCGTTGAAGTGGACCTGAGTCAGGGGCTGCCTGATCATATTTCTCTAAACTTCAACAACACTCAGTGGATTCAGCCCCTTGACTATGAAAACACCACATTCAGATGCCGCAGTTGCAGGCAAACAGGACACCTCCAATATTCTTGCCCCCTGGTCAAAAAGAATCCTAAAGGAAACAAGAACAGAAAAAAAAAGCCCAATGGGTGGCAGCATACGGAACCGCTGGAAGAAGAGGACATACTGTCAGAACAGGCAGTAAACCAAGAGGAACCTGATACAAATATGGAACAAAAGGGTACACAAAATGAAAATACTCCAGTCCCTCATATGGAAGCACCCCATAAACAAATGCAGCAAAATCCTCAGCTGGATGTAAGTGGCATCAAAAGATCTTATGGATCTGAAGGCTCTGAATCCGACAAGGATCCACCAGTGAACACTCTGGAGTCCATGCAGGCTATCATTGTTCCCTCTCCTGACTCTCAGGGTTGGCGTAGGGTGGAGAAGAAAAAGGGTAGAAAAGTATAGGCTTGCGGTATTTTTTATTTATTTTTCTTTTTATTGTATCAATCCTTCACATGGACAGCTATCTGCATATGCTTACAAGCATCTACAACATGTAATTTTTTTCATTTTATGAATATAAATTACGCGCTCTTTTCCCTTGGAAAAAAAAACATTATTCAAGCTTCATAGCAAACATAAGTACTAAAATTTAAGAACTCTTAGCTACATTTCTATTATGTATTCTTGGAAAATGTATGCATGACATAATACATGAGCTCAAAGCATAAGTCTTGAACATTAAGCAATAAAATAACAGTAACAAGAATTGTATCAAGATTCAAATTTCAATCATCATGGCTATGATTAAAATAAATACAATACACAAAATATATATCTGAAATCTAAATTAGTTCTCGACCATTCATTCTAGTTGTGATTAGTAATAGAACATCAGATATAACATAAAAGTTAAAATCATATCCTTAAAAACCTATGTTCTATTAATGCTTTTGAGCAGTGTCATAGAATTCAGATGCATACAAGATCTTAGGAAAAACAATAAGAACTT